>Ga0105044_10004837_pt1 | contig 18528 bp, 16 predicted proteins | sample MAT01_FD_78092 | JGI IMG/M metagenome (GOLD analysis project Ga0105044, IMG submission 78092) | Freshwater microbial communities from Lake Fryxell liftoff mats and glacier meltwater in Antarctica - MAT-01 | ecosystem: Environmental > Aquatic > Freshwater > Ice > Liftoff microbial mat | place...
GGCACAGGAATAATCGTTTTGAAAGTATACTTACCATTCTTACCAGTTTTAACTGCGCCCCTGTACAAATAATTGTCTGAAACATTATCGTATTTAGCAGATTCATCGCAATGCCATGCTTCGATCAGTACATTTGAAAGAGGTGTTTTTCCATCGTGATGTAGAACAATTCCCGACAGATGCAATACTTTACCGGTTGATCCTGGTGGAATCAGGTTGTTGCGCATGGGTGCACCCGGACGGTAAAATGGACCAAGGATATCAGTAGTTGTTTCATTATCGCCTACAAACGCTGTCCCATTCCAATTGATGGCACCAAAACAAACAACACTGAAAGCGGTTAAACCAGAGTCTTTAATAAAGGTTCTTCTTTTCATGACTGATAGCTTTAAGTAAAATTTTTAATTGTCCTTTGCAATTACGACTAACACCCAGGTATTCCCGATTTGCAGGGAAGAATTCCGTCCAACCCATCTAACTGCTGCTGAGTAAAGATAATAACGATGATGATAGGTACATAGCTAAATAAATAATGTCAAGCTGGTTATGCCGCTCAGCAGAATTACAAAAGGTATTTGCAGTAGTAAAAAAAACAGCCTTTATCAACCAAATTATTGATGAGCTAAACCTTAAAAAATATCAAAATTTGCTTGGTTTTTTACACAGTTCCTGTTGCAGTAGTTTTATTCTCATCTGTCGGACTATTTAGTAAAGTCAAATTTACTTTTTTGTCTATGAACACTTTCATAAACGACAAACCATTACTTGAGTTCAGCTCTTTTTACCAAGTCTTTGAAACGAGCATCTTTTCGTAGCTTCTCCCAACGTGGGTCATGGTTTAGCCAAATTACCCAACCCCCGAAACCGCCTCCTTTATCCACTTCTTTATTGAGCCATTTAAAAGCTTCATCCACCTCACCAAGTGCTTCGTAAACGGTGGCAATTTGGTATTGCACTACCCATTCACCTCTTGCATTTCGGCCGATAAGTTCAGTTAAAATTTGTCTTGCCGTGTCCTGATACCCTGCTTGTGCATATGCTCGGCCAAGGTTAGCAACTGCTCCTGCATCGCCCTTCCACGAAGGAGTAGCCAATTGCTGCTCTTTAAGAGCTTCCTGAAATTGCTTTTTCTCAGCATATGCCAATCCCATATAAAAATGGGCAAGCCACAAGTTAGCTTTTGGATATGTTTCACTAAATTTTTGATAATGATTAAGCACCCAATCATATTGATGTGCCATGTAACGAAGCCGACCGGAATTATAAACATTATTCATCCTCGCAGCGGAGTCTGCATCAATGGACATAGCGGCATGTTTAAATGCTTCCTCAAAATTGCCCATTGAACCCAGCAATTGGGCGTAGTTAAAATGAGCTCTCAGATTTTTAGGCTTCAGCTCTAAGGCTCTTTGAAGTAGTTGCTCTGCACATGCGTAATCATACTTTGCGACACTTCTACTTGCGAGCATGTTAGCTACTTCTGCATGATTAGGGTCAAGTGAAACAGCTTTTTCAAGATATTTCCATGCTCTTGCTTCTGCTGAGTCACCCGGTACATCAGCATATCTTTGAGTAAGGCCATGCAACTCCACAAGACCCAAGTATGCATCAACATTCGTGGGGTCGATTTTGATGGCCTCTTCAACAACTAAGATGGCTCTCGAAAGATTTTCTTTGTTAAGGGGTGATACCGGAATGGTACTTTTTCTTAGTTCTTCTGATGCTAACCGGGCTTCCGTTTTAACGGTATCCTTTTTAGCATTCAGATTTACCGGGGGTAAGTTGTAACAATTAATGGCTGCACTTTTATTTTTTTTCTGAGCTGTTACGGTTAAAAAGCTGCTGATGAGTAGGAAAGCAAAAAAGCAGGCAACAATCTTTTTATTAGTCATTGGTTATTTTATTTAATTAGCCGGGTTATCAAAAATCACTGTCAACAATTGCATTACCGCAACGCCTTATTCCAAATTTAATTGATTTTCAAAATAAAACGGAACAAGAGTATCAGACCGCTGCTGCTTCCTCCTGTTTCCATTGCTTATCCATATAGAAAGTTCCAAACGGTATAATAGAAACAAGAAATGCCTTAGCCATCCAGCCAAAACTTTTTTTAGTTTCTTCTTTTACGACGTAGGCTAAAATAATAAAGCTGACAAACAGCAAACCGTGCAGCCTGCCAACAATGGTAACAGCCATTGGCAAATCAGCTCTGCCCTTACCCATTGTTCACCATCATAGGTTTTGGAGGTAGAGTTGACGCAATGCGATTCGGTAATTTTTCCATTGTTGTACGTAACCCTAAAACGACATTCCGTTCACCTCATGCGACCAATTTAAATTCGAAGTTCCTAATAGCCCACTGCACTTTACAGTACGTTTGCGGGGCACACAAAACCCCAACACAAATTCAGCTTTGCAAAAGAGGTGCAATAGCCAACGCACTACAACCATTCCGCCATTCGATCCATCAAGTAATCCTTACATCTTTCCTAAATAATTATTTATTCCTTATGCTGCTAAACACCAAATTTTCCAGAAATGAAACCACATTTGATTCATTTTTAGTTTTAGCAAAATCGGTTAATGAGGGAAGGTTGTACATAAAAAAAATCTGAAACTGCGCCATTTCAATAATGGTGCTTGCCAGCGACCTTGGATATTTATATTTGGGGTTACATTCTAAAAGAATATCGGCAATGACAGCACAAAGGTCTTTATATGGTTTAAAAAAAAGCTCCTTATTATCTTCAGTCACATTTTTGGTTAAATATGTTTTTGATGCCTCTGCTATTATTATCTGGTGCAATATACTTTCATCTACATACAATGTTTTATTATCATCCTCTACCGTTTTAGCCAACAGAGTGATTACCTTTTTAAGTTTTATTTCGGGGTTGTTTATATTTTTTGTTTCAAATAGTACCCGGTATTGCAACCAGCTCCAGTACCAGGCAGTAATATAAATGAGCAGGCGGTGTTTGTTTTCAAAATAACGGTAAACACCAGCTTCTGTTGTACCAATATCTTCCGCCAGTTTTTTAAAAGTGAACGATTCAAATCCAATTTCATGAATGAGTTGAATGCCGTGCTGAACAATTTTTTTTCCAAGTTCGGTTTGTTCCGGGTTGCGGAGAAACAGCTTTTCATTCATTTTTATTTGTAATTGTACTTCCATTTTTTAGTTACGGTTTTATTGTGGCACCAGTTGTTTTAAATGCAGATAAAGATAACCTCCAAATTCCCTCCACACAAAAATAGATAAAAGTTTTACAATTCTATGAGATAGTATTACTATCATTTAAGATAATATCCCTATCTTAGCCCTGTTAAATCAAAAACCAACTAATTATGGAAAAGAAAAAAAATATGTTTAAAGAACTGAAAAGCGACTTGCCTGCAAGTATTGTCGTTTTTTTTGTAGCCGTCCCTTTATGCCTTGGTATTGCTTTGGCTTCGGGTGCGCCACTGTTTGCAGGCATAATAGCAGGCATTGTCGGTGGAATTGTAGTAGGTATTGCAAGCGGTTCGCCCCTTGGGGTTAGCGGACCCGCTGCTGGTTTAGCAGTAATTGTATTAACCTCTATTGCTGCACTTGGCTCTTGGCCAACATTCTTATTAGCGGTTGTTATTGCCGGAATTCTGCAACTTATTATGGGCTTCGCTAAAGCAGGTTTCATCGCTTACTTCTTTCCATCGTCCGTTATTAAAGGGATGCTTACGGGCATTGGGCTTTTAATTATTTTAAAGCAAATACCTCATGCAATTGGTTATGATAAAGATGCCGAAGGCGATGTAGCATTTTTTCAAGCAGGTGGTGAAAATACTTTTTCTGCTATTACAAGTGCATTTAATGCAATTACGCCGGGTGCAGTACTCATTGCAGCAATTTCATTGGCGGTATTAATTTTTTGGGATAAAGTATTGACGAAAAAGTACAAAATATTTCAATTTATACAAGGCCCGTTAGTGGTGGTTATTTTAGGAATTGCGATGAATTATATGTATCAGAACGGGATATTAAATTTTAGTTTGGCTGCTGACCAGGTAGTAAGGCTTCCAGTGGCACACAGTTTATCGGAGTTTTTTACGCAATTTTCTTTTCCCGATTTTTCTCAAATAACAAATTTGGAGGTTTGGAAAATTGCTATTGTGTTAGCCATTGTTGCAAGCCTTGAAACATTGTTATGTGTAGAGGCCACTGATAAAATGGACCCTCATAAAAGAATAACACCAAAGAACAGGGAATTAAAGGCACAAGGCTTAGGGAATGTTGTATCCGGCTTAATTGGTGGCCTTCCCATCACCCAGGTTATTATACGCAGTACAGCTAATATTACGTTTGGAGGCAAAACAAAAATGAGTACCATATTGCATGGTGTGTTTTTATTAGTGAGTGCAATTAGCATTGCAGGATTACTGAATATGATTCCGTTGGCAAGTTTAGCGGCCATTTTATTAATGGTAGGTTACAAATTAGCCAAACCGGCTCTCTTTAAGCAAATGTATAAGCAGGGCTGGGAGCAGTTTATTCCTTTTGTTGCCACTGTTGTAGCTATTCTTTTAACCGATTTATTAAAAGGCATTACGATAGGCATATTGTTTGGCATCTTTTATACTTTACGTCATAGTTACCGCAATTCACACCATATGAAAAATGTAATGACTACCGGGGAAGGACATGAAGTACATCATCTTGTTTTAGCACAAGAAGTTTCATTCTTCAATAAAGCAAGTGTTCTGAAAGCATTGGATGTAATTCCGGAAAATTCAAAAGTAATTATTGATTGCACCCACTCAAAATCTATTGCATACGATGTGGTAGAAATAATACAGAACTATAAAATAAATGCAAAAACAAAAAACATCACGGTTGAAACAATCAATTTTATTGAACCTAAATAACGTCATCATCAATCCCGATAGCTATCGGGATAAAAAACAAATAAAACAATGAAAACATTAACTAAAGAAATGCAGGCCTCTATTCCGCCGGGATTGGCAATAGAACTTTTAAAAGAAGGCAACAAGAGGTTTATGAACAACCTTAAAGTAAACCGCAACCTGTTGCAACAGGCCAATGAAACATCCGATGGGCAACATCCATTTGCTGTTATCCTGAGTTGTATTGATTCCAGAACATCTGCCGAACTGATATTTGATCAGGGGCTTGGTGATGTATTCAGTGTTCGTATCGCCGGTAATATTATTAACGAAGATATTTTGGGCAGTATGGAGTTTGGTTGCAAAGTAGCCGGCTCCAAAATAATTGTTGTATTAGGACATACAAAATGCGGCGCAGTTAAAGGGGCCTGCGACCATGTGGAAATGGGTAACCTTACTGCTTTGTTAAGTAAAATTCAGCCTGCAGTTTATGATGAAAACACGGTTACAGAAAATCGCAATTCCGGCAATGATGAATTTGTAGAAAAAGTTTCCACCATCAATGTAAAAAGAACTGTACATGCTATTATGGAACGCAGCACCATTTTAAAAGAAATGATTGAAGCCGGGCAAATTGGAATAGTTGGGGGTACACATGATATTACAACCGGTGAAGTAACTTTTTATCAGGATACTTTAATTATTAATAATCCTAAGTAGAAATATAATCGGGCAGCGGTAAAAAACTGCCTGAATTATTTCAGCAATAACTGCAGGCAGGTAAGAATTTTGAAACAAGAGGGCATGTATTTTTTAGAAACAATTAAAAATAATTTAAACATGAAAAAGATTTACAGAAGAAAATTAAAAACGTCTCATCATAATGAGAATATCAAAAGTAAAATAACATTTAAAACCGATATTTTTTCAAAGCTATACCTATTAACTTTTTTCTTAGTGATAGCTGTAGCAGTGCTTTCAATATCAAGTTGTGCGGTTATAAGGCCGGGAGAAGTAGGTGTAAAGCAAAAACTGGGCAAACTATCGGACAATATCGTTACCCAGGGAACTGTACTGTATAATCCTTTTATCAGCAAAGTTGTTAAAACATCCATTCAAACCAATAACCTGGAGTTATCACTTAATCTGCCAAGCAAAGAGGGGCTAAGTATTAATTCTCAAATCTCCATATTATACAGATTAGACCAGGTGAAAGTGCCGAGTGTGATAAAGACATTGGGATTAAACTATCAATCAATCATTGCAAATGTTTTCAGGTCTGCATCTGCTGATGTCTGTTCAAAATTCTTTGCCAAGGATATGCATTCCGGCATGAGGTCGAATATTGAATTATCCATCAAGGATAGAATGGGCGAAACGTTGAACACACAGGGTATAATAATTGAGTCGGTTTTAATGAAAAGTATTCAGCTACCCGAAGGGTTATCAAGTTCTATAGAACGCAAGCTACAAGCAGAGCAAGATGCCATGCGGATGGAATTTGTGTTGCAGCAACAAAGGCTGGAAGTAGAAAGAATCATCATTGAAGCCAAGGGAACCAGGGATGCACAAAAAATAATAGCTGAAGGCTTAACACCCGAAATAATAAAAATCAGAAGTATAGAAGCTTTTAATCTGTTATCTAAATCGCCCAATGCAAAAGTGATTATCACAGACGGGAAAGCACCTTTCTTAATTGGTCAGTGATAGAATGCAATGTGCAACAATACTTTTTATAATAAGATGTTTAAACTTATTATCAATGAGAACAATACAAGTAAATGCACTTATATTATCAACCTTATTTTTCTTCAATAGTCTTTGTTTTGCACAGGCTTATAAAGTTGAAACATTATCTGGCAGCGTTGGTGGAGAGGTACTCTTTACTGAATCAAAACTTTCAGCTACTAACAAAACAGGACGAGGTTTTACTTTAAAGGGTGAATATGTTTTTGCCGGGCATGCAAGTGCCACCATCAGCAGCGGTTATTATTTTATGCCGGGTAAGGATGTATTAAATATACAAACTGTTCCTATTTCAGCCATACCTGCAAAAGCTGGTGTACGATATTACTTTGGTTCTTTTTATGGCACTGGAGAAGCAGGAGCGATATTTTTTATGGGGAATAACAGCAGGACGGGTTTTTTATATTCTTTTGGGCTGGGGGATAAATTCAAACTGGGCAGAAATGTTTTTGACATTGGCCTGCGGCACGAGGGCTGGTCAACTGCCGATAATTCAAGGGGCATCATTGGCTTACGGGTTGCCTGCGAATTTGCACTTAACCTGAAACAGAATTCAAGAATGATAGGGTTGTGATTATAGACTTGTATGCGTAGTTCGGAGAAGTTTAATAGTTAAAAATATAACAAGCACATTATAGTTTATGGACGACTACAGAAGGGCAGGTATTTATTAAAATAGATTAGCAGTGTTAGGTAATAGCCTGCGCAGCAAGATAAATTAATGAATACCTAAACTTACAATACAGCACCACGGACAAGCCGAACACCGTTTTACAAAGCAGGCAACCAATATTTTAAAAAATGAATATACAAATCAAATCATTCACATTGCTGTCTGTAGCATCCCTTTTGTTCTCCTGCAATCAGCGAGAAAAAAAAGAAGATGTAAAATCAGCTTCGGTAAAAACAGAAGAACAAAAGCAAATTGTAAAACATGTAATGACAAAAGATGAACAGGCTAAACTTACTCCAGACGAAGTTTTGCAAGATTTCATAGATGGAAATAAGCGGTTTCAAAGTGGCACAACTACTTTTAGGGATCATAGTGAGCAGGCACGAAAGTCTGCACCAGGGCAATTTCCAAAAGCAGTGGTATTGAGTTGTCTGGACAGTCGTGTACCCGTAGAAGATGTTTTTGATCAGGGTTTGGGCGATATTTTTGTAGGTCGTGTAGCAGGTAATTTTGTAAATGAAGACCTATTGGGAAGTATGGAATTTGCTTGTAAAGTAGCAGGTGCAAAATTGATTTTGGTAATGGGGCATCAACACTGTGGAGCTGTAAAAGGTGCCATTGACGATGTGAAGTTGGGCAACATTACGGCAATGCTTTCTAAAATTAAGCCAGCAGTAGCGATGAGCCAGGATTTTGTAGGAGAAAAAGCATCTAAAAACGATGAATTTGTAAAATACGTTTCTCAAAACAATGTACGGCTTGCACTGAAATACATTCGTGAAAAAAGCCCTATTTTAAAAGAAATGGAAGACAAAGGAGAAGTAAAAATTATTGGTGCTTTTTACACATTAACCAACGGAACATTAGTGTTTACTCAATAAATGAAGTATGAAAGCAAGAATTATTTATTTACTGTCATTTATCATTACTTGCTTTTGTTCTCATTTAGTAACGAATGCACAAAACACCCGTATTTCGGATAAAAATACCATTGGGTGGTACGTTTATACCGGCACATTTAAATTAAATAAAAAATGGGCTGTGCATACAGAATACCAATGGCGAAGAGACAATGTTGTTACTGACTGGCAACAAAGCTTATTGCGAACAGGTATCAATTATCAGGTAAATACAAAGCTATCACTAAGGGCAGGATATGCCTGGATTGAAACCTATAACTATGGTGATATACCCATAAATGGTTTTGGAAAACAGTTTACAGAACACAGGGCTTTTCAAATGGCAACAATAAACGATAAAATAGGTAAGGTTGAATTAAGCCACCGCTTCATGTTGGAACAAAGATGGATAGGCCGATACGCCAACGCCTCCTTAACCAAAGAAGACGAATACTTTTTTGTAAACAGGTTTCGATATATGTATCGTATGCAAATACCATTAAAGGGAAAAACAATTGCAGATAAAACACCTTACGCTGCCATTTACGATGAAATTTTTCTTGGTTTTGGAAAAAATGTAAATGAAAATGTGTTTGACCAAAACCGGTTGGGTCTGCTGTTAGGTTATCGGTTTTCTGCAAAAGTCCGGATAGAAGGTGGCTTTTTAAGCCAGATAGTACAGCTACCCCGTGAAGTAAGTGGGAGAAATGTATTTCAATACAATAATGGATTGATGCTTGCCACCCATTTATCCTTTTAATGGTTTTAAAAAAACTATTGATACTAATGCTTAAAAATGTAAAAAATAGGACGAATATGTTTTTATCAGATAAATAATGAACAATGTATGCTTCAACAGTAATAAATTCTTCTACATTAAAATTAGCAAGAACTAATAAAGCTGCTTCCTCGCTTGGTTTAGTACTGCCCTTTAACCCATGTATGCAGGATGAAAAGACGGTGGAAAATATTGTAAAAGATGCAGAAGAAAGGGTTCATGTACTACTTGACAGGGCTTTAGATCCGGCTTATGCTGATGATATGTTTGTACGGGTGAAAAAGCTGTTTAGTAAATTAAATTACAATTCGCACTGCAAGAGTATTGCAGTTTTACTTACCCCTGATGAAGAAAAAGTAACCTATCTGAATTTTCCGGTAAAACCTGTAGCCTACTTAAATAAATATGTATTCCTGCTTGAACTAGCTGCCAATGCAGACAGGCAGCCTGATTTCTATTTCCTTATTGTAGAACAAAGCCATGTAAAGCTTTATGAGTATCACCATAGCCAGCTTCAAATAATATATGCAACAAAACAGGAATCAGGCCAAAATGAAGAAACTAATTCCGAAATTGTATTTAAACAGGTTTTACAAACAATTGAAAGAATGAATGCAAACAACCAAAAACCTGTTTTCGTTACAGGAAGCCCTAAACTTGTGGAGTTGTTTTACAATAGCCACTGTTATTCAAATGTATTATTCAGGCATTTAGACAACCAGGCTCCATTTGGAGAAGAAAGAATAAAAGAAATTGTACAAGAAATTATCAGCCAATGGAAATACTGGCGGTCAAAATTTATAATAAACAGGATAATGATAATGAGAAATTCGAATATTTTGATTGCTCGTATAGAAGTGGTTTTAGAGGCTTTACGTCGTAGTGTTGATGGCCTGTTACTTATTGATAAACATTTAAAACAGCAGTTGTATAAATCCCGCAGGGCAAATGCACTTTTTTATACCACAGATGAATTAATGAACCAGGTAGAACGCTTTTTAACAAGGGGTAACAGGATTGAAATTACTGAAACCGGGATGTTAAAAGAATTTGGAGATATCGTATTGCTACCATACAAGCCGTCTCCTTTTTTTCACATTTTCGCAGGTTACCAGTACAGGAAAACATAAGGGCCCCGATACATTTTAATCAATAAATTTCGCTTTAAACTTGCACAGTTCCTATAGAATTGAATTCTCTTAAAGTCGTCAAAAACATCACATAGTAAGTTGTGGTAATCTGATATTCCCATGGTATTGTTTATGATGTTCGCTGACAATTGCATTGTCGTAACGCCTTGTTCCAAATTTAATTGATTTTCAAAATAAAACGGAACAAGAGTATCAGACCGCGGCTGCTTCTTGTTTCCATTGCTTATCCATATAGAAAGTTCCAAACGGAATAATAGAAGCAAGAAATGCCTTACCCATCCAGCCAAAACTTTTTTTAGTTTCTTCTTTTACGATATAGGCTAAAATAATAAAGCTGACAAACAGCAAACCGTGCAGCCCGCCAACAATGGTAACAGCCATTGGCAAATCAGCTAAATATTTTAACGGCATGGCTATGCCTAATAAAACCAAAAAGGAAACTCCTTCTGCAAAAGCAACTTTTCTAAACCAGCTAAATGTTTTTTTCATAAAGTGTATTTACCGAAATTCACCCTTCAACAAGTTCAGGATGACATCCTACTATTAATAATCAATTACCTGCTCTTCTATCATCTCCGGTATCTCCCTCCACTCATACTGCTGGTTTCTCAACTGTGGTTCAAAACCTGCTTCTTTAATAGCTTCCTGTATAGATTTATACGTAAAACGATGCGGTGCCCCGGCAGCACTCACTACATTTTCTTCCAGCATAATAGAACCAAAATCGTTGGCACCGGCATGCAAACATATTTCGGCAGTCTGTTTTCCAACGGTTAACCAACTGGCCTGAATATTTTTTACATTCGGCAGCATAATGCGGCTAAGGGCAATCATGCGGATATATTCTTCGGGAGTAGTAAGATTATGAACACCACGGATTTTTGTAAGCAATGTATCTACATCCTGGAAGGTCCAGGGAATAAATGCAAGAAAGCCTTTAGCTTGTTCAGTCCCGATAGCTATCGGGATGCGGCTTTGAACTTCTCTTATTTTTATTAAATGCTCAAACCGTTCTTCAATCGTTTCCACATGACCAAACATCATCGTAGCCGAAGTGGTGATATTTAATTTATGTGCTTCCTGCATGATGTCAAGCCATTCCTGTGCGCCACATTTTCCTTTGCTGATCAATCGTCGTACACGGTCAATCAATATTTCTGCACCGGCTCCCGGCAATGAATCCATACCGGCTTCTTTTAATGCCATCAATACTTCACGGTGTGTACTCTTTTCGAGTTTAGTTATATGTGCCACTTCAGGTGGGCCGAGTGTATGTAATTTAATGGAAGGAAATTCTGCCTTTATCTGTTTAAAAGTGTCAACATAATATTGTAAACCTAAATCCGGGTGATGGCCACCCTGTAATAATAACTGGTCGCCGCCCCACTTTAAAGTTTCTTCAATTTTTTTCCGATAGGTTGGCATATCGGTAATGTATGCTTCGGCATGTCCCGGTATGCGGTAGAAGTTGCAAAACTTACAATTGGCAATACACACATTGGTGGTGTTCACATTCCGGTCTATCTGCCAGGTTACTTTTCCATGTGGCACTTGTTTTTTCCGCAATTCATCGGCAATAAACATCAGGTCGGCCAGCGGCGCATGGTGATAGAGATAAACACCTTCTTCCACAGACAGGAACTCAAAATTTGATGCTTTCTGGTATAATTGTTCTATCTGCATATCCGGGTCTTCTTTTTTCCCCCTCTTCACAAAGTGGAGAAGGTTGGGGTGATGTGGCAAAAGTACACCTGAATAACAGATTATGTGTTGAACGGTTTTAAATTGGGGTGACATTAAAGTAAATTTACTTGCCTGTAGTTCTTGCTCTGTTGAAGATTCAGCGAAGGCGATTCAGCCAGGTATAAACAGCAGGCTGTACTGCATCATTTTGAGTAAAAACATTGTCATAGAGAGGAGATTGGCCGCTATTACAACTAATTGCATGAAAAGAATTGCCCGTTGCTTTGCCATGGTTGCTTTATTATTGTCAGCAAAATCAATTGCCGCACAAGAAGAATTTATTGAACCACCTTCACGGGATATTACAACAATTCCTTTTACACAGCTTACCGGTGGCATCGTTATCCTCCAGGCCCGCATCGGCTCATTTCCTGATACACTTAATTTTATTTTAGATACCGGCAGCAGCGGCATTTCTCTAGATTCTACTACGGCTGATTACCTGAAACTGAAACCCATACCCACAGAAAGAACTATCCGGGGCATTGCCGGTATCCGGAAAGTGAGTTTTCTATATAACCAGCAATTGCATTTTCCCGGTCTTACAGTTGATAGCCTTAATTTTCACATCAATGACTATGGCATACTCACAGCAGTATATGGTGAAAGGATTGATGGTATTATCGGCTTCTCGGTATTAAACCGCTACATTATTAAACTGAACTATGATAGTCTCAAACTTACTTTCTGCACCAAAGGCACTATCCGTTATCCACGGGGTGGTTATTTGCTGAAGCCAACCATCAATCAATTGGTGGCACAGCAATTAAAGGTGCGGGATAACGAAGCAGTTACATCAAGATTTTTGTATGATATGGGGGCGGGGGTTTGTATGCTGCTTACTAAAGATTTTGTTGCGGACAGTGTTTTTCTGGATAAAAAAAAGAAACACTGGATAAAAGAAGGAGAAGGGTTGGGCGGAAAAATAGATATGGAACTGCGGGTGATAAAAGAAGTAAAGCTTGGCCCGTATCGTTTCAGAAATGTACCGGTTTATATTTTTGATGATGAAAATAATGTTACCTCCTATCCCTACATGGGTGGATTGATAGGCAATGATATATTGCGCCGCTTCAATGTGATATTGAATTATGCCCGCAGCGATATACACCTGGCACCTAATAAACACTACGGTGAACCGTTTGATTACTCTTATTCCGGCATCGAGTTATACTTTTTAGAAGGATTAATTATTGTCGGTGATGTGGCCAAAGGCTCCCCTGCAGAAGCAGCCGGTGTAAAAGAAGGCGATGAAGTAATAGCCGTGAATAGGAATTTTTCTCAAAACCTCAATCAGTATAAAATTGCCCTGCAGGCTCCCAATGAAAGAGTAAAGCTTATTCTGCAACGGGATAAAGTGATGAAGGAAATAGAATTTAAAGTGAAAAGCATTTTGTAGTTATTTTCTGCCACAGATTACACGGATTAGCTGATGCAGCATGGTATTAATTAGCCTCAAGAATTTACCTGTATTTACCTGTGCTAATCCATGTAATTGGTGGCTAACTTGTATTTCATTAGCCTTTTATCACCGTAATTTTCAATACTTTTACAGTCGCCAACTTTTTAATTTAACTTCTCTTATTTTATATATGATACAATTTGAAAAATTTACACTGGCCAATGGTCTCCGTGTCATTGTTCACCAGGATTTAAGCACCCCTATGGCGGTGATGAATATTATGTATGATGTTGGTGCCAGGGATGAGGACCCGGAAAGAACCGGCTTTGCCCATTTATTCGAACACCTGATGTTTGGTGGCTCTGTTAATATTCCCGATTACGACGAACCCCTGCAAATGGCCGGAGGAGAAAACAATGCCTACACTACCAACGACCTTACCAACTATTACATACAGATACCAGCAGAAAATCTGGAAACAGCTTTTTGGCTGGAAAGCGACCGGATGCTGTCATTGGCATTTGAAGAAAAAAGTTTAGAGACACAACGCAAAGTGGTGATTGAAGAATTTAAAGAACATTATCTCACCAAACCTTATGGTGATGTGTGGCATAAGATGCGGGAACTGGCCTATAAAAAACATCCGTATCGCTGGATGACGATTGGAAAAGAGTTATCACATATTGAAACGGCACAGTTAGATGATGTAAGGAATTTTTTCTTTAAACATTATCGCCCCGTTAATGCAGTAATGGTAATAGCAGGTAATGTAACCGTAGAAAAAGTAAAAGCACTTGCAGAAAAATGGTTTGGCGATATTCCTTCCGGAGAAGTATATAAACGTAACCTGCCACTGGAGCCGGAACAAACAGAAGTGAGAAGACAGGAGATAAAAGCCAATGTGCCTTTGGATGCTTTATACAAATGCTGGCACATGCCTGGCCGCCTCGACAAACGATATTATATAATCGAACTGCTTTCCGATATTCTTAGTGGTGGTGGTTCTTCCCGATTATATCAATCATTGGTAAAAGAAAAACAGTTGTTCAGCAATATAGATTGTCATCACTTTGGCAGTACAGATAATGGGCTACTGGCCATCGAAGGAAAATTAGTAAAAGGTGTGAAGATAGAAGATGCGGAAAAAGCAATAGAAGCAGAACTGGATAAGATGCGGAATGAACTGGTAAATGAAGCAGAACTGCAGAAAGTAAAGAACAAAACAGAAAGTATGATTGCTTTTGAAGACATGAGTGTAATGAGCCGAGCTGCCAGTCTAGCTTATTATGAATTGCTTGGTGATGCGGCCTGGATGAATTTTGAACTGGAAAAATATGGTTCTGTTACTACCGAAGATATTTTGCAGGAAAGCCGCATTCTTTTCCGCAACAGCAATTACAGCACAATTCATTATCTGTCCAACAATTAATCAACGAAGCAAAAGAAAGGAATACTATGCCAGACAGGAAACAAGCTCCCGAAATAGTGGATGCCGTCAATTTTGATTTAAAACTGAAAACCGCCGATAAATTCACCTTGGATAATGGCGTTGAAGTGTATGCAGTGGATGCAGGTGCGGAAGAAGTGTTGTCGCTGGAGTGGGTGTTCTTTGCCGGTAACTGGCATGAAGAGCAAGACCTGGTGGCAGCCACTACTAATTTTTTGTTGCGTAACGGTACTTCAAAAAAAACCGCCTTTCAGATCAATGAACATTTTGACTATTATGGCTCTTATCTCAACCGGGCCTGTCATAGTGAAACAGCTACTATCACTTTACATTGTTTAACAAAACAAATAAAGGAACTGTTGCCGGCCGTGAGAGAATTAATAACAGATTCTGTAATGCCGCAGGAAGAACTGGATATTTACAAACAGAATATGAAGCAGCGGCTGAAAGTGAGTTTGAAGAAAAGTGATTTTGTAGCCGGTCGGTTGATTGATGTTTATTTATACGGCGAAAAACATCCGTACGGAAAATTCAGCCGGGAAGAAGACTTTGATGCACTCAACAGGGAACAGCTACTGGATTTCTATAAAAAATATTATCAGCAGGGAAAACTAATCATTTTTGTTGCAGGAAAACTACCCGCTGATTTGGAATCATTAATAAATAAAAACTTTGGCGACCTGCCGGATAATACAGTTGAAACAAAAAGAATAATTATAGAGCCAGGTACGGAGAAAAAATTCAGGATAACCAATGATGAAGCCAGTGTGCAGGGTTCCATACGAATGGCAAGACCATTCCCTAACCGGCATCATCCCGATTTTATGAAAGCACAAGTGCTGAATGCATTGTTCGGTGGTTTCTTTGGTTCAAGGCTGATGAGCAATATCCGGGAAGACAAAGGCTATACGTATGGCATTCACAGCCATTTACAAAACCATATGCATGACTCTGCCTGGCTGATAAGTACCGAAGCAGGTAAGGATGTTTGTGAAGCCACTATTACCGAGGTGTATAAAGAAATGAAAGACCTGCGGGAAGAACTGGTAGAGGATGAAGAGTTGTTATTAGTAAGAAACTACCTGATGGGTGGCATCCTTGGCGATCTGGATGGTCCTTTTCATATTATTGCCCGTTGGAAGAATATTGTTCTCCATAACCTGACCGAACAATATTTCTACGATTCCATCAATACTATCAAGACTATTTCAGCGGAAGAAATACAGCAACTTGCCCAAAAGTACCTGCAACCGGAGGATTTTTATGAACTGGTGGTAGTTTAATTATTTGTTTTCAATTGTATTTATTAGTGTTATTGGTGTAATTCGTGGCAAAAATTGTTGAAATTCGTGGGATGACTTTCGACCCCAAAGATTTATCTAACGATCAGCTTATCCAGTTTTACAGAAGCCTTCTCTGGCCCCGTATGATTGAAGAAAAAATGCTGGTACTCTTACGGCAGGGAAAAATTTCCAAATGGTTTAGTGGTATTGGACAGGAAGCAATTTCTGTAGGAGCAACGTTGGCCTTACAGGAAGATGAATGGATAATGCCGTTGCATCGCAATCTTGGTGTTTTCACTACCCGTAATATGCCATTGAGCAAATTATTTATGCAATGGCAGGGTGCACAGGAAGGTTACAGCAAGGGAAGAGAAAGAAGTTTTCATTTTGGCAATAAAGAACATCATATCTGCGGAATGATTTCACATCTTGGTCCGCAACTGGCCATTGCAGATGGAGTGGCATTAGCCCACAAACTCCGTCATGGTTCGACAGGCTCACCATTAAAAGTATCATTGGCATTTACCGGCGATGGGGGTACCAGTGAAGGAGATTTTCATGAAGCACTGAATACGGCTGCCGTGTGGGATTTGCCGGTTATATTTATTATCGAGAATAATGGTTATGGATTAAGCACACCGGTAAATGAGCAATACCGTTGCATTAGTTTGGTGGACAAAGCCAAAGGTTATGGTATGGAAGGTGTGCAGATTGATGGTAACAATATTCTTTCTGTGTATGATACGATAAAAGGAGTAAGAGACTATTGTATCAAAAATCAAAAACCATATTTGATTGAATGTCTCACTTTCAGGATGCGGGGACATGAAGAAGCAAGTGGTGTTAAATATGTACCACAAGATTTATTCAAACTCTGGGAAATGAAAGACCCGATTAAGAACTATGAAAAGTTTTTGATTGAGAGTGATGTGCTGAAGGAAATCCAAATCGGGGATATAAGAAATGAATTTAAAGAGAAGATTGAAAATGAATTAGCAATTGGTGCTAATACAAAACCGGTAGTGGCGGATACCGAGGAAGAATTGGAAGATGTATACGCAGAGAAGTTGACCGATGACCGTTTGCCGATGGTCGCCACCAAAATCGACAACGCTGCATTAAGGTCGGTCAACGAACATCAATCAACGGACAAACGCCTTATCGACGCTATCAAAGAAGGTCTTTACCAAAGTATGCAACAGCATTCCAACCTGATTCTCATGGGGCAGGATATTGCAGAGTATGGAGGAGCTTTTAAAATAACGGAAGGGTTCACAGAACAGTTTGGCAAAGACAGAGTAAGAAATACACCGCTTTGTGAAAGTGCAATTGTAGGTGCTGCATTGGGTTTATCATTAGAAGGATATAAGAGTATGATGGAAATGCAGTTTGCAGATTTCGTTACAGTAGGCTTTAACCAGATCATTAATAATCTTGCGAAAATTCATTACCGCTGGGGACAAAATGCAGATGTTGTTATCCGGATGCCAACAGGTGGCGGAGTAGGAGCCGGGCCTTTTCATAGTCAAAGTAATGAAGCCTGGTTTGTAAAAACACCGGGATTAAAAGTTGTTTACCCAAGCACCCCGATGGATGCAAAAGGATTATTAATTGCTGCAATCAACGATCCTAATCCTGTTTTGTTTTTTGAACATAAGGCATTATACCGTTCGGTAAGTGGCCCGGTGCCTTCGGAGTATTATGAAATTGAAATTGGCAAAGCAAGACATGTAAGAGAAGGAGATGAAATTTCTATCATCACTTACGGTGCCGGAGTGCATTGGGCGGAAGACTATGCCGCCGAACATCCTGAAATATCTATTGATATACTTGACCTGCGAACATTGTTGCCATTAGATTACCTGGCTATCCGTGAGGCAGTACAAAGAACCGGCAGAATATTACTGCTGCATGAAGACACTTTAGTTGGTGGTATCGGCGGCGAGATAGCGGCCTGGATTGCAGAGAACTGTTTTGGTTTATTGGATGCGCCGGTTATGCGTTGCGCTTCATTAGATACACCCATTCCATTTAACATTGAACTGGAGAATAATTTTATGGCAAAGGCGAGGTTGGATGAAACAATAAATAAGTTACTTTCCTATTAATATATCTTTTTTAATAAGGTGGTTTTGTCGATACAGGATTTAATGAGTATCTTAATTTTCTATTCCCCGTGTAAGCGATTTTACTCCTGCCCTGAGATTGCTACTTAACTCAAAACCAACATGTCAACCACCACAGCGGCAGCAAGCCTTGCTGCACCCGTCAATCAATCTGAACGTATCATTATTCTCGATTCATTAAGAGGAATTGCTATTCTCGGAATACTTTTAATGAATATCCCCAGCTTTGCCCTCCTACCCCGGCCGCCTATGGCGATTTGAGTGTATTGAATGAAACAGATATCAATTTCAAAACATGGTATTTTTTATAGAATTGAGTGTTGCCGGAACGCCACGGGCCCTGTTTTCTATCCTGTTTGGAGCAGGCATCATTTTATTTATCAGCCGTAAGGAAAAAAA
>Ga0105044_10004839_pt1 | contig 18526 bp, 13 predicted proteins | sample MAT01_FD_78092 | JGI IMG/M metagenome (GOLD analysis project Ga0105044, IMG submission 78092) | Freshwater microbial communities from Lake Fryxell liftoff mats and glacier meltwater in Antarctica - MAT-01 | ecosystem: Environmental > Aquatic > Freshwater > Ice > Liftoff microbial mat | place...
CCCAACACCCAACACCCAACACCCAACGCTCAACGCTCAACGCTCAACGCTCAACGCTCAACGCTCAACACTCAGCGCTCGCAGCGATAGACGAAGGCCGGCGGCAGATTCGCCCAGGTGGTGGTGCTTTGCTCGACCTTGGAAAAGTTCGCTTTGAGAAACTGGCGAAATCGCTGGCCTCCCGGCAGGAGCAAGCCCTGCCAATAGGCGAAGGTCGCGAATTTGCCTCCCGGCGGCAGCACTTCGAACATCGCCTCCAGCACGCGGTCCTGCAGTGCGGGGGGAAACGAAGCCCACGGCAGTCCGCTGACGATGGCATCGACTTGGGTGATCCCGCTTTTGCGACAGAGCTCTGGAACTTCGGTCACACAACTTTCGTGAATCGTCAGCCCTGGGCAACGGTCCCTCGTGATTTTCGCGAGATGGGGATCGCGCTCCACCGCAAAAAACTGCATCCCCGGCTTGAGCCGATCACCAATCGCCTCCGTCACCACTCCCGTCCCCGGTCCATACTCAAGGATGGCCTGCATTCCATCCCATTCCAGCCAATCGAGCATCTTCTCCGCCAATTTGCGAGAACTCGGCGCAACCGCCCCCACATGGCTGCTGCTCCGAAGGAAGGCCTGAAAAAATCGAAGGTGCTCGGAGATGGGTGGGTTGAAGGGAGTCATAAGTAAAAAGGCGGGTAAGCGGGAATCGGAGCGAAGCGGAACCGAAGGTAGCCGGAGTGTAACGAAGGCAAATGGACGCGGCGCAGCGGAGTCAACGCGGGTAGGGGGACACCCAACAGGGTATGGTCACGGAGTCAACAGGGTATGATGGTTGACTGAACAGGGTATGGTCGCGGAGTCAACAGGGTATGGTCGCTGCTTGAAGCATTTCCCTTACCAGCTTATTCCCCCTCCGCCGGGGCTGCGGAGGACGGGCCGCTGAAAAACTACTCCCCGGCAGTCTTCGCCAGCGACACGTCGAGATTCATCCGGACGAGCTGGCCCATCGTTTCACACGCGGAGAAGGCGGTGGTTTCATGGTAGTTGTTCAGGCCTTCACGGAGTTCGGTGACGTGATCTTCCGGGGCGATTTCATCGGGAACCATCGCTTCCCAGAGGGCACCGAGCCGCTGATGAGCGACCTGGACGCGCCGCTCGATCAGAGTGCGTTCTTCATCCTGATACTGCCGCATCGTCTGGTAGTTGAGCCGGGCCGTGCAGAGGGCCACGACCTCCTCGTTTTCCTTGAAGGTCTGGGGGAGATACATCGAGCGATCCCCTTGATAGCTCTGCTGGTCGAAGTCGATCGCCCGGACCCGATACTGGGCATCCTCGAAGTCGGGGGTGATGTCGATGACGTAGTTGTAGCTGCGCATGTCGCCCAACAACCGAACAAAACAACGTTCGTTGAACTTGACGAATTCCTTGGCCACCCGGATGCGATTCGTCTCAGGTCGATGGAAATAATCCCGGATGAAAACATCTCCCGGCACTCCCGCGATGTGCTCCTCGATCAGAGTATCGCTGTTGGCCAGGTAGTTGATCCGGTTGGGCGAAAGGACATGCTCCAGCTCCAGTCCATAGATCCGGGAAGCGTCGGGCACCTTGACGTAGAAGTGGTCGTAGTTGTCGTTGAAGAGATTCACGATCCGCACCCGGAAGGGACGCGAATTGCCAAAGTCGCAAAAATCGACCCGCTCAAGGGTGAGGTGATCGCTCCCCCGCACGTCATTCGTTTTCAGCAGCGAATAGACCTTGATGAGCTTGGCGGTGAGATCGGCCTTGATCGACGGCTCGTAGTGGACGGTCTTCCAAAGGGTGTCGTTGCCCTCCCGGTCGTAGAGCGGAAACATCTGCGAAAAGCGATGCAGGTCATCATAGGCGACCGGAATCGCGAAGGTCCGCCGATAGTTCTCCAAATACTTCGACAGTGCCTCCCGGACAGGATAGAAGCGCTTTCTTTTGAGTTGGATGCTCAACGGGACGGCGAAAAATTCGGGAGACGCAATCAGGGCTTCAGCGTCGGCCAGATGTGGAAGGTGTCCAATGCTTCCTCGTAAATCGCCTTCAGCTTGGCCGGCAAGGGCGAGGCGTCGGCGGGCAAAGGATTCGCTTCGGAGGGATCGGCCTTCAGGTCATAGATCTCAAAGCTCTCGAGCCCGGCCGCCCGCAAAGCCCCAATGTTCCCGTCGTCGATCTGGGACGTCACCGGAAAAGCGCCCTCGGCGAAGGAGCCCAGCACCTTGAAGTTGCCATCGCGCATGGCGACGTGGCCGCTGTTTAGCGAGTTGTAATAGACCCAAAAGAGCGGCTTGCTCCGCACGATTTCCCCGCCTTGCAGTGCCGGAAGAAACACCGCGCCGTCAAGCAGAAGCCCTTCCGGCAGGCTGGCACCGGAGATCTCCGCGAAAGTCGGCAAAAAATCGAGTGAGCAAACCGGCACATCGCTGCTTTGACCGGTGGGGATCATACCCGGCCATCGCATCAGCCCGGCGACGCGGATTCCGGCCTCGTGGGTGTGCAGTTTCATGCCGCGCCAGGGACCGGGTCGTCCATAACTGCGGTTGGCCGAGCGATAACGATCCAATGTCTCCGGGCCGTTGTCGGAAGTGAAGATGACCAGGGTGTTGTCTGCTGCATCGATCCGATCCAGCGCATCCATAAGCTTACCGACGGCGGCGTCCATATTCTCGACATTGGCAAAATATTCGGCTTCATCGTGATTGCGGGCATCCTTGCCTTCGTGTCGAGCCACCAGGTCAGCGGGTGAGGCGACCGGCTCGTGAGGCTCGTGAAAGGCGACATAGGCGAAGAACGGCTGATCGGGCTGGGCTTCGTCATGTCGCTCCAGCCATGCGATCATTTCATCAGCCACGATCTGGCAACTGAAGCCCTGGAGTGGCCCCACCTTTTCCCCATTGCGTATAAAGTTGATCGGATTCTCGTGGGAAGGCGCGGCATTGTTCTGGGTGGCGAACCAATGATCGAACCCGTGGTCACCGGGCTGTGCCTGCTCAGGTGAGTTGAACGCCGCATTGCAATGCCACTTCCCTGCCATGGCCGTCGCATAGCCAACGCTTTTGAGCATCTCGGGGATGGTGAACTCCTCCGCCCGCATCTCGACCAACTCCCGCGTGGGCGGGCGTTCCCTGCCTTTGACCTTGCGCAGGGCGGCTACTCCTTTTGCTTCGGGAATCCAATCATACACCCCCGCTCGGTTCGGATTGCGTCCGGTCATCAATCCCACGCGGGACGGCGAACAAACCGGCGCGGCGGAGTAAAAACTGGTAAATCGGATGCCGTCTGCAGCCAACTGATTGAGATGCGGAGTTTTGATGAAAGGATGTCCATAACACTCGATATCTCCCCAACCCAGATCATCACAGATGATGACCAGGATGTTCGGCTTGGGCGCGTCAGCCGCGCGAACCGCGACGTGGGAGAAGAACAACAAGGCGGGGGCGAGCCATTTCATGCACGAAGCGTATGATGGGACAGCGTTCGTGGAAACTTCTTTTTGCGGAAACGTGTGCAGAGCGCAAAAAACCGAGCCTCCGCCGCAGAGGTTGCGCGATTCATGCCGATGGAAGTGTGTTTCGGAATCGGGTAGGACTCGGGTAGGACTCGGGTAGGACTCGGGTAGGACTCGGGTAGGACTCGGGTAGGACTCGGGGGCAGAAGCATCAGATAATTTCAAGGGCGAAAGTTGCTTTTTTTTCACCGCCGATAAAAGTGCGCACCAAGCCATCACCGAAGCATCGCATCGACACAATGGTGTTTTGTTAGTTTGGGACTGGACTGATGTCTGCCGTTGATTCTCTGAGATGATGCGCTGGAGAACGGGAGCGATTGGCGCTGGCACGCTGCTCGGATTACCCCTATCCCGGCGGACTGGTTTCTCGTCCTGGGTTCAGTGAACTTGGACGTAGCATCTTCGATCCATGGCCCACCCGGCGGTGATGCCGGGTGGGTTCGGGGCGAGCGGCGTGAGGCATTCTGCTCTAGGCGCGCCCACCACAAGCCGTTAGCGGAGTGCGGCATCAACCAATTAGCCATACGCTCGCCCCGTTCCCGTTTGCATCGTTCCTCAGGGAACCGATTCGGTCGAGGTTCGTTCGATCTTTTCGTTGGGGGAAAATTGATTCATCGTTCTTTGGGGAGGGTGAGATTGGTCCCGTGAACGGAGTTGGAAAGTTCTCGCCAGAACGCAAGCGGTTTGCCCTCGCTGAAGGCCAGTTCCTGCCAGCCGGGGATCGTCCGCCACTTCTTGAGGAGGACAAATTCCAAGTCGCTTCGGCCGAGGCCGCGCGTTGCTCCGGGATGGCATTGCTCAGATGGGTCCGCTCGGAACCCTCGGGGAATGGACGGGAGAACCTGATCGGCGAGAGCTTGCTTCAAAATGGTCGGAGAACAACGAACTTGATAAGCTCAGCACTCGGGGCGCTGCCCCAAACCCCGGGATTTTCCAGAGGCATGGCCAAAAGCTCCAGAGTAGGACCGTTTCCGAGCAAGCCGAATGAAGACTGATCTTTCCGTGAAGATTGCGATGTCAATTCGGTCGAAAAGTCTGCCATGCTACGATGGAAATATGGAAATTAACATTCGCGCTAGGTGTTGTTCAGATCCCCCGGCTCGGCTCCCCTCACCCACCTCACAACCGCTTGATCCAGAAATCGAGCGTCTTCTCAGTCTCATCCTCTTCCCCAATCTCCCGCCAAGCCAACTGCGCAGTCAATCCCAGGACGGGCGCATAACCCCGCCTCCCCCAGAAACAGTCGAGCGACTGATAGCTCATCGGTTTCGCCGGATGGTCCTCCGCCCGTCGCACCGCGCAGAAAGTCGCCCACTCCATGCCACCGAGGGCACGGGCGTGAGCTTCGCGTTCTCTAAAAAAACGCACCCCCAGTCCCCTTCCCCGATAACGGAAATCGAGCACGGATTCGGCGAGGTAAAAGACTGATTCAACAGGGTAGCCTGCTTGAGCGAAAGGGGTACGAAACGCGTCCATTTCATCGGCGAGCGGCAGGGCGGTGGAAGCTCCGACGACCGTAGCGCCGTCATGAGCGATCACCACCACGGCCCGGGGGCACTCGATATATCGTTGCAAATAGGTCTCCTCGTAGGTCAGGTCTCCGTCATAGAGGTAGGGGTAGTCGCGGAAGACTTCGATGCGGAGGCGGGCCACTTCGGGAATCCAGCGACGCAGTTCCCGGCCCGAGTAGGAAGCAATTTGCACTGCCATTACAACAATCAAACAGCTGCCCAAGCCGGACGCACCGGGATGCCGTGCGCGGCGAGATACTCTTTCACATCGGCCACCGTGAATTCCCCAAAGTGGAAAATGCTCGCCGCGAGGACCGCGTCAGCTTTCCCCGCCTCAAGCACCTCAACGAGGTGATCGAGCGATCCGGCACCACCACTTGCGATGACCGGGATGGACACCGCTTCGCTCACCGCCGCCGTCAGTCTGAGATCGTAGCCGGCTTTGGTGCCGTCGGCATCCATGCTGGTCAGGAGAATCTCTCCAGCTCCGCGCGCAGCCGCTTCCGCCGCCCAGGCCAGCGCATCAAGTCCGGTGGGGCGTCGGCCGCCGTGGGTGTAGACCTCCCATCCCGTGCCATCCGCTTTCCGTTTGGCGTCGATCGCCACGACGATGCACTGTGTTCCAAAAGCATCAGAACCTTCCGAAATCAGCTCCGGTCGGGCCAGCGCGGCGGTATTGACCCCGACCTTGTCCGCCCCGGCCATCAGCATCGCCCGCATATCATCCACCGAGCGGATGCCCCCTCCCACGGTCACAGGCATGAAGCAACGCTCGGCCGTGCGCCGCACGACGTCGGCCATCGTCGACCGGTGATCAGACGAAGCGGTGATATCGAGAAAGACGAGTTCGTCAGCCTCCTGGCGATTGTATTCCACGGCGCACTCCACCGGATCGCCCGCGTCGCGCAGGTTTACGAAATTGGTCCCTTTGACAACCCGTCCGTCGGTAACGTCGAGGCAGGGAATAATACGTTTGGTGAGCATGTCCCAGCATACCCGGAGGAGTAAGAAACCTCACCTGAAAAATCCAGCGATCATCGCGCGTTTGCCGGACGAAGGAATTGCTCGATCACGGACTTCCACGGTTCCCGTAAAAATCCTAGTCTCCAAGTATGCAATGCCCCATCTCCCGCGTTCCGCGTTCGTCTTTCGTGATCTTGCGAGCCTGGCTCCTGCTGCTCGCGGCTTGCGGATTCTCTGCCAGTCGAGCGGAGGAACGACCGAACATCATCCTCATCATGGCCGACGATCTCGGCTACGAAACCATCGGGGCCAATGGCGGCACCAGCTATGCCACCCCGGTGCTCGACCAACTCGCCGCCACTGGGACGCGCTTCACCCACGCCTATGCCCAACCCCTCTGCACGCCCACCCGGGTGCAGCTTATGACCGGTCTGAGCAATGCACGGAACTACCTCTACTTCGGCCAGATCGATCCCTCGGCGCGAACTTTCGCCCAGGTCTTCCGCGAGGCCGGTTATGCCACCGCCATCACCGGAAACTGGCAGTTGGGCAAAGACCCGGCTCTGCCACAGACACTGGGCTTCGACGAATCCTGTCTCTGGCAGCACACCCGGCGTCCTCCGCGCTACGCGAATCCCGGCCTGGAGGTCAACGGTGTGGAAACGGAATACGAACCCGGCAGTTATGGCCCGGACGAAATCAATGCTTATGCCCTCGACTTCATCGCCCGGAAAAAGGACAAGCCGTTCCTCCTCTATTATCCCATGATCCTGCCCCATTCGCCGTATCAGCCCACGCCCGAAAGCGCCGATTGGGACGCCGCAACCAAAAGCGAAAAGCAGCAAAAATCGCCCGAGCACTTCGGAGACATGGTTGAATACATGGACAAAATGATCGGCCGGGTCATCACCCAACTTGAGACGTTCGGTTTGCGCGAGCGCACCCTCGTGATCTTCCTCGGCGACAACGGCACCGGGTCTGGCACCCGATCCATGATGGGCGATCGTGAGTTCGTCGGGGCCAAAGGTTCCACCACCGATGCCGGGATGCACGTGCCGCTCGTCGTCAACGGATTCACCGTAAAACCCGCCCAAGTCTGTGATGACCTCGTCGATACCACCGATTTTTTCCCGACTCTTTGCGAAGCGGCGGGGATCGCTCTTCCCACGGACCTGCCCTGGGACGGCCGGAGTTTTTGGCCACAATTGCGTGGGGAAAAGGGCCAGCCCCGCGATTGGATCTACTCGTGGTATTCGCCACGCCAGGGCGGGAAGGATCGCAAAGTCCGCGAATTTGCCTTCAACACCTCGTGGAAGCGTTATGCCGATGGACGATTTTACGACCTCGCCGCCGATCCCTCTGAGTCCAATTCTCTCCGGCTTGATAGCCTCACCGGAGCGGCCGCAGCAGCCTCCGTGCAACTCGGTGAAGCCCTCGCGAGCTACCAGGGGGCGCGTCCGGCCGCCATCGATGATGTAGTCAGCCCGGCCGGAAAAGGATCGAACGAATAAAAAATTGGTTAAATTTCATAAAATATCTCGCTTTCCAAAACAAATCGGGTTTACCTTGAACGCATCATCCCGATTTGACCATGGAAGCCGCCACCCCTTTTCGCCCCGTCGATGCCACCCTCACCCGCGAGAGCACTTGCGACGATTCTTTCTCAGTGCTTCCCCGCAATTGCGACTCAGCGGTTGTCTATTGGAACCTGACCACCGAGCGGCAACCAGCGCATTCCAAAATGCGCCTCTGTCTGCAAGTGAATGGTTGCGAGTCCGACGCCGAGGAGACCATCATTCTCCATCGCGGGTCGGGGCATTTTATCGTCCCCCTGCTGGCCGATGATCGGAACTACCGGGTCGCGTTGGGCTGGTCGGACAGCGGCGGCTTCCGCGTCATCTTCGAGCAGGAGATTTCGTTGCCCGATTATCCGAGAGGCGATGTGCTCGGAGCGATGAGCAGTTCGCTCAATTTCCGCGGAGCCCATTTTTGGCCCAAAGCCTATGCCGCCTCGGTCAATTAAATCGGATCGCCCGGCGGCCCCAGCGGAGTCCGGAATCGTCGGAGTGGACGAGGTCGCCGCCTTCCTTTCCTATCTCGAAGTCGAGAAAAACAGTTCGCCCCGCACCCTGGCGAATTATGAGCTAGCCCTGACTCGCTTCCGCCACGAAACGCCCGGTTTCAAGGGATGGTCCGAGGCGACCTCTGAAGATTTCCGGGACTATCTCTACGAGTGCATGAAAACCGGCTGGGCTCGCGCCACGGTCCGCCTGCACTTCGCCGCGCTGCGGAGCTTCTACCAATTTCTCACTCGCCGTCGCGGCCTCGCGGCGAATCCCCTGCTGTCCCTTCAGCTGCCCAAGGCGGAGAAAAAGTTGCCCATCGTGCTGCTCGAACGCCAGGTGATCGAATTGATCGAGCTGCCCCTCAAGACGCCCTTGTCACGTCAGACGCCTGCGTGGATGCCGCAGCGCGATACCGCGATCCTCGAGCTTTTTTACAGCTCCGGCATTCGGCTCGCGGAACTGGCTTCGCTCGACGTGCGGGACTTCGACCTCCACGAAGAATGCGTCCGGGTCCTTGGCAAAGGAAACAAAGAACGCATCTGTCCGGTCGGGACCGCCGCAGCGGAGGCGATTCATCGCTATCGGCAGGCCGCCCGAGTCCTCGATGGCCCTCTCTTTTTGAGCAAGCTTCGCCGTCGCCTCACGACCCGGGCGATTTCGGATCTGTTCGCCAAGTATCACGAACTCTCCGGCATCCCACAGCAAGTCAGCCCTCACAAGCTGAGACATAGTTTCGCCACCCACCTGCTCGATCACGGGGCCGACCTGCGCAGCGTCCAGATGCTGCTGGGTCATGCGAGCCTCTCGACCACGCAGATCTACACCCACGTGTCGATCGAGCGGATGCGCGCGGTCTACGAGCAGGCCCATCCGCGGGCGTGAGACCAGACCGGTCAGATTCCCAACAACTGCAAATCGGCCAGGCCCGCCCGGTAGCTCGCAAGCCGCTTCTGGATTTCCATCTGGGTGCGGACTTCGGAAGGCAGCTGGTCGATCAGCTCGACGGCCTTCTCCAGATAGAACCGGGCCAGCGAGCGAGCGGTGGAAGTCTCCGTATCGAGGCATTGGGCCGCCTGAGCATAGGCATCGGCCAAGGCGATTTTTTCCACGGCATTGTAGGGACGGGTCTGCGAAGCCGCCTCACGAAGCTTGATTTCTTCGCGGAAAAGGACCAATGCCGCCTCCGGTTGTTTCTGGGCAAGTTGAACCCGACCCAACGCGGAGACCGCCCCGAGATAACTTTGACGCGCCTCCTCCGCGATCGTTGGTGGCGCGGACTCCAGTGACTTGGCGAGTTCGATCAACTCCTCATAGGTCTTGGTCGCTGCGCTGAGAGACTCTTCTTCATACTCGATCAATCCTTTCCGATCCAACACCCGGACGGCCTCTACGGTGTATCCGGGGACATCGGCGGGTTTGCCATCTTCGATCCGTCGATTGAGGATGGTCAGAATCTCGGACAAAGTCGCGAGGGCGGACTTGGAATCTTTGCGCAAGGAGTAGGTGCGGGCGAGAGCCAGATAAGTGGCCGAAAGATCCTTGAGTTGCGACAAGGAAAAAAGCTCTTCCTCCGGTGCGGTCTGGCTGCGCCATTCGAGGGCCTCGGAATAGGCCTGACTCGCTTTCGAATAGTCCCCCAGCAACTCCTGGATTTTTCCAATCTCCATCAGGTCACGGGATGTCAACAGCGGCAGATCCACCGGAGCATCAGGATCGTCCGCCAGCTTGGAGCGGATCTCGTAAGCGCTCGTGAAATCTTTGAGAGCATCCTCGAGTCGCCCTTTTGCCAAAGACTGTCGCGCCCGAAGGGAAGCGGTTTGGGCGGAAAACCGCAGGATGCGGGTCGAATTGGGCCGATCTTTGCTGCGGTTTTCCAGGAAGGGCGCCGAGTTCTCGGCGACGATGGTATAGAGGCGTTCGGCCCCGCTGCCCGAGATATCCCCCTTGTTGAGCTCGCTCACGAAGAGCAGCATCAAGTCCATCGCCGCACTGGCGCTTTTCTCTGATTCGGCGCTGGCCAACATCTGGGTCTCGGTGGCGCGCTTGGCCTTTTGCGCCTGGATGAAGGCGAAACCCGAAGCCCAGATCGCGAAGACTAACAAGGTGGCGAAAATCGTGTTCAGACGCCGTGCCCGCCGCACCACGTTCTGCTGATCGATTTGCTGGATGCGGCTGTAGACCTCCCGCATGTCCGCCGGCCGGTCACCGGGGGCGAGACTGAGACAGGCTTCGATGAGCTCTTTGCGGGAGCTCGGCACATAGACGTCTGAAGGCCAGGTGATCTCCTCGACCGCTTCGGTCAAGGTGGCGAGCTGATCTCCATCAACGGGATTACCGGTCTCCGCGAGAGTGGCCTCGAGGCTGGCTTCGTCAAGGGTGGACTCCAGGTCGAGGGACCTGCCTTCCGCTTCGGAGAGTCCCTGAAGCCGGGGCAGTTCACCCGTGAGGAGCTTGAAGGAGACCACTCCAAAGCTATATACGTCCCAACGAAAGCCCTTACCCTGACCGGAATCACGGGGATGCCGAAGTTGCTCGGGGCTGGCGTAGAGGGGAGTTCCCACCGGATCGAAGCCTTCAGTCGCGAGACCCCGACTTTGCCCGAAGTCGCAGATTTTTGTGTGAAGGGGAGTCTCGTCGGTGAGCAGGATGTTCGACGGCTTGATGTCGCAGTGAACGATTTGATGTCGATGGAGGTAGGCCAGGGCATCGGCAATCTCCCGGATGAGACGCCAGCCCTCCCGATGATCGATATGGCCGCAAAGACGCTCCAGGGTGCGGGTCTCCCAACTCCCGTCGAAGCCGAGTTGGGCATGCAATCCCATCGCATAATAGGGCGGCTCATTCAGCAAGTCGAAGTCGTGCAAGGTCACGATCCCTTGATGCTCGGCGACAAGCGACAACTTCTCCAACTCCCGGGCCATCGAGGAAAGATCGACCGCGCCGGAGCGAAAGATTTTTAAAGCCCGCTCCGAGATGCCCCGATACGTGGCACGATAGACCCGACCAAAGGCCCCTTCCCCGAGCGGTGGGAAGTGGATCTGGTAATCCTTGATGCGGATCTGTTCGTCGTCGGGCACGGGCGGATTTGGAAAGGCCTATTTTGTAAGGCTTTGGATTTCCCCGGTCCAGCTTTTTGGCGGGGGTTTGCGGCGGAAGCGCTGGGTCTGGGACTTGAGCCAGGCGGCCGCAGGGTCATGGTCAACGATGGTATCGAGCAGAGCGATGGCCTGATCCCAGTCTCTCGCCGTGAATAGTGCGAGCGCCTGCTCGTAACAAGCGATGTCCTCGTCACTGGCACCCGATCCACCCTGTGTCGTGGGCAGCACCAACTCATGGATCGGATATGCCTCGGCGAAACCAGCTGGTCGGATCAGACAGAGCTTCCGGAAACGGCGATCGCTGAGCCCCTTAACCCGGTGGTATGTATCGTCGGAAATCAAAACGGGAATACGGAAATCTTTGGCGATCCGCTCCAGCCGCGAACCCAGATTCGCCACGCTACCGAAGACGCTGATGTGCCATTGTTGGGCCGGTCCCGTTTTCCCCACCGCGATTCTTCCGGTGCTGATCCCGATACGAACGGCTGCCATGTGACGTTGATGCTCCTCCTCGAAGACCACCCGATTGGACAGCCGTCGGACGATGGACTCCGCCGCCTCGATGGCCTCCATGGCGTGAACTTGTTCGGTATCAATCAAGGTAGGCCAGCCCCAAAGACCGAGTGCCCCGTCCCCGGCAAAGTCCGTTACCACGCCGCGACTCCGAAAAATCTCCTCAGTGATGAGTCCCACCACCTTCTGGTTCTCGTCGAGCCGGTCCAGAATTTCCTCGTCGCTTTTGGCAACCTCCAGCATACGCGAATGACCGCGTCGGTCCGCGAACATCACGGTGCAATCGACCATGGCCGGTTCGAGCATGGCGGCGTCCTGGACCCGCAGGACGCGACGCAGACCCGGTGAAAAATAGGCCGCCATCTGGTCCTGGAGTTTTTGCTCAGCCCGAGCAGAAAGCAAACTGGCGACGAGCGAGCTGATCAATCGCAAAAAGGGGATAAAAGCAGCAGCAGCCGTCTCGGAAGCCTGGCGCGTCTCAACATACAGATACACCGGACGGCTCGCCTGATCCCGATAGATTTTCGCGCTGTCGTCGAGCTGGGCCACCGGAATGATCGCCACCCAGTCGATCTGCTCACCCAGGCTATCCGCCGAAAACACCCGCTGGTGTTCCTTGGATGCATAGATGTGGACATCGGACGGTCGCGGGCGTTTCAGATTGATCTTGCGAAGGAGGGTGCGGCTCGGTTGGAAGTCCGCTGGAGTATTCGGGTCGGGATTGAGGATCTCGAAGCCCACGCCATCCTCGGTGCGCTCGACGGCAATGAAGACGGCGGTGACTCCTTTTTGCCCCGGCAAAGCTCCCTCAAGAAAAATGGACGCCCGGGTATAGAGGTCGCTCTCATCCGTCCAACCACTCAGCACCTGCTCGGGGAGTTCGCGCTGGAGCAGCTTGAGCTGGAGACGCAGGCTGTATTCGTCAAGTTGCTCGACCTCGTCGTAATTTTGCTGCCGGACCGGCGACTCTTCAAACCTCTCCTCGCGCTCCCGTTCGATACTTTCCTGATAACGCTGCAGGGCTGGTTCCAATTCCGCGAGCGACTGGAGCCAAAACACCGCGCTCGTCCCCTTCGCTCCAAAAATAAATGAGTCCCCATACTCCAGATGGACCGGTTCGCCGAGCAACTCGCGCTGCATCGGGGACAACGTGGTGTAGAGCGCATTCGGGATCGACCGCCCCGTCAGGGCAGGCAGGCGACGGACCTCCAGAGCATTCCCTTGCCTCAGGGCCTCGCAATGGTTCCGGCTGACCAGCCGATCGCTCCACGTTACCCGGAGGGCATCGGCCTCCTCCTCATCAAGTATCTCCGGTTTGCGCCCGATCCGGACCAAACGACCCTCACCCGCCAGCACGGCCCCCATTTCCCGGGGATTGAGGAGATTGACGGCGACGAGATACATTCAGGCAAAACAGGGGGGCGGACCGGACAGTTTCGAGAACATCCGAGCCGGAACCCAGCTTCGCATTCAGAGAAGAAACGCGCAAGTTCAGCCTCTGAATCCTTGGATTTGACGGCAGATATGCACTATTTTCGTGTCAAGATGGCCTGCGATTGCATAAACTTTCATCTGTCGAGACTAACCACGATGAAGCAAGCACCTGCATTTGCCCTCCTCCTCCTGAGCTTCACTGTTCAACTTCACTCGCAGACCGAGGAACAAAAGTTGGCACTCCGATCAGCCCTTGGAACGGAAACCGGAGATGCCCTGCTTACCACCCATAGCGCCATCAACGCACTGGGCGAGGGCTGGGCCAACAAAACATTCGGCGAAGCCGAGGCCCTCGATCTCGCCACGAGCTACCGTGGCAGCGCGGAGTTGTGCTTCGGACTCATTGAAGCCCAGGGAAACTCTCCCGCGCGACAGACGTTTGCGGAAGGAGCGGCCCTCCTTGTCAAACAGGCCGTCGCTCTGGAGGCATGGGTAAAACTCGGTGACGACGCGCTGGAGCCCACTTACGAGAAGTTCCGCCTCGCCGCCTCCGCCACGCTTTTCCCCAACGTTTCGGTTCCCGGGTCTACCGCAACGGCACCGACTCTCACCGACACAGCCCTTCCTCCAAACCCGCCCGTCGCTCCCGAACAAGCCCCCGAAGACGGGCAAATCATCGCGCTGGAAATCTCCGAATCGAAGCTCCCCAGTGGATCGGCCGGACCACTCGGGAAGATGAACGTTACGAAAGTTCAGGAAGAGAAGATCATGGAAGTCCGTTGGGACTATCAGGGCGGAGTTTCTGAGAGCGGTTGGGGAGTGGCCATCCCGAACACCGGCAAAATGGCCGCGTGCTTCGGAACCGGGATCTCTTCTATTGGGCTCTACCAGTTGGATTTGGGGAAGGTGAAGGGCCGCGAGGGAAACACCCAGGCAGGGGCACCCCTCCGGGAGACATCGATGACTCAAGAAGCTGAAACATTCAAATACGCGATCGACGGAGGCGGGGACTTAACGCTCGCTCTCAAGGAAAACGGAATGGCCGAGGTCACTTGGACATTTCCTGACCGAACCGCGTCCGGTATTGGCATCGCCGATGGAGCCTTCCTAGCCGTCATCTCCTGCGCCCCAGACGCCCAGGCTGGGGTTGCACTCTATTCAACCAGTGCAGACGGCTCGGGTGCGACGAGCCGCTGGACCACGACCGGCCTGCCCGGTTTGGGCACCGAGACCCTCAAAATCCTTTCGGTGACCCCCGTTCCTTCCGCCACGCCCGCCACGCCCGCCGCCCCGAATCTCACGTCGACCACCCCAGCTCCCGCCGCTCCGTCGCTTTCCTCCCCGCTCGATAAAGTGCGGGCCATCGCCGAAGAACTCCGTCTCGACCTGGGATCCGCAGCCCCCTATCGACCAGATGCCGCACAAGTCGCTGCCCTCGCCGCAACTCCGGGCGATGCGTTGAAGCTCCAAGCCTATGTCGATTTGGTGTATGCCGAATTGATACTCGGTCAAGCCGCCGCCAAAGAAGGACAAACGGAGATTCTTGTCTCAGGTCCCGACCTGACTGATCTCCCGGGTGGCTACTCGAAACACGCCGAGCATTTCAAGAGCGACGCCCGGTTCTACCGATTCAAGTATGTCAAACCCGGGGAAGATCTCGGCATGTCCTTCGACGGAATGAACCAAGTGAACGGCAAATGGATCTTTATTCCGAAAGCCTGGCGAGCCTTCGAGGAGGTCGAAACCCAGGAAGCCCCCCGCAAAGGTGCCGGCACCACACCAAAACTTCCCAAAGAAACGATCCTGCCTTGAATGATACCGTGGTCGCTCCTATGGCTCTGACGGATCCTGCAATACGCTTCCCGTGGTTCGAAGTGCGCGAAGAGATTCAAGGATAAACTCAGGGATCGCGGCAGCCACCTCTGCCACGGAGATTCCTAGATCAAGCTCCTCGGCCAATGAAGTCATCCTTACGTCGCTGATGCCACAAGGAATGATGGATTCGTAGCCACTCAGGTCGCGGGTGACGTTGAGGCCGAAGCCGTGCATGGCAATCCAGTGGCGCACCCCGATGCCAATGGAAGCGAGTTTGCGGGGGCCGATCCAGACGCCGGTGAGGCCTTCGCGGCGTCCGGTGGAGAGTCCGAGAGAAGTGGCGTAACCGATCAAGGCGGACTCAATCTGGCGAAGGTACCGATGGAGGTCGCGTCCGTAGTCGTTGAGATCGAGGATGAGGTATCCCACCAGCTGACCGGGACCATGGAAAGTGGCTTGGCCCCCGCGATTGGTTTCGACAACGGGGAACGGGAGCGAATCGGGATCGCGGAGGCTGCTTCGGTCCCGGGTGCGTCCGATGGTATAGACAGGCTCGTGCTCAAGCAGAAGGATGGTGTCGGCGATGAGCCCCCGACGGCGCTGCTCGACAAGTTCGTTCTGCCGTGCAAGCCCATCGGCGAAACTGACACGTCCGAGATAATGAAAATCCATGAAGCCCTAGAGTCGCGCCTCAGGGATTTTCATCCACGGTTTCGTCGCGTTGGTAGATGGGAAGCTGGCGGTAAGGAACGGTGAAAGAGAGGACCATCATCGATGTCCCGTAAGTGCCCCCGTTGCGTCCGTTCGACCAGGAACCGTTGGATTGTTGTTTGGCTAGATATTCTCCATACATCCACTCGGCGTATTGGGTCCAGTAGCGTCCGCCGAGCTGGAAGCAAGCCTGGGCGTTGTAGTAGTTCGCGTAGTATTCGTGGGCGTTACCGACGATCTGCTGACGGTTTGCAAAGATGTAATCGCCGGCGCGGAAGAGGGATTCCATGCCGTGTTTGCCTGAGAGTTCGAGACAGAGGACCCCACATCCGGTGAGAGTTTCGGAATGGCCCCAGGGATCGGTATAGCCAAAGCGGCCTTCGATGGGATCGTGGTTGCGAAGGACGTATTTAACGGCTGACTCAATGGCTTCGTCAGGCACCGGAGCCCCATTGAGCTTGGCGGAGCGCAAGGCCATGAGGGCCCACCCGCTGCACGAAAGATCGGAGTCTCGGGAGTCGGCGTTGTAACGCCAGCCACCCTGATGGTTGTCATTTTTGGTGACCGCCTGGGCTTCAAGAATGAGCCGGGTGGCGTTGGCAAGGACCGGGTCGAGACGGTCCTGGAGAGCCGGGTCCACCATGCCGCTGCATTCGGATAGAAACAAGGTTGCGATGGTGTGGGCATACATGAGCCCATGGCCGGAGTCGCCCTTGTCGAGCAAGCCACTGCTGCGCTGGCTGTCGAGCACGTAGCTGAGGCAGCGCTGCAAGGTGGCGCCGTATTCGCCGATGCCGGGAAGGTGTCCGGCCGAAAGGAAGGACATGCCCACAAGAGAGACGACCCCGACGGAGCGGCCGTAGGAGTCATTGGAGGTGCCATCTTCACTTTGGTTGGCGGCGAGATAGGCGAGGGCCCGGTCCACGGCGTCCTCGATCTGGGGTTGGTATTTCTCGAAGACGGGTTGAGGTGTGCCGACGGATTGGGCAAAGATGGGAGGACCGGGGAGGATGAGAGTTAAGGCGGTTAGGGCGAGGATGGTGAGGCGGGACATGATGGTGCCTAGGATGATGACGCAGAAGTTGCTCAGGCGGACGACTCGGCGATACGTCCCTGCCGTGGGCAGCCCTATCGGAACGAGTGGTGGTGAAAAAGTCATGGCTTTTTGCCGGCCTCTTTGACGATGACTTGGAAGTAACGCCCGACAAGTTCGCGGTATTCGGTGGGTAGGTCGCTCTCGATGTTGGTGGCGCTGCCGCTGGCGACGGCTCCTTTGAAGCGGGCCCAGTCTTCGGCGGCGATGCCCAGGCGGGCGAGTTCGGGAGGAAGACCGGAGCCGTCCTGATCTGCCATCTTTTTGCCAGTTTCATTAAGGCTGAGGGAATCGGGATTGGCGGGATCGCCCGGATTGGGAGCCGCGTTGGGATCCGGCGGGGTATCACCGGGAGGTCCGTCAGCGCCCGGGCTGCCGAGTTGTTGGAGAGCGGCCTGGGCGAGTTGTTGAAGAGATTGGGCGGCTTGCTTCGATTGCTGTTGGGCCTGGGGCGCGCTTTGGGATTGGCTGGACTGAGCGACATCGTTGAATCCTTCCGCGAGATTTTCGCTGGAGGCGAGTCGCTCGTCGTCTTCGGAAGGCTCAAGACCCTCAAGAGTTTGGCCGATTTCTTCAGCAGACTTGCCGAGGGCCGCAGCGGCTTTTTCAAAATAATCCTCAGCCTGGCTTTGGGTTTGTTGGGAACGCTCCAGGGTGCTTTGGGCACTCTTGGCGAGAGCCCCTTCAGCGACTTCTCCTTTCGCTTGGGCAGCGCTTTGCTGCTGCTGGGCATCGGCGAGCTGACGGGTGGAGTCCTGGGCGCGACCGGTGCCGTTCTGCAGATTTTGCTCGGCCTGATTGGCAGCGCTGGTGGCGGAACGTTGCACGAGATTCTGAAGGGTGTTTTTCATGCCGCGGGCGCTCTGCTGGAGGGCTTGCGCCTCCTCGGCAAGTTCCGTCTCCAAAGCGGCAAGAGCAGCCTGGAGGTCGCCTTGGCGGACGGCTTCGATTTGCTTGGCGAGGTTTTGCTGACGTTCGGCAAGGGCGGCAGTCGCGGCGGGGTCGGCCGGATTGGGGGGAGATTCGCCCAGGGAGCCGGGAGTCATTGCCGTTCCAGGAGTCCCAGGCTCGCGGGGGGTTGGAGGAGGGGTGGCGGGGGCATTCTTCGCGGTGGCTCGGGCGGCTTCGGCCAGTGCTTGAGCGGCGGCTTCGGCGGCCTCGCTGGCTTGGTCGAGGGCTTCTTCCGAGAGACCTTCGGAAGCGGCTTCGGTTTGCTTAACGGCAGCGGCAAGAGCGCTTTCGATCTCGGCGAGAGGATTGCCAGGCTTGGCGGAATTGTCAGCGGGGGGCGCGGGGTTGTCGGCGGAAGCAGGACTCTTCTCCGATGTCGGATCGGATGCTTGCTCGGCGGCTTCGCCTGCCGCAGCGGCGGCAGTTTGGGTAGCAGCGGCAATCTCCTTTTGTTCGGCGAGAAGATGACCGAGAAGTTCCTCGCGGAGGGTCCCTTGTTGCTTTTCACTCTCGGCGGAAGCGGCTGCTTCGCTGATTTCGCGAATCGCTTCCTGCTCGGCGGCGAGCGCAGCGGCCTGGGCGGAAAGGTCTTCGGCGGCGGCCTTCTGTTCTTCGAGCACTCCGCTCAGCGCAGCGGCGTTGTCTTTCAGCATCTCGGCGAGTTGTTGCTCGATGGACTTCTGCTGGTTGCGAAAATCCTCAAGTTTCTGAGCCGCCTGTTGGGCCTGTTGTTTGGCTTCCTGAGCGGCTTGCTGCTGCGCTTGTTGGGTCTGCTGCTGCGCCTGCTGTTGGGCCGCTTGGGTGGCGGGATCGGCGTTCGGATCCACAGGTGGGGCGTCGGCGGGCGGG
>Ga0105044_10004841_pt1 | contig 18523 bp, 14 predicted proteins | sample MAT01_FD_78092 | JGI IMG/M metagenome (GOLD analysis project Ga0105044, IMG submission 78092) | Freshwater microbial communities from Lake Fryxell liftoff mats and glacier meltwater in Antarctica - MAT-01 | ecosystem: Environmental > Aquatic > Freshwater > Ice > Liftoff microbial mat | place...
CCGAACCGTTCCGCCAGAACCGAGGCAGGCGCGTCGCCGGCCCGGATCGCCGCCCGAACCTTGGGCCCTCGCCATCGTCCTCGTACCAATGGCGGACAATGGCTCGATCGTCGCTTGCTTGCGAAGATGAATCAGCATGGCCGCACCCGGTTCCGTTTGGCGGGCAAACTGTCCCCCGGACTGATTTCTGCTCCGCCGCACTCCCTCAGAACCGATCTTGCCATGAAAAACGCAGATCGCCGGGGGTCTCTGCGATCATCCGGGATGGAACACATAGGCAGCCTGCCCCTCCCGGTCTTCGTGATGCGACGACGAAGAAGGAGACGCGGCGTGAGCTGCTTCTTTTTGAGATGGACGCGGCGGTGGCTTGGGGCGGGGTGCCGTCACCTATCGCGCAGCCGCTGCAGACGATGCTGGGGGTGTAGACGCTGCACAACTGGTATGCGCTGAGCGATCCGATGGCGGAGCAGACGCTGTGTGACAGCGAGGCGACGCGCCGTTTTGCCAAGATTCGAATGATCGATGACCGCATCCCTACACGACGACGATCCTGACTTTCGCCATCTTCGGGAGCGGCACGGGCTGACCGCGGCGACCTTTGCGGACGTGAACGCACACCTGGCAGACAAAGGCATCACGTGCGCTCTGGCACTGCGGTCGGTGTGAATAGGCGAACGCCATCCAGTCGAGTGAGCCTGCGCAAGATCATGATGCGCCGAGCTCGACCAAATCCAAGGCCGGGGCGCGCGTCCCCAAGATGTCTTCCACGAAGAAAGGCAACGCACACACCGGCGTCGATGCCGACAGCGATGTGACCCATAGTCTCCAGACCTCGACCGCCCAGCTGCACGAAATCGAGATCCGGAGCGCGCGGCTGCATGATTAAGAAACCTCGGTCCAGGCGGACAAGCGCAAAGTCAGCGCCGAGTGCGCGGCCGCGTTCGCGGGGGTGGGCAAGGCAGGAGGTGTCACGCGCAAGGCCCCCAAGGGCAGCAAGCTTCAAGCCCTAGACGAGCGGATCAACCGCGTCTTCGCGATGGTACGGGCCAAAGTCGAGCATCCCTTCTGCATCACCAAACGCCATTTCGGACCTCGGAAAACCCACGATCTGAAGCTGGCAAAGATACGCGCGCAGCTTTTTACCCTGTTCGCACTCGGCAACCTGTTCCTCGTATGGAAATGCTCTTGGCATGAGGAGGAACATGCCCGAAACCATCTGCATCGTGGCAAACGAGGTGCCAAAACTGAAGAATTCGAACGCTTTGCGCCAATAGGGCAATGCCGCGATCCTCAGGCGGCAATCCCGGCGACGCGAAAGCCGTTGATCACGCATTCCGCAGCAAGTGCTGCTTCAAGCCCGACGGCGGTAACGAACCCTTGGCAACCGGCGCTTGACCGAACAAACATCGACCTGCCCTCGCATCGGGACTGCCCTTCCAGTCTTGATCTCGCCGATGACGTTGGGTAGCGGGGGGAGGCTAGCGTCGAACTCGGCTACGGTTACTGCACCCCTGACCTTATCTCCGAGCATCAATTTCGCTGCAGTCAGGAAGCACCCGGCCTTCCAGTTTGACTTTTACGCGCCAGCCAGCCGTTCCTGCCAGGCTTTTGTCGATTCGTGGGGAAACATCTGATCCTGTCGAATGCAGAATCCGTGCCTGGCGCGGCGCTGCGCGACACCATCACCGGCGATACCGTCGCGAACCGGATGGAGGGAGGCATCGGCAGTGACACGCTGAATGGTGGCCTCGGGCTGGGCACTCTTGTTGGCGGCGCAGGGGCCGACCTCATGGCGGGCCAGGCAGGCAACGACCTGCTGGTCGGCGGTCTGGGGGCGGATGTGTTCCAGTTCAGCGCAGGCCACGGGCGGCACAGGATCGCTGACTTTACCCTCGGCCATGACCTGATCGATTTCACCGCGGCTCTGGGGCTTGGCGACGTCACCTTTGCTGTTGTAACGGGGGGCGTGCTCCTCAGCGTGGGAAATGCGCAGGTGCAGGTGGACGGCGTGACAGTGCTGCATATAAAGGACGCCGCAAACTTCTTGTTCCGAGGACCTGCCTCGCGCGGCCCTGCGGCACACGCGGGGCGCACGGACCCGTGGCTTGACGATCTCCGCCGGAGCCTTCACTCTGCGCGGCAACGAAAAACCACGGGGTCGAGCACCCGGAAAAGAGCAGCACCCCCTTGGCCACTACTCCACCGTTTTCGCGTTTCGAGTTCATGATCGCCTGGCGGTATCTGCGCGCCCGCCGTGCCGAGGGCGGGGTCAGCGCCATGACCTGGATCTCGCTGGTTGGAATCACGCTGGCGGTGGCCGCACTGATCATCACGCTTGCCGTGCGGGCGGGGTTCCGCGCTGAATTCGTCGATACGATCCTGGGGGCCAACGCCCATGTCACTGTCTATTCGGCGGGCGAGATGACGGCGTCCGGCCAGTTGATCAAGGGCTTTGCCGATTATGACGCGATTTCGTCGCGGCTGAAGGCTGTGCCCGGGGTGACGCAGGCGGCGCCGTTGGTGCGCGGCCAGGTCATGGTGACGGACGGCGAGACGACGACAGGTGCGGAGGTGTTCGGCATCAGCCCCGAAAACCTTGCGTCCATCCCGCGCGTTGGGGTTGGGGCCGATGCCATCGGCAACCTTTCCCGCTTTCCCGACGGAATCGCCATCGGGTCAGGGATTGCGCGCGAGCTGAACCTGGGCCTTGGCGACCGCGTACGTCTGATCGCGCCAAGCGGGGTCAAAACCGCCTTCGGCACCAGTCCGCGCGTCAAGGCCTATGAGGTCGTCTACATCTTTACCGCCGGGCGGTACGACATCGACCGCACCCGCATCTACATGCCCTTCACCGAGGCGCAGAGCTACTTCAACCGCGAGGGAATGGCCGATGAGGTGGAGGTGATGGTCAAGGACCCCGAGGCCGTCGACGACTATTCCCTGCCACTCTTGAACGCGGCGGGGCCCACGGCGCTTTTGTGGACGTGGCGCGATTCAGCGGGGGCGTTTCTGCGCGCGCTCGATATCGAGGATAATGTGATGTTCATCATCCTGTCGGTCCTCGTGCTGATCGCCTCGCTCAACATTGTGTCGGGGCTGATCATGCTGGTGAAGAACAAGGGCCGGGATATCGGCATCCTGCGCACCATCGGGTTGACCGAGGGGTCGGTGCTGCGGGTATTCTTCCTCTGTGGCACCTTTACCGGCGTTGTGGGCACGATTGCGGGGGTGATCCTTGGCTGCCTTTTTGCCACGTACATCGACCAGGTAATGGCTTTTGCCAACTGGATCAACGGCGGCTCGGTCTGGGACCCGTCGATCCGCGGCATCTATGCGCTGCCGGCAGAGTTGAAGGCGCGCGATGTGCTGTCGGCGGTGGCGCTGTCGCTGGGATTGGCCTTTGTGGTCACGATCTTCCCCGCCCGTCGGGCCGCCCGCCTGAACCCGGTCGAAGCGCTGCGCTATGAATGACGCGCTGGTGCTGGAGGGGATCGAGAAGGGGTATAACCGCGGCAAGCCAGCGGAAGTGATGGTTCTGCGCGGCGCGACGCTATCTCTTGCGCGGGGAGAGGTTGTGGCGCTGGTGGCCCCCTCGGGTGCCGGAAAATCAACGCTTTTGCACATCGCGGGGCTGCTCGACAGCCCCGATGCGGGGACCTTGCACCTTGATGGCCGTGCGATGGCAGGTTTGGGGGATCGTGAGCGGACAGAGGCGCGGCGGGCCGAAATCGGATTCATCTACCAGTTCCACCACCTCTTGCCGGAATTCACCGCGCTGGAAAACATCGTCATCCCGCAACTGGCCAATGGCGGGACGAAACCGGTAGCCGAGGCCCGGGCCCGCATGCTTCTGGACAGTGTCGGCATCGCTGCCCGCGCCAGCCATCGCCCCGCCGCCCTGTCGGGGGGGGAGCAGCAGCGTGTGGCGTTCTGCCGGGCGCTGGCCAATGGGCCACGGCTTTTGCTGGCGGACGAGCCGACCGGAAACCTTGATCCCGCAACCTCGGATCAGGTCTTCGCGGCGCTGATGGCTCTGGTGCGCTCGACGGGTCTTTCCGCGCTGATCGCCACGCACAACATGGAGCTGGCCGCGCGGATGGACCGGGTCGTGCGGCTTTCATCCGGACGCGTCGTCTGAACCCTTCGCCAGATTGCCCTTGGGCTTTGCCCGCCTGCAGCGGTCCGAGCAATAGCGGACCTCCGCCCACGCCTTTTCCCAGGCTTTGCGCCAAGTGAAGGGGCGTTCGCAGGTGGCGCAGATTTTGGTCGGCAGGTCAGCCTTTCGGATCATTCTGGGCATCAGAGGTCGAAGCTCATCTGCGCCGTGGGCGGAGAGGGCCTGGCGACGCGGGGGCGGGGGTTTCGGTCGTTGACAAAACGACCATCGGGGCGGCTGGCGTGGCGGTCGAGGATTCGGGCGGCCTCGGCCCTGAACTCCTCGCCCCTGCGTGCCTCGGCCAGATGGTTGCGCGCGGCGCGGGCAGAGGCTGCAAGGTCCACCAGCGGTTCGGGATAGCGGCGGCCCAGAAGGCTTTGCGCCTCGGGCCATTTCCACGGCTGCTGCAGGAAACCATCGGGGAGGGCAGCCAGTTCGGGCAGCCAGCGACGGGTGAAGGCACCTGTCGGGTCCTGATCCAGACCCTGCTTTACCGGGTTGTAGATGCGCGGGATGTTGATCGCGGTCAGCCCCGACTGCATCTGCACCTGCGGCCAGTGGATTCCGGGCTCGTAATCGGTAAACTGTCGGGCCAGCACCGCGCCAGTGGCTTGCCAGTCCAGCCCGAGGTTGAAGGAGGCCATCGACATCACCATGGCGCGCATGCGGAAGTTCAGCCATCCGGTAGCGGCAAGATAGCGCATGCAGGCGTCGAGGAAAGGAAAGCCGGTTTCCCCCACGCTCCACGCCTGCAGCCAGGAGGCGTCGCTGGTCGCGGGTCGCAGGGCGGCGGCGGGATGCAAGGCGTGGCATTCCAGTGAGGGCTGGCTTTCGAGCTTCTGCACAAAGTGGTCGCGCCAGGCGAGGCGGCTTTGAAAACTCGGAAGCGCGCCGGACCAGCGGCTGCGCGGGCGGCTCGCTTGGGCGGCGGCGGTCGCCTGCACGATCTCGCGCAGCGACAGCGTTCCTAGTGCTATGTGCGGCGACAGGCGCGAACAGGCCCGCTCTGCCGTGAGAGGGGAGGACAGAGCGCGGCGATACGTCTCCCCACGTCGGTCAAGAAAGCTTTCGAGCAGCGCAAGACCCGCACTTCGCCCACCCGTCTGGCGGGCGAGGCAGGGGTCGGGGGGCAGGCGCAGGGCCTGGGCTGTCGGGATCGGCCCGGGTTCGATGCCCCCCAGAAGGGTCAGGGCAGGAATGGGCAGGGCCGGAGCGGCCATGAAGACATCGCGTCCCGCGGCCCAGCCGGCCCGGCCAGACAGGCGCCGCACCACGCCCGATTGCGGCAGTTCCTCCCACGCTATTCCCGCACCGCGCGCCCACGCCGCCACGCGCCGGTCGCGCGCGTAGGTCCACAGGTTCCCCGTCTCCTCATGGCTGATGATCCGGGTGATGCCAAAGCGGCGGCAGAGCGTGCCCAGAACCTCGACCGCGTCACCTGCGCGCACGACCAGGCCGCCGCCGAAAGGCTGCAACGCGCCCCGCAGATCGGCCAGGCTTTCGGCCAGGCTCGCCCATTGCCGCGCCGAGGTGTCGGGCAGGCGCCAATACTCCGGCTCCACCACATGGACCGGCAACACCGGACCGAGCGTTGCCGCACGGGTCAGCGCGGGAGAGTCCGCAAGGCGCAGATCGCGCTTGAACCAATAGAGAACATTCATGGAACACTCATGCCAAGTCTTGCGGGATTCGCAAAGGCCCGTGTCGCAGCGCGAGATAAGAATATGCCCCAAGGTGTACCAGATGCGGCGAACATTCGCACCCGGATGGTAAAGCCATGGATCTGGGCTGTGGCCACAGGGCCGCACTGCACACAATCCGGGTACGGACTCTGCCCCCAATGCCTTTTGCCTTCAGATGAAGAGGATGTCTCCCAGGAATTCCGTGACCTTCACATCTTCGATCAGCAACGCCGTGCCGTTGCCAAAGTCGATCAGCACGTCGCGATCGATCTGCGTGAGATGGCCGGTCAGATCGCTGAAGGCGGAAAAGTCCGCAACGCCAAGGCTCAGCTTGTCGAGACCGATCTTGAAATCGGTGATCACATCCTGGCCAAAGCCCGAGAGAAAAACAAAGTTGTCCCCGCCTCTGCCGCCCTTGAGCTGGTCGTTGCCTGCACCGCCGGACACGATGTCGTTGCCGCTGCTGCCGTTGATCATATCGTTGCCGGTTCCGCCGACCAGCGTGTCCTGGCCGTCGCCGCCATTGAGGGTGTCATTGCCGCCGCGTCCCTCTATACGGTTCGCGCCGTCATTGCCTTTCATACTGTTGGCCAGCGCATTGCCGATGGCCGTCAGGTCCGCACTGCCCTTCAGGCTTGTAGCTTCCAGCTCATTGCCCATCGCAAAGGACGCGGAAGAACTGTAGCGCTGATATCCGGCTGCCCCATTTATAAAGGTCATGCCAGTCGCGTCGATCTCGTCCCAGGCGGCGCCACTGCCGCCGGTCCCGCCACCGCCGCCGCTTCCCGCACCGCCGCCGCCACCTCCGCCGCCACCTCCGCCGCCGGTCGCGGCAGCATAGGCCTGCATGAGGTTTGCGGCGGAATAGATGGTGCCCGCGAACGCGAAGGTTTCCGCATTGGTGATCGTGGTTCTGTCGACCCCCGCCGTGATCACAAATCCGCCGGAGACCTGGGTGATCAGGTACTCGGCAAGATCGCCCGAAAACAGGACGGTATCGGTCCCGTTGCCGCCGTCCAGCCTGTCGGTTCCAGATCCGGTCAGGAACATGTCGTTGCCGTCACCGCCATTGCTGCGGTCGTTGCCTGCGCCACCCGAAAGGGCATCATGTCCAGCCCCACCCTCGATCACGTCATTGCCGTCGCCGCCAAGCAGCGTGTCGTCACCGCTGCCGCCAATGATCTTGTCGTGGCCTGCTCGGCCTTCGATACGGTTTGCGCCGCTGTTTCCGGACATGGAGTTGTTCAGCGCATTACCCACCACAATCAGGTTGGCCGACCCTGAAAGGGTGGCGGCATCAAGACCGGCGCCCAGGACGAAAGAGGTGGCTGAAGTATGGCGGTCCCACGAAGAAGTCCCATTGACCACGACAAGTCCAGTCGTGCTCATCTCGGCCCAGTTCAGCGCACCGGGGGGCGGGGTCACAACGCCGCCGCCACCGCCGCCGACGGGGTCAGGCGGAGTGGTGCCGCCAACCGACGCGAGTAGCGCGGTCAGCGTGTAGCTTGCGTTGCCAAAGGCAAGGTTTTCCACGCTCGTGACCCTCGTGGCCCCAAGCGCGCCCGACACGATCAGCGTGTCGCCCCCGCGCGTCAGCACATAGCTGTCGAGCGCATTGGCAAACACCAGCCGGTCTGTCCCGGCGCCGCCCGTCACATTGTCGCCTCCGCCCGAGGCGTAGATGACGTCGTTGCCATTGCCCCCGTCGATCACGTCATTGCCGGCCGCCGAATGGACGGTGTCATTTCCATCCACGGTAAAGACCGTCGATCCTGAAGCATGACTGTAGATCGTGTCATTCTTGTTGCTGGCCACGACCTGCTTGAAGGTGATCGTGTTCTTGGATGGATCGGTGGGGGCGCCGTAAAAGGTGCCCGGGTTGAAGAAGGTTGCAGTGGACAGCAACCCCTGCTCTACCGGCGTGCGGATCGATGCGTCCACCACCACCACGTTCAGCTGATCCTGTCCGCCATGAAAGTTGATGTCGCGGTTGGTGAACGTCACCTCGACGTAGTTGCCGCTTTCGGTAGTGTAGCTGGCAAATACCACCGCATGGCGCGTGTTGACGATCGACAGGTCGGTGAAGGTGCTGTCGTAGACCTCGCGCAGCCACAGCGCATAGCCGTTGCCTTCCGCGCCCTTGTTGAAGGCTCCGTCCATCGAAAACCCGGTCAGCGTCATGTCGATGCTGTTGGAGATCAGAATACCGCTGGAGACCGCATTCAAAATGACGATGTCGCTGACCGTCATGCCATTGGTACCGCCGATCATGATTGCGTGGGCACCTTTGCCCGCGCCAATCACGTTGTTGAAGTTTGTGGGATCGGGCGTGCCGTAGTCGCCGGTTACGGTGAAGCCTGAGAGGGTGTTTCCCTCCAGAACGCTCCGCTTCTCCACTGTCGAGATTAAAGGGTCATAGTCGAACGTCAGGGGGGAGTTGAAGCTGATCTGGCTGCCGTTGACCGCTGTCACCTCCACCATCAACGTGCGCAGGGGGTTGGATTTCTGCCAGGCGGTGTCACCGATCGAAGCAAGGAACGTGGGGGTATTTTCCGCTGCGATGTAGATGACGTCGCCCACGTTCAGGCTGTGACCTGGTTCGACCTGGATCGAAGTGTCCCCAGCCCGTGCCGGCGCGGTCATCTTGAAGCTGTCTTCAATGACCGGCCTGTAAAGCGCGTGGCCGACCTGGATGGGTGCGGCCGCTCCAAGGCTTGCCGCCGCGACAATCGTGGTCTGACCCGAACCTGCCCCGATCAGCGACACGAAGTCTTTGTCGATCACGACGGTCCTGTCGAATGTGTAGGAGCCCGCCTGAAGCCTGAACGTGGTGCCAGCACCCGCCCCATTGATCATCGTCTGCAATTGGGCCGCTGTGGTCCCGAGCGCCACGTCTATAAATACATCAGACACGAACTGTCCTTTTGGAAGCGAGGCGCACACGTGTTTGACCCGAGCCCTTGAACGCTGGCGCAGGAGATTTTCATGGTGCGGAGGTTACATACAACCCTTGATTGCTGTCTGAATGCGGACATAATTTGGCCCCAGCGGGGTCAATTTGGGCCGAAAATCCGGGCAGAGAGACAATCCGGCGTTAAGTGACTTCTGACCCGGCGTGGCGGCATCAATCGGCACGGAGCGCGCCCGGCGGCGTGGCGTGTGGCCTGCACAGGTCTTTTGGAACCAAGAGGAAGGACTCGGGCGCCGGTCGCATGAAATCAGGATAAGGCCGTCGTCCAAGGCAAGTGCGGTCTCTTGATCCGGCAACGCCGCTTTTGTTGTCGCCGCATTGATGAAGATCAGTGACGATCCCATCAGGACAGCGCGGCATCGAAGCGGCCCGTTCCTCCGACCCGTCCGGTCGTATCTGCAAGGGACATTGACTGCCAGATCGGGCTTGCGCCTGCCCGCAGAGTGCCTAGCCTCTGCGCAAAAAGGAGTTCCGCATGACTGCTGCCCCCCGCACGATCCATCTCTCGGAGTATCAGCCTTTCCCCTATCTGGTGACACGGGTCGCCCTGACCTTTCGGCTTTCGCCCGATGCCACGCGGGTGCTGGCCCGATTGGCCTTTGCGCCGAACCCTGTGCTGCCCGGTCGCCGGGACTTGCGGCTGGACGGCGAAGGGCTGGCGCTGCGGCGACTGGCGGTTGACGGCAAGGTGCTGGAGCTTGCAGCGGATGCATCGGGGCTGACGATCCCGGCGGCGCTGCTGCCCGACGGCGACTTCGTGCTGGAAACCGAGGTCGAGATTGCCCCGGCCGCAAATACGGCGCTGGAGGGGCTTTACATGTCGAATGGCATGTATTGCACGCAGTGCGAGGCCGAAGGCTTTCGCAAGATCACCTACTATCCCGACCGCCCGGATGTGATGGCCCCTTTTCGCGTGCGGATCGAGGCGGATCTGCCGGTGCTGCTATCCAATGGCAATCCGGTCGCTGCGGGGCAGGCCTGGGCGGACTGGGACGATCCCTGGCCCAAACCCGCCTACCTCTTTGCGCTGGTGGCGGGGGCGCTGGTCGCGCATTCTGCACGCTTCACTACCGCTTCAGGCCGCGACGTGGCGCTGAACATCTGGGTGCGTGCGGGTGATGAGGACCGCTGCGCCTATGCGATGGACAGTCTGATCCGGTCAATGCGGTGGGACGAAGAGGTTTACGGGCGCGAGTACGACCTTGACGTGTTCAACATCGTGGCCGTCGATGATTTCAACATGGGCGCAATGGAGAACAAGGGGCTGAACATCTTCAACTCGAAGTATGTGCTGGCCAGCCCCGAAACCGCGACGGATGAGGATTTTGCCCGGATCGAGGCGATCATCGCGCATGAGTATTTTCACAACTGGACCGGCAACCGCATCACCTGCCGCGACTGGTTCCAGCTATGCCTCAAGGAAGGCTTGACCGTATTCCGCGACCAGCAGTTCTCGGGCGACATGCGGTCCCACGCCGTAAAGCGGATCGAAGATGTGCTGACGCTGCGCGCGCGGCAGTTCCGCGAGGATGCAGGCCCTCTGGCCCATGCCGTGCGCCCGGAAAGCTTTGTGGAGATCAACAATTTCTACACAGCCACAGTCTATGAGAAAGGCGCCGAGGTGATCGGCATGCTGAAGCGGCTGGTGGGGGAGGAGGGGTATGCCCGCGCGGTGGACCACTACTTCACGCAGAATGACGGGCGGGCGGCGACGATCGAGGACTGGCTGGGCGCGTTCGAGGCCACCACGGGGCGGGACCTTTCGCAGTTCAAGCGCTGGTATTCCGAGGCGGGAACCCCCCGCCTGAGCGTGTGGGAAGAATGGGAGGCAGGGACCATGACGCTGCATCTGCGCCAGGAGAACCCGCCCACGCCCGGCCAGCCCGACAAGGCGCCGAAGGTCATTCCGGTGGCGGTCGGGCTCTTGTCGCCCAATGGCCACGAGGTCGTGCCGACGACGGTTCTGGAATTGACGGAAGCAGAGCAGTCCTTCCGCTTCGAGGGGCTCGGCGCGCGGCCGGTCCTGTCGGTCCTGCGCGGCTTTTCCGCCCCTGTCGTGCTGGAGCGCGTGGTTCCGGCGGAGGAACGTGCATTTCTGCTGGCGCATGACACCGATCCTTTCAACAAATGGGAAGCGGGCCGGGCGCTGGCGCGCGATGTGTTGTCGGACATGATCCTCAAGGATGCCGGGGTACCAACGCTCTGGACCGAGGCTTTGTCTTCGGTCGTGCTGGACGCGGGCCTCGACCCGGCCTTCCGGGCGCTGGCCCTGCGTTTGCCGGGGGAGGAGGAGATGGCGCAGGCCCTGCAGGCGGCAGGCCGTATCCCTGATCCGGATCAGATCTATACGGCACGGCGGCGGATGGGCGATGCGCTGGCACGGCATCTGGCCCCGCAACTGCCCGAGCTGATGGCCGAGCTGGCCGAGCCCGGACCCTTTAGCGCAGGCGCACGGGCCGCAGGGCGGCGCGCCCTGCGGGGGGCAGCGCTTGCCGTGCTGAGCCGCGAAGATGGCGGGAAGGCCGCGCGCGTGGCCTTTGCCCGGGCCGCCACGATGACGGAGGAGCTGGGTGCGCTGACCGCGCTTTTGGACATCGGCGCGGCGGAGGAGGCGCTGGAAGTCTTTGAGGCACGCTGGTCTGGGGATGCGAGCGTGATGGACAAATGGTTTTCGCTGCAGGTGCTGCTGTCGCCGCCCGCAGCCTTGGCAGCGGTGGCGCGGCGTCTGGTCGCGCGGCCCGATTTCCGTTGGCAGAACCCCAACCGGTTCCGCGCGGTGATGGGGGCGGTCAGCGGCAATCACGCAGGATTTCACCGGGCGGACGGGTCGGGGTACGACTTCCTTGCCGATTGGCTGATCCGTCTGGACCCCTTGAACCCGCAGACAGCGGCGCGGATGTCAACGGCCTTCGAGACAGCGCCCCGCCTGGACGCTGTTCGGCGGGCGGCCTGCCGCGCGGCCCTGTCGCGAATTCTGGCGCAGCCGGGGCTCAGCCGCGATCTGGAAGAGATGGCAGGGCGGCTTCTGGGCTGAGCGGGCGCCGATTGCGGTTGCCAAGAGGGCGCGCGCGCTGCCCCCGTCTTCGCCCGGGGCGAAGACTCCCCCGGGATCTCTGGCCAAACTGAAAGCGGAGACCATCAGGCCTTGCAGTAGGATTGCTGGCCGACCCATGCGGCGATTTCGCCGCGTTTGCCGCTGTTGCGCAGCGGCATCCAGTCGCGCCCGGCGCCGCGATTGCCGCGCCCTGCGACGACGGCGTCCTTTTCGACATGGTAAGAGACGATGCGGACCGCGCAGGCGAGGTTGGCCGCGCCATCCTGCAAGGCGGCGCGGCTGGTAGCGGCGCAGCCATAACTGGTTGCAGTGGGCGGTGAGATTTGCATGAGGCCGATGTAGCGCCCACCTCCGCCAGAGGCGTTCGGATTCGCGCTGCTTTCATATTTGGCTATGGCCGACAACAGGCCGACCCAGAACGCGCGACGATCGGCGAGGCTCGCGTCGGGGTAGGCGGGGCAGAAGCTGGCGATGTCGCCGGGCACGCGCAAAGCGAGCGCTGCATCCTCGGAGGCGACGGCCATCGTGGCGGCGCTGGTCCAGACCGGGGCTTCGGGCCGATGGTCCCACCGGGTCGCGGGGGCATCCGGACCCGCCAGACCGAGGGCGCGCAGGGCGGCACTTGCCGGATCGGACGGCACACAGCCGACCGTGAACGACAGGGCCGTCATTGCAACCGTCAGACAGCGCCGCCGGTTTTCGCGCTGCCCGGTTTTCCGGCTCGTTTGCAACATGACACGGCAACTCCCCGCAGTGACCATCTTTCCGCCCCGTTCGGGGTGCAGTCAGGCCCCGCCACCTTCAGGAACGCAGGAACTCGGAATGGGGATTACACCAGGGCTTGGACGTCTGGCCACGCGACTGACCCGGTCTGGGCGGTTTATTGCCGGGGACCGGACCCAGGGGGCGGCAGGTGTGGCTGGAGGACCGCCGTCCGTGTCGCCCGTAAAGCCATCCTCCACCGCAAAGCAAATGGTGACCCTGCCGCAAAAGCGCCGTGCGTTTGCCTCTCCGTTCCGCAGCGAGGAGGACGCTGAAAGACCGCCGAAGGAAGTAACTGCCGCCCGTTTCCCTGGCCCAGGTGGTGGGGGCCCGTTCTGGACGCTTGATCTGAAGGTATTGCCGCGCGCGCCCGAAGCGATCGGCTGGGACCGGACCATCGCTGAATACGCACGTCTGGCCAGTGAGGCGCGCTGGCCGCAGCTTCTGGGCGACCTGCGCCGCGCCGATCAGGAGCGGCAGGTGGCACCGGGCGGCAAGCGGCTGGCAGAACTGATGTCGCTCGGTATCCGGCAGACCTTGCTGCGTGCGCTCGAGAAGGGGGACATGTTCACCGCCGACAGCCAGATGACCCAGCTGGTCACCGTGCAAGGGCTGAATCCTCGGGATTATGTGGCGGCCCATCTTCTGGCGCAGGCGCATCTCGACTTTGGCTGGGCGCGGCGTGGTGATGGGGTCAGCGGCGAGCTGTCGAAGGAGGATTGGCAAAGCTTTCTGGCGCGCACGGCGCAGGCGGAGAAGGTGCTGGATCCGTTTGACCCGGTCGAGGAGCTTTCGTCGCTGCTGGCAGGCACGCGCTATCTGCTGGTGCGCGGGCTGGAGGAGGGCGACGAGCTTTGCACCGATTGGTATGAGGATTGGTCGGACATCGACCCCACAAACTGGACGGTTCATGCCACCCACGCGCCGCATCTGTTGCCCGAATGGTTTGGCAATCCGCGGCTCCTCGACACCGCCGCGCGTGAGGCGATGACGCGGACGCATAGCGAAATGGGGGCCGCGGCCTATGCGATCTTCTACCGGGCGGTGGCCGATACCGTGGGCGATGCGCCGGCATTGATGGATATGGGGCTGATGTTGCGCGGATTGCAGGATTTCCAGAGGCTCAGCGGTTGTCAGTACCGTGCCAACATCGTTGCAGGGTCGATGACAGAGATCGCCCATGCGCTCTACCTCGAGGGACAGGCGGGCACAGTGAGCTTTGGCAAGATCAAGGCAGCGCTGGCCCGACAGCTGGAAACGCGGGTGACCGAGATCCATCTGCCCGCCTGGGCCGACAGCGAGGCCTGCGTGCACTGGGGCCTGTCGCTGATCTTCGGGGCGCCCCTAGCGGCCGGGAACCGCATTGTGGCCGGGGACAAGGGGTTGCAACGCGTCGCAGTCTGACCTGCGGATTTGCGGGCGTTGCGCCGTGAGGTGCACTTTCACCCCCGCGCAACGCAAGCGAATGTAGCGCCAGATGTAGCCTTCCGGCTTGCCGGGGACAGGCCTTCCGGGGACAGCTGAAGCACGTGCCGCAAGGAGAGCTGGCGCGGCGCGGCGGTGTCAGACGCGCTCTTCGCCTCGTGAGGAGGGGAGCGCGGTGTATTTCCCTGGCAGGCGCCGCGCATGTCTTCCAACCACGACCGCGTCCCGCCCTCTTGCCCCTTTGTCCCCGGCAGCCTAAACCGCAAGACAGGACCGCGACACCGCCCGGAGGCACCATGCTCGACCTCACCACCGAACTGCCCAAGCCCAAGGTCATCGCCGGGGCCAAGCATGACTGGGAACTGGTGATCGGGATGGAAATCCATGCCCAGGTCGCCTCGAACGCCAAACTGTTTTCCGGCGCCTCCACGCAGGTGGGTGCCGAGCCGAACGCCAATGTGTCCTTTGTCGATGCCGCCATGCCGGGCATGCTGCCGGTGATCAACGCGTTCTGCATCGAACAGGCCGTCCGCACCGGGTTGGGCCTGAAGGCGGCGATCAACCTCGTTTCCGCCTTTGACCGCAAGAACTACTTTTACCCCGACTTGCCGCAGGGCTACCAGATCAGCCAGCTTTACCACCCCATCGTCGGCGAAGGCGAGGTGCTGGTGAGCATGGGGCCGGGGGTGGCCCGCCTTGTGCGGATCGAACGCATTCATCTGGAACAGGATGCGGGCAAGTCGATCCATGACATGGATCCGGCGATGTCCTTCGTCGATTTCAACCGCACCGGCGTGGCACTGATGGAGATCGTCAGCCGCCCCGACATCCGCGGGCCGGAAGAGGCTGCGGCCTTTGTGACCAAGCTGCGTCAGGTGCTGCGCTATCTGGGCACCTGCGAGGGCAACATGCAGAACGGCAACCTTCGGGCGGACGTGAACGTATCGGTCTGCCGCCCTGGCCAGTACGAGAAATACCAGGCCTCACAGGACTTTGCGCATCTGGGCACGAGGTGCGAGATCAAGAACATGAACTCCATGCGCTTCATCCAGCTTGCCATCGACTTTGAGGCGCGCCGTCAGATTGCCATTCTGGAGGATGGTGGCAATGTCACTCAGGAAACCCGCCTCTACGACCCGGACCGCAATGAGACCCGCTCGATGCGCTCAAAGGAAGAAGCGCACGATTACCGCTACTTCCCCTGCCCGGACCTGTTGCCGCTGGAGATCGAGCAGGCCTGGGTGGACCAGATCGCCGCAACGATGCCGGAACTGCCGGACGCCAAGAAGGCGCGTTTCATGGGGGATTTCGGGCTGACGGACTATGACGCCAACGTCCTGACGGCAGACCTTGAAAGCGCCGAATATTTCGAGGCGGTGGCGCAGGGGCGTGACGGCAAACAGGCCGCGAACTGGGTAATCAACGAGCTGTTCGGCCGCCTGAACAAGGAAGGCCGCGCGATTGCCGAAAGCCCTGTACCGGCCGTCCGTCTTGGCCGCATGCTGGATTTGCTTACCTCGGGCGAGATCACCGGCAAGATGGCCAAGGACCTATTCGAGCTGCTCTGGACGACCGAAGGCGACCCCGCAGAACTGGCCGCAGCCCATGGCATGAAGGCCGTGACGGATACCGGCGCGATCGAGGCCGCCCTTGACGGCCTGATCGCCGCCAACCCCGATCAGGTGGCCAGGGCGAAGGTGAACGCCAAACTTGCGGGCTGGTTCACGGGCCAGGTCCTGAAGGCCACCGGCGGCAAGGCCAATCCGGCCGTGGTCAATGACATGGTGGCGCGGAAACTCGGGCTGTGATCATGCCGGGCCGCGGGCCTGTGGCTGACGCCGGCATCCCGGCAGTGGCACAGGAAATCACGCCGGACTGGCTTACCCATGTCTTGCAAGCGAGCGCCCTCGGTGGCGCTCGCGTGACCGCCGCTTGCCCGACCAGCATCGGCACCGAAGAAGCCTTCAGTGGCGGCAGGCTTTACCGCGTGGACCTGACCCTTGACCGACCCGTGCCGGGGGCGCCCGCCTCGCTTGTGGCCAAACTGTCGCCAGAGGATCCGGCACTGCGGTCAACGATGCGGCCAGCCAATGCGCGCGAGACTGCTTTCTACCGCAATCTCGCACCGGGCAGCGGCCTGCCGGTCCCGTACTGCTACCACGCCGCACAGGATGCGGCTTCTGGTGCCTCGATCCTGCTCTTGCAGGATCTGACGGCCGCGCGGCGCGTGCCATTCACCACCGGCTGCACCGCCGCCGACGCCCGCCGCGTGATCAAAGCGCTGGCCATCGTGCATGCCCGTTGGTGGAACGATCCGGCCCTGCCCGGGGCGGGTGGCCCGGCGATCCTGCTCGATGTTCCGTTTCGCGTCGCCTGGGCGCTCTACCCGGCGCGGCTTCGCAACATCCTGCCGGGAACGGACCTGCCCGCCGCATTCCTGCGCCTCGGCGACCATATCGCGGCGCATGAGGCAGACATCTTCGCCCGCCTGACGGAGGCCGGACCCCTCACCTTGCTGCACCGCGATCCGCAGGCAGACAACGTGATCTTTACCGAAAAAGACGCGCTCCTGCTCGACTGGCAGTTCTGCGGCAAAGGCAGGGGCGTTCAGGATCTGGCCTATTTCCTGATCAGCTCGCTCGACCCGACCTTGCGCCGCGCGCTGGAAACGGAGTTGGTCGCCCATTACCATGACCTGCTGATCCGGGCGGGGGTTGGAGACTACACCCTCGCCGACGTCTGGGCCGACTACCGCATTGCCGTCGTGGGCAAGCTGTTGCTATCGGTCGCAGCCACGGTCTTTCTTGACAACACCGGACCCGCGAAGGCCCTCTGGCGGGCAGCGGACCTGCAGCGTCTGCTGGCCTTTTGCGACGATCATCAGGTGAGCGACCATATGCTCCGACAAGCCTGATGCGCGGGCGCGGGGCAGGCAACTGTGGCCCCGCTGATCGGGTCCCGCGCGCATGGCCTATTCCCGCCGTGACCTTTCCGACCGAATCTGGTTAAGATCACCTATCCAGAGCCAAGGGGCCGCCATGCAGCGTTACGAGTTCACCGTGATCCCGGCGCCTCGGCGCGGCGAGAAGGCCCGCGGGGTCAAGACATCCGAGGATCGCTTTGCCCTTGCGCTGACCAATCTGATGAACCGGATGGGCGCCGAAGGCTGGGATTATGTGCGCGCCGACGTGCTGCCCTGCGACGAACGCGCAGGCCTGACGGGCACGAAGACGACCTATCAGAATATGCTCGTCTTCCGCCGCACGGTCATGGCGGCCCAGGGCACGCCTGCGCTGGTCGCGGTGGCGGCAGAGCCTACCCTTGTCCCGCGCGCGCCGCCCGTTTCGATGGGCGAAGACGTGATGCCCGCCCAGCTTGCCGCAACGCTGAGCCCACCCGTAAGAACAGCGCCGTCCGTCGGGTCGGCTACCGCCGGTCGCTACGGCCCGGGCAAGGCGCCGCCTGTGGTCACACCGCGGGCCGATGCAGCGGTGGACTAGCCGACGCTTTCAAAGGCACCCGGTCGATCCGGCCCAACCTTGGGTGCCGCACGCCCCGGGGGTGAAGGGTGAAAGTACCCCGGGAAAGCGCCGCCTCGCAGGCTTTAAGGGGCATCCAGCTTGCGATGCCCTCAGGTTTCGACCGAAGCCAGCAACGCCGTGACAGTAGCTTCGCACTGCTTGATGAAGGGGTGCGTCAATGCACCTGCAAGTCGACGCTTTTTGCAGATCCCGCGCAGTTGCAGGGGTTTCATCTTGCTTGCGCGACGGGGCACATCGATCAGCTGCCCTCGCTCCCGTTCTGCCGCGACGTTCAGCGCAGTGAGGAATGCAAGCCCTTGGCCCAGTTGCACGGCGCTCTTCATCAACTCGACGGAATTTGACTCCATCGTTGCCTGCAAGCTGCCGAGGAAAGCATCAATTGCGTAATCCAGTGCCGGGCGCATCGACATCGCCATACCTGGCAGGATCAAGGGATAGCCCGTGCAGGCAGCCAGGGTCAAAGTGGCATGGTTGGCCAAGGAATGCCCCGGGGGGAACCACGACGCCCAATGCGACCGGAAGCTCGAACATAGTCTCGATCCCGGCCGGTGCGGGCAGGTTGAATCCTATGCCAAAGTCGATCATTCTGGACATGGGTAAGGACGTTTTCCACCATATGAACATCCACAGTGCTGCGGGGATGCTGATCACGAAAAGCGGCAATGACACTGGGCATCACTTCGGCGGCAATCGTACTTTGCGTCGCCACGGTCACCCGACCCCAACGCAATCCGGTCAGGTCTTTGATACGGACCTGCATCCTTTCTTGGCTCCGCAGCGTCTCTCGCACATGTTCCAGCAAGACCTTGCCCGCGGCAGTCAACCGAAGCCTGCACGTCAACCGCTCGAAGATCGGGGTGCCCAGTTATTCTTCAAGGGCCCGCCTGTCAAAGGCTCATCGGTCTGAAACACGCGGATCGCCTGTTTCAG
>Ga0105044_10004842_pt1 | contig 18520 bp, 14 predicted proteins | sample MAT01_FD_78092 | JGI IMG/M metagenome (GOLD analysis project Ga0105044, IMG submission 78092) | Freshwater microbial communities from Lake Fryxell liftoff mats and glacier meltwater in Antarctica - MAT-01 | ecosystem: Environmental > Aquatic > Freshwater > Ice > Liftoff microbial mat | place...
AAGATTAAACTTTGATGAACGTGCGGTCCAGTGGAAAGTCGAAAGATCGTCAGAGATTTTCCCGATTGCTTCCCTGACCTATAACCAACCGAACGGGGAGTGTCGATTGACAAACCTTCCGCGAAGTCCGACAAGCAACGGAGAAAGAAGATGGCGGAGCGAATTGTCCTGCGTACCGGCGAGGCGCTTGTCGAGGGCAGCCTCGACTACCTGTGTGCCGAACCCGAGATTGCCATCGGTGAACTTGATGGGCCACTCGGCCATGCTCTGGCACAGCTGATCGGCGATCAGGTAAAGGGCCATACCAAAGTCTTCGCGATCCTCAACAGTGACGTTCAAGTGCGGCCCACCACGCTGATGGTCAGCAAAGTCACCGTGCGCGATCCCCGCTACACGAACATCCTGATGGGCAGCGTGCAGGCCGGGATCGCGAATGGGGTTCTCGACGCAGTTCGCGCGGGCGATATTCCCCGGGAGAAAGTCAACGACCTGGGCATCATCTACTCAGTCTGGCTCGATCCGGCAGTACTGACCGTCCCGCAGGGGCAGGTCGATCATGCAGGGTTGTTCAACGTGCACCGGGAAGCGACAGCAAAGGTGATCCGCAAGGCGATGCGGCATGAACCGGATATCGATTGGCTCCTCGCCAATCAGGACAAGGTTCAGCACTATTTCCATCAGCAGGGAATCGAAGGAAACATCTGACGTGAATGCAACGATGCCGGCGGAAACGATTCACTCGTTCCCGCCGGCGTCGCGATGTCGACTACTTCGCGGCCAGTTTCTGCAGGGCCGTCAGCGACTCCTGGGCAACCCAGCTGTCCTCATCCTTCTGCAGGTATTTGAGGTGGTCGACGACGTACGGCACGGACATCTTCATCGAAGCGATGTGCCGAATCGCATTGACCCGAACCGCCCGATCGTTGTCCAGGCGAGCAGTCTTCACCAGGCCGGCGACGATCTGCGGCGAATTCCGCCAGTCGTGTTCCGATAGCGAACGGATCGCATGATGCCGTTCGTTCGGCGTGTTGCCCGTTAGAAGCGTGTCGATCAGGCCGCTGACCGGGTCGACGGTCGGCTTCGGGGCCATGACGGGCGCGCTCGGGGCGACCGTCAGTGTCAGCGTTTCGGGCTTGACCGGATCGGCCGGCGGCATCAACTGCTGTTCCTGCATCGGTACGACCGTCGTCATCGGTTCGGGCATCAGCGCCGGCAGTTCAACCGGTGTCGGTTCGCTCATCGGCGGAAGGATCGGCTGTTCGGCATCCGGCGTCGGCACGTTGACGCGGGTTTGCTCGATGGTATCCGGTTCGGTGGTCATCGGCATCACGCGTACTTGCGGCAGTTCACGCGGGGCCGGGGCCATGACGGGTCCCTGTGTGACGGGCTGCGTGGTCGCCGGGCGGGAGACGGTTGCGGTCGCCGGTGCCGTGCCTTCGGCTCCGTAGCGGATGATGTGGTACAGGCTGCGCTGGCCTTTCGGCAGCGGGGCCTGGACCGCAACGCTGGTCACCGTCGATTGACGCTTTGATTCGTACATCGCAACGGTCTTGCGTGCCCGTTCGATCAGGTCGCGTTCTTCCTTCGTCAGGCCGCCTTCTTTCGGTTGGACCGGCGGCTTTTCCTTTTCGATCGGCTCGACATCGACCTCCTTCGGCGCATCCTGGAAGCAGGCAACGCAGCGGGACAACGCCATGTAGGCGAAGTCCTTCACCCGTTCAGAACGCTCGGCCGGATTGCCGTCCTTATCGCTGCCGGAAACGCAGATTTCCAGGGCGGCCATCACCTTCCTGGTGCAGCAGCAGCCGTTGGCGAACGAGATGGCCGCTTCCAGTCGCACGCATTCGATGCGGTCGGATCGCAGGGCAGCGATCAGAGCTGCTTCGGCTTCCGGATAGTACCGGCAGTCGAGCGTACCGAGGTACTTGACAGCTTCACGCCGGGCCTTCGCTTCGAGCGCATCCTTCTTGGCCTGGTCTGCTGCGCCGGCGACGCCGGGTTGGGCCAGATCCTTGGCGCTCGGCATCACCGGGCAGAAAGGAGGGATGATGCCGCCGGTGAAGGCAGCGGCCGGGGCGCTCATGGCATTGAGCATCTGCCCTGCCGGTGTCTTGCACAGCTTGCGTTTGCACTCTTCAAGCGCGATGCAGGCCCGGGCGAAGAAGCCCGGCTGTGCCGCGGGTGCGGCCGCTGGAGCCGTCGCCCCTGGCGCCGCCGCGGCTGGAGCGCCCGGTCCGGCCGCGGGAGGCCCGAACTGGGCCATCACCGGACTGCCACTCAGGAACATCGACAGCAGGCCCATTCCCATCCAGTGTTTCCGACGCATGGGACGGTTCCCCCTTCGCTAGACCTTGGCCAGGTTGCCCCGGCGACTGAACGAATGACAGTTGATCTGACTCCTGCCATTTGTTTCGGCCGCTCAGACCGCCGGTCTTGAGGAAAGGATCGAATTTGTCGGGAAGGCCGATGCTGCCGGTTGTCCCTCTCTTGCGGAATCCACCTATTAAAGGATGCCCCCGCGTAATCGCCATATGTGGAAGGTTCGTTGTTTAACGCCAATCTGTTCTCTTTCCCAGAATCGGCACAATCGCTGAAGGTCGCACCATCCTCGCGACGATAACGGTTGCGTGATGGAAAAATGCGCATGGCCCGGAAACCTTCCGGCGTAACCGACGACGAGGTGCTTTATGAGCGCGAAGTCAGGATGGATCAATGTGCGGCGATGGATGCTGGGCCTACTGCTGCTGGCCCCCTCGGCGGGGTTCTCGCAGCAGATGACAGGGACTCCGGCACCGGCCCCGCTGCCCGAGCAGGTCAAACAGGCTGCAGCCCCGAAGGAATCAAACAGTGAAGCCTTCAACCAGGTGTTGCAGGCAGGCTGCTCCAGCTGCGGCGGCGGGCTGCTCGGGCCCGGCGCGGCCGGCTACATGGGCGGTGTCGGTTCCTGCAGTGGCGACGGTTGCGAAAGCGGTTGCTTCCCCGGCCAGAACAAGTGCGTGCCCTGCGAGGCACACAGCTGCGTCGGCCGCATGGTCTGCGCGTTCCACGATTGCCTCTGTTGTCCTGACCCGTGCTACGAACCGCGCTGGATTGCGGCCGCCAACGCCGCATTCTATGTGGACGGTGCCCGCCCCGTGACCCAGATGCGCCTGCGTTGGGAGAACGGCCAGCAATTCACTCAGCCCGACCGTGCGGAGTTCTTCTGGGCCCGCCTCGGCGGTAAGGGCCCCCCGCGACGTGAAGTCAGCCTTGGCTACAACACGCTGAACATCTACAACGAAGCGGGAACGGAAAAGTTCTCGATGTTCACCGAGATGCCGTATCTGAACATCGACCCGGAGATCAACGACGGGGCCGGCGGCTTCGGCGACTTGAAGATCGGTACCAAGTCGCTGCTGCTCGACTGCGAACTGATCCAGGCGTCGTTTCAGTTTGTGACCACGATCCCCACGGGCAACTCCCGCAAGGGCCTGGGTGTCGGGCATGTGGCACTTGACCCGTCGCTGCTCGTGGCGATCAAGCTGTACCCGGAGACGTACCTGCAGGCCCAGTTCGGCCAGTGGATTCCGATCGGCGGGACCCAGGGCTTCCAGGGCAGCATCTTCCACTTCCACACCAGCTTGAACCATGTGATGTGCCGACCGGTGGGTGACACGCAGTTGATCGGCACGCTCGAACTGAGCGGCTATTCGTTCCAGAGCGGGTCGTACACCGATCCGATCCTGGGCGGTGTGTCGGCCAACGGGTACACCTACCTGAGCGTTGGCCCCGGCATCCGCTACGTCATCTGCGACAAGGTCGATATCGGCGTCGGCTCCGCCTTCGCTGTCACCGGCCAGCACTTCGCGGAACAGACGTACCGCACCGAGTTCCGCTGGCGCTTCTAAGCCGCTAGCGTCGTCGTCATGAACGACAGCGAGCCGCGATCATGTGAGAGTGCCCACTCCCCCATGATCGCGGCTCGCTGTCGTTTACCCTGCCGGTTTCTTGGTCTGCAGTTTGATGCGGAACTTGTCCCAGAAGTCTTTCTGATCGGGCAGTGTCCAGCCGGGGACGGACAGCTTATACAGCTTTGCCAGGTCCATGACTGTCCTGGGGTATTCGGGCCAACGGCCTTCCGCTTCCTTCAGCCGCTGCATGTCGCGTTTGCCGGCATCCGATTTCTGCAAGGTCGGTTCCAGTTTCTCGGTGGTGACTGCCCTTTCTTAAACGGGAATCGTCTCTTTGTTGATTGGTCCCAGCGGCTCAGGCAACGAGACGCGGTTCTGCCGGGCGAAGCGGCTGACGGCAATCGCAAAGTCGGGCCAACGACCCTGGGCGTCCTGCAACTCCTTCGGCAGGCCTTTCTTCTTGGCCAGTGTCTTGTCGACTTTCTCAAGTACTTCGCGATCGGCCTTCGGCAGCGCTTCGTAGGTCCGCGGTCCGTCGAGCGGGCCGGGCAACAGCGGGAAGCGGTCGGCCAGTTCGACCAGCATCTTCAGGAACACGGGCCGGCCGCGGTCTTCCTGCATCAACTCGCGCACCCGGCGAAGGCGTTCCCGTTCCGGCGTCGGCAACTGTGATTCGAGATTGACGACGAATGCTTCCTCCGCGGGAGTCACGGGCGGCAGGCGGTTGTCCTTGATGTCATCCCAGTTGCGGAGGACGAAATGCCATTCCTCCCGGCGCTCCCGTTCGTCGGCTCGCCAGTTCTCGATCAACCGTCGGCGTTCGGCATCTTTCTCCGTCTTCGCGTAGCGGTCGCGGTACGCCTTGGGCAGCGTTTCGATCCATTCGTGATCCTTGATCTCTTCGATGATTTTCAGCCGCTCGTACGCGGTGGCCGCATCCGTGATCCGTTTGCGATCGTCAGTAGGGAGTTGGGCCAGCCAGTGATTGTATTTCGCCAGCACCCGGCCGAGCCGTTCCTGTGATTCCGCATCGAGCGCATGCAGATCACGATCGAGATCACGCAATTGCTGCTGTCGGCCGGGCGACAAGTTCTGCAGTGCCGCGAACTGCGAGCGCAAAAAGCTGACGTTGTCAGGGTCGCCCGCCGCCGCCGACAGCGAGACGGTGATGATGGCGATCGAAAGGATCAGCAGGCCGCGGGGTTTCATCGCGCACCTCCGTCGACGGGAGCCGATGGTTCTTCGTTGCCAAACAGGTCGGGATCGTCCAGCGATCTCAGAAAGTTCAGATCATCGACGTGCCGATAGGCCGGCATGTTCTGCAACAGACGTTGATCCGCCAAAATGCGGCGGTCTTTATCGCTTTGATCCATCAGGTCGAGTTGATCGACAATCAGGCCGCGAATGAAGTATCCGGCGATGCCGGCCCCGGCGATCATCAGCGCCCATCCGGCCAGCATTCGCGTCCGGCGAGGCTTCGGCGGCAGCGGTGTCATCGCGGCTGAGGTGCGCCCCGCGGGCGGCGATATGGGGGCCATGCCGGACGTCCGCAACGGCTCGATGCGCGACAGTGTTCGTTCGGTGAAGCTCGGCGACGGTTCCGGCCGGGGCAGATGGTCGAGCAGGTCCCATGCCTTCTTCAGGGCCGTCGCCTCCGAGCGCACCGTGGCATCGAGCGAGATGCGGGCACTGACTGCTTCGCTTCCCTGGCGGTCAAGTTCGCCATCGAGATAGGCAACCAGGTCGCCGGTCAATTCGTCCGGATCTCCCTCGTCATCGAGCAGGCGCTCGACCGCTTCGAGTTCGTCGGAGTTGGGACGGTCCGGTTCCATGTGTTGTTCCGGCATCAGTCATTTACTCCCGAGTCCGCGGTCTCGGGCGCTTCTTCGCCATCCATGTAGATGTAGTCTTGCAGTTCATCGCGCAGTCGGGCACGGGCCCGGCTCAGCAGCGACTTCACCGCCTTGGACGACAGCCCCATCACTTCAGCGATCTCAGCGTAGCCCATGTCCTCGAATTTGTTCAAGATCACCGCAACCTTCTGCCGCTCATTGAGCTTGTCAAGTGCCATGCGAATGCGAGCAGCCAGCTCGGCGTGCTGAAGCGACGACGACGGCGCCGCATCGCGGTTCTGCACCAGTTGCTCGGCGGGGCGGGGGCCCAACGGGCCGGAGTCGCTGACGTTCAACGGTACGGACGGCCGTCGTTTTCGATTGCGCAGTGCGTTCATCGCGAGATTGTTGGCGATGGTGAACAGCCACGTGGAAAACTTCGCCTTGGGCCGGTACCTCTTGCGGGTCCGGTAGACCCGCAGGAAGACTTCCTGGGCCAGATCCTCGGCCTCGTCGACATTTCCGACCAGGTGATGCATGACCCCGACGAGGCGATGCTGAAACACGCCGACCAGCTCGGAGAACGCGGCCGGGTCATCATCGCGGACGCGCAGCATCAGCCGGATATCCGGGTCACGCAGGGCCATTTGGGCGCTGGTCTGACCGATCGGCACGGCAGCCTCGTCTCCCTGCGGGACAACCTCCGACAGACTTAAACCCATGCCAGCGGGGAGGGTTCCGGCCCGGCAGTCCACTTCCAGATTACCGACAGTGCGAACCGGTTGCCACTGTTCAGGTGGGGGCGCTTGCTGCTTCCACCTGCCGGCGAAGCTGGCCGCAGGCGGCGTCGATCTCCGAGCCTTTGCGCTTGCGGATCTTGACGCTCATCCCCGCGTTGCGCAGGATCGTCACGAATTCGGTCTGCGCGGCAGTGCTGGGCCGTTCGTACGGCAGGCCTTCGACATTGTTGAAAGGGATCAGATTAACGAGAGCCTTGCGGCGTTGCAGCAGCTTTGCGAGTTCCTTCGCTTCGCGAGGACTGTCGTTCAAACCGCCGAGCAGGACATACTCGTAGGTCACCTGCCGGCCGGTTTTATCGTAAAACTCATCGGCTGCCGCGAGTATCGCGGGAATGCCGGTCTGGTCGTTGGTCGGCACGATCTTCGAACGCAGTGGATCGTTTGGCGCGTGCAGCGAAACTGCCAGATGGTACTGCTTGCCCAGTTCGGCGAGTCGGCGAATCTTCACCGGCAGCCCGACAGTCGAGATGGTGATGTGCCGGGCACCGATCCCCAGACCGTTCTTGTCCCCGGCAACCTCAAGCGCCTGGATGAGGTTGTCGAGATTGGCGAGCGGTTCGCCCATTCCCATCACCACGATGTGCGACAGTCGCTCGCCCGCGGGTGTCAGGTTGCGCAGGCGGATCAGTTGTTCGAGAATTTCCGCCGCGGTCAGGTTCCGCGCGACGCCGTTGAGCCCGCTCGCGCAGAAGACGCAGCCCATGCCGCAGCCGACCTGCGTGCTGATGCAGGCGGTCCGCCGCGGCGGTTCCTGGATCAGGACGCATTCGATCATGCCGCCATCGTCCAGTCGCAACAACAGCTTGTGGGTGTCATCCTGTGCGGCCTGATGCTTTTCAACGCGGGTCGACAGCGGGACGAACGCTTGCGTCAGTTGTTCGCGCAGGCCGCGCGGCAGGTCGCTCATCGCCTCGAATAATTCGGCCCGGCCTTCGATGATCCACCGGCGGATCTGCTTCGCACGCATGGCGGGCTGGTTCCGCTCGGCCAGCCATAAGCGCAACTCCTCAGGGGATTGTTCGAGCAATCCGGGCAACCGTGAATCGATGATCGGCAATGTCTCCGCCATGAAGTCATTCTACTGAGACAGTCCCGTTCCATAAACTATCAGGACTCGTCGTGTGTGTCGGTTTGCCCATTGACCTCGTGAGGAACCTGCGATGAAGGCCATCTCAATCGTCGGCGTGATCCTGGTTGGACTTATCGCGTCGCCATCCGTCGTCCTCGCGCAGACCGCGAAGGAAGTGGTCGAAAAGGCGATCGAGGCGCATGGCGGGCTCGACAACCTCAAGAAGTATCCCGCCGCGCAGGCGAAGATGAAGGGGACCATCTCCATCATGAATCTCTCGGTGCCGATCGAAGGCGAGAGCACCTATGCGTTGCCGGACATGGGCAAGAACACCATGACAATGGACCTGCTGGGTCAGAAAATTTCCGTGTCGCAGGTGATCAACAACGGCAAGATCAGGATGGTGGCCAACGGCGCCGACGTTCCGGTCAGCGACTCGCTGAAGGCTGAACTGACGGAAAGCCTGTACCTGCAATCGGTCGGCCAACTCTTTCCGCTGCTGGACGACAAGAAGTTTGAACTGAGCCTGATCAAGAGCCCCGAGAAAGTTGACGGCAACGAGGTGGTCGGCGTGCTGGTGAAGTCAAAGGGGCACAAGGAGATCAAGCTGTTCTTCGATGCGAAGACATTCGTTGAACGCGCGATGGAACGCAAGGGCCTGGACCCGGCCGAACAGGAAGTCGATCAGAAACTCATTTGCCTCGAGTTCAAGAAGATCGACGGCATCCTGCGTGCCACCAAGTGCGAAATGACCAACGACGGCAAGAAGTTCATGACCTTTGAAGTGACTGACATCAAACACCTCGAAAAAGTCGACAAAAAACTGTTCGACCTCGCGGATTAACCTCAACTCAGGCGAGCGGGGGGTGTAAACCCCCTGTGTTTTTACTCCCATGCTCCTGCACTCCTACATTGTGGCCAAAGGCGAAGGCAAGCAGACGCTGGCGTCCTTCCTGCGCGCCAAACTGAACCTTTCCTGGTCCAAGGCCCGGGAACTTGTCGTCAAACACCAGGTCCGCGTGGCCGGGCAGCCGACATCCGACCCGGCCCAGCGGTTGAAGGTCGGCAATCGCGTCGAAGTGCACGGCTTTTCGCCCGTGAGCACGACACCAAAGCAGGGGAAGAAGGCACCGCCCAAAACGAAGGCGCCCATCCACAGCGGTCCGATGCCGATCGTGGTCTACGAGGATGATGCTGTCGTCGTCGTCAACAAGCCGGCCGGGCTGACAACGATGCGCCACGCGGAAGAAAAGGCCGAGTTCGGCGAACGCGGCAAGCACTACCTGCCCTCGACGCTGGCCGATCTGCTGCCGCCTCTGCTGGGTCAGCCCGACCGCCCGCTTCGCGCGGTTCATCGCATCGATCGCGATACCAGTGGACTGGTCGTATTTGCGCGGACAACGAAGGCGGAACAGAACCTCACCAATCAGTTTCGTGAGCACACCGTGGAACGCCGGTACCTTGCCCTCGTACGTGGCCAGCCGAAGCCCGGGAAGATTGAATCAATTCTTGTCCGCGATCGTGGCGATGGCCGTCGAGGCACCGGCACCGGCGAAGATGGACAGGATGCCATCACGCATGTCAAGTTGATCGAGGCGCTGGGCGACTTTGCGCTGGTTGAATGTCGGCTCGAAACGGGGCGCACCCATCAAGTGCGCATTCATCTGGGTGAAGCGGGAACGCCCTTGTGCGGTGAGCGAGTTTACGATCGCCCCGCCAACGGCAAGCCGTTTCCCGATGGCAGCGACGCCGCCCGGCCGATGCTGCACGCTGCCAAGCTCGGCTTCAAGCACCCGGAAACCGACGAGAAAATGTCCTGGACCTGTCCGCTGCCCGACGACATGGCCAAGCTGCTGGAACAGATGCGCAACGATGATTGATGCGTTTTTTCCATGATGCTCGCTCGTCTTCCCCGGTAGATGAATCCTCAGATGCGGGGGCCTGCCATGTCACGCTTGCCGTGGATCGTCATTCTGTTTCTGTGCATGGCTGCGGGCGATCTTGTCGCTCAGCCGAAGTCCGGTGAACCCCCCTTGCCCGAAGGGGCGATCGCGAGGCTCGGCACCACGCGATTCCGTCATGGCGGCATCGTTCACTTTCTGACCGTTTCACCCGATGGCAAACTGATCGGCTCGGGAAGTGACGACAAGGCCTATCGTGTCTGGAACGCACGGACTGGTGAACTCGTCCACCAGTTCCCGACGACCCAGGCCTACCCCTATGCAATAGCCTTTTCGCCAGACGGGCAGTCTGTTGCCACGGTGCCCGACAGCGAACGGATTCTGGTTCACGATCTCATGGGTAGCGGCAAACCGCGCGCGATCGACGTTGCACTGGTCCAGACGGTGGCCTGGTCCGCCGACGGAAAGCATCTGGGACTGACATCGGCGGAAGAAGATTCCGCATGCGTACTGGAAGCGGCCACCGGCAAGTTGCTGCAGCGAATCAGGAAATGCGGTTGCATCGGCCTGCCGAAGGACGGGAAGCGGTTCGCCGTCGCGAAGATTGATGCCAGCATCGAGATTCACTCGATGGCGGACGGATCGATGCAGCAGTCGCTGCCACTGGTCAATTTTAATGGCAACGTCTCGCAGATCACCTTCCATGGTGACGATCGTTACCTGCTTGCGGCATCGACTGGTGGCAGTACGGTGCTGTTTGATCTCACGCAGAACAAACAACTGTGGTCGATTGATGCCGGTGGCGTGCCAGCTGCGGTGTCGCGGGAAAAGCGATTCCTGACCACGCAGGAAGGCCAAGTTGTCAGCGTGGCGATTCCGGATGGCGAGATTTCCAAACTCGGGATCGAGGCACCTCGAGAGGTTCCGATCGGTCTGTTGCCCGACAATCGCACGCTTGCCATGGGCGGGCCAGCCAACCGCATCGCCCTTTGGGACTTGAAGACGGCCAAAGAAATCCCCATCGGCGAAGGCAGCCGCAGCGATATCACCGGCCTCAGTTTCTCGCGCGACGGCAAGCACCTGCTTTCGACCGGCATCGACGGCATGCGGCTGTGGGATCTGAAGAGACAGATCGAGCTGACCGATGCGTACCGTCCCATACCAGTACAAGCGCTCGCGGTGTCGGGTGAGGGCGATCGCTTCATCACCACTCGGCCGAACGAACTGGCTTTCTGGAATGCCGTCGATCTTTCGCGTGAACGACCGTATGCCGATCGCCCGGCCTTCACGGTCGCCAGCAAGCTCAACTCCGTGCCGTTTGCGGCTTGGAGCCGCGACCAGCGGCAATTTGCCTTCCCCGATAACGAAAACCGCATCCGCCTGGGCGATCCCGCAGTCGGCACGGTGCATACGGATCTGCCGATGCCGGCCGAGCCGGTGGCCGCGGCGTACAGCCCCTCCGGCCGGCACTTGGCGGTCCACTTGCGCGACGGATGGCTGCGCTACTGGATGCTCGGCAGTACCGTTGCAGGCGCTTCGCCGTCTCAGGAACTTTGGACGAAGCGCGTTCAACGCAATCGCAGGGGCGCGGTCGCCGTGTCGCCCGACGGCATGATTGTCGCGGTCTTCTCCGCAGGCCGGGTCGTGCTGACCGACCCCATCAACGGCCGACAGTGGCACGCCTTTGAACGCGAGTTATTTGACGGCGATGTGCAGACGATCGTCTTTTCGCCTGATGGCCGATCAATCGCGGTCGGGCACGGCGGCGCGACTGGCATTGTGCGCGTCTGGGATGTGTTCTCCGGCAAGGCGATCGCGATCTTCCGTGGGCATGTCGGTGGCGTTCAGGCGATTGCCTTCTCCCCCGACGGTGGTACGATCGCCAGCGGTGGGGCCGACACTTCGATCCTGCTCTGGAAGTTGCCGGGGAATGTGCATGAAGCAAGTGCATCGCTGTCGGTGGATGCCGCGTGCGAGGCGCTCGACCATCTCGATATGAACATCGCCTATCCGGCGATGCGAATGTTGCGCGCCGGGGGCAAGGACAACCTGTCCGCGATCCGCGACAGTGCCGAGAAGACGCGACTGAAGCGAGAGGAGATCCGCGGCTGGATACGCAAGCTGGATGACGATGACTTTCGCACCCGCAAGCTGGCACGCACGAAGATTGATGAACAGGGACTGCGGGCGCTGCCGCTGTTGCAAGATGTCCGCAATCGCAATCCGCCGGCGGAAGTTGACCGCCAGCTTCGCCTGATCATCGAGGAGATGGAAGCTCGCGGCATCCGCATCCCCGAAACGGGCCTCTACGGCGAACCGCTGCGCCTCGTCCGCAGCATCCTGATTCTTGAAATGATCGACACCGATGAGGCATGGAAGATCATCGAATCATGGGCCACGGGGCCGAACGACGACCCCGTTTCGCGCGAAGCACGTTCAGCACTCGCATACGCGGGAAAACGCTTGCCGGCGGTCAAGAAGTGACCGATGATGGCACAAGGGTCAATCATCTTCGGAGTATGCAGATGTCACTTTCGCGTCGTCAATGGTTTCAGACTTCATGTGCCGCCACCGCGGGATTCGCGATCGGTTCGCCCGCCGCACGGGCGATCGACCCGATCCAGCGCGTCGGCAAGTCGCACATCCGCCTCAGCCTCGCGGCCTACAGCTTTCGGCAGTGGCTCGACCTGAAAAAGAAGACGATGACACTGCTCGACTTCATCGATCTGGCTGCCACCTACCCGCTCGATGCCGTCGAACTGACTGCGTACTACTTCGAAAACACGACGCCCGAATACCTGGCCGCATTGAAGGGCCGCTGCACGCGTCTGGGTCTGGATATCAGCGGTACGGCGGTCGGCAACAACTTCTGCCTGACCGAGGCCGACAAGCACAAAGAACAGATCGCCATGGTGAAGGCATGGGTCGAGCATACATCGCGACTCGGCGGCAAGACGATCCGCATCTTTGCCGGCACCCTGAAGAAGGGGCAGGATGAAGCCGCTGCCGTCAAGCAGTGCGTGGCAGCCATTCAGGAATGCTGCGACTACGCCGGCAAGTACGGCGTGATCCTCGCACTGGAGAATCACGGCGGCATCACGTCGATGCCGGAACAGCTGCTCGGCCTCGTCAAAGCAGTCACCAGCGACTGGCTGGCGATCAACCTTGATTCAGGCAACTTCCGCACGGCCGACCCTTACGGCGACCTGGCGAAGATCGCCCCCTATGCCGCCATCGCCCAGTTCAAGACCGAAATCAGCCCGATGGGTAAGCCCAAGGAAGAAGCCGACCCGGCCAAGGTTGTCGACATGCTCCGGGCCGTGAACTACCGCGGCTATCTCGCGCTCGAGTACGAAGCGGCCGGCGATACGAAGGTCGAAGTCCCGAAGTATCTGGAGATCCTGAAGAAATTGACCGCATGAACTACGGCTTGCGGAATTTCGACTCGGCCGCCTTCGCTTCGTCGAGGCTGATCAGTCCATCGTGGTCGGTATCGAGCTGATCGAACTGCGTGGCTCGGCCGGGGAACTCGGTTCGTGAGATATCGCCGTCGCTGTTCCGGTCCATCCGTTGGAACCAGAGTGGGCCGTTCGCGTTGGTGATGTTGATGACCTCGAACCGGCTGGATGAAAACACGCCGCTTCCCTGCACAGCGGGGAGGCATTCGACCGCTGCCTGCGGCCGCAACATCTGTCGGTTAATCTCAGTTGAACCTTCGGGCCGAAGTTTGCCGAGTGCCGCTTCCGTCATCAGCAGTTCGCGGCGGCTGAGTCGGCCATCGCCGGACGCATCGAGCAGGCTGAACAGATTGGGTGGCCGCGTCGTGGCGGTCAGGGTTATCGGCAAGCTGCGGAATGAATTCTGAAGTTCGCGGTAGCGGTCGAATTCAGCTCGCGTCATTCGGCCGTCGCCGTCCCGGTCGATCATGTCGAACTGGATGCGAATCAACTGATATCGCGGTCCGGCGATGTGGGCCTCCGTGATGTAGTCATGCCCCTTATCATTGGCCACCTCGTTGAAGTTGAACAATGCAGTCGGGTTGTCGTTCGTCATGCCGGTGCTGAGTCGAACCGAGACATTGAGGTTGTCCGCCCCCGCGCGGAGCATCGCGTTGCCGCGTTCGCCGAGAGCTTTGCCGTCTGCGATCGAACGGATGATGCAATCGTCCTGTAAGCCAGCCTGCACCAGTTCGTAGGCCGCTTCCGGGGGAAGATCCTTCCAGGCAGGCAGCTCGCCGATGCTCAATTCCCCGTCGCTGTTCGTGTCAAGCTTTGCGAATGTGGCAGCGTCGAAGGTGCATTCGCTTTTGCTCAGCCGCAGGTTCCGATCATTGTCGTAGCGGGTGATGATCCGTTCCACGAGATCATCGGGCGCGGTGTTGACGGGGACCAGTTGCACCGCCTCTGTCGCCGGTGCCGGTTTCGACTGTTCAGCGGGTGCTTCCTTCTTCTCCGTGTTGAACAGCCCGGGAAACATCTCGAGAGCGGCGATGCATTCGTCGTCGTTGCGGTCGAAGCGGGCGATCAGTTCGGGGGCATCGCGCAGCTCGGTCCGCGACAACTTGCCGTCGCGATCGCGGTCGAGCAGGTTGAACAGTTCGCGGTCGAGCCGTTCGACTGCTTCGTCCTGTCCGCGGTGGATGATGGTCCCTATCAGTGCTGTGGCCGAGGGCTGATAGAAGTACAGGAACTCATCGGTCGATACCCGCCCGTCGCGGTCACGATCGAGATCGGCGAGTGACTTGGGCGGATCGTTCCCGGCCGGCACCGCAACGCCGGCGGTCAGCAACTTCTGCATCGTCTTGTTCGAGTAGATCGTGTCGCCTTCAAAGGCATTGAGTGTTCCATCGCCATCCCGATCAAGGTATCGGAAGTAGGCCAACAGCGCGTCGGTCCAGCGCTGGCTCAATGGCCTGCCGGTCGTGGATACCTTCAGGCGGATACGGTGGATGCCGGAATTGCCAAAGTAGATCAGATCGTACTCGTCGATGATGCCCGGCGATTGCGGCAATAGTCGGAAGGGTGCGTAGATGCGAGTCAGCCGGTTCGCCTGCATGCCGTCGATGCCGAATCGTGGCCCCGCCGGGCGCGGCCACGCCCTATCCAGCGGCCGGGACGATGCCGTGGCCGACATGCCGCTGAACGGATGCCGGGCCGGTGACTGCGCCGTTGCAGGCAACGGCAGGAGCAGGGCGATGATCAACGCGGTGCGCATCGTGAGGTTCTACACAAGTTGCTCGATGACGCGGGCTTCCTTATCAACGATTCGGATCGGCCGGCCAACGTTCGAGTTGTTCGTCTTCGTGTGGTTGATGCCAAGCGCCTTGCAGACGGTCGCCAGCAAGTCGGCCACCTGCGTCGGTTCGCCTTCAACCGTGCTGCCATCGGGGCTGGTCTTGCCGACGATCTGTCCGCCCTTGATGCCGCCGCCGGCGAGCACAGCGGTCCAGGCATTCGGGTAGTGGTCGCGGCCGCCGCCCTGGTTGATGCGCGGCGTGCGGCCGAACTCGCCCATCCAGACGACCGTTGTCGACTCCAGAAGGCCGCGTTCGCGCAGGTCGGTCATCAGTGATGCCCAGCCGGCATCGAGCATCGGGCAGAGCTTCTTCAAGTCTTCGTGATTGCGGGCATGCGTGTCCCAACCGCCGAGATTGACGTCGACGAACGGCACACTGCGTTCCACCAGCCGGCGAGCCAGCAGACAGCCCTGACCGAAGATATTGCGTCCGTAGGCATCGCGCAGCTTCATCGGCTCGGCACTCAGGTCAAATGCCTTGGCCGCGGCTGACTGCATCAGGCGCACGGCCCGGTCGTAGGCGGTCTGATGGCTTTGTGCGACGAGATTCGGCCGTTGGTCGGCGAATGACGTTTCCAGACCTTTCAGCAGGTCGAAGCGGGCATCGGCCTGAAGGGGCGTGATTTCCGCGGGGCGTTCCAGGTCCTGCACGCGCAGCGAGTTGTCGACGTTTTCGTTCGGGCGTGGGGCACCAAAGCTGCCGTTCTCGCCGACGACGAGCGGAGCATACTGCGGCCCCAGAAAGCCAGGTCCGAACGCTGCCTGCGAAAAGAAGCGGAACGGCGCGACACTGACGAAGTTCGGCAGTTCCGCACGCGGATCGCCCAATTCCTTCGAGAGCAGCGAGCCGAGCGTCGGGAACTGCAGAGCCCCCATCGGCAGGTTGCCGGTGCGCAGGTAGTGCGTCGCCCGGCCGTGATCGCCTTCCTTCGTACTCATGGAACGGACGAGGGCGAGCTGATCACCATGCTTCGCCAGGCGAGGCAATTGATCGCCGATGCGCAGGCCGGGGGCGCTGGTGGCAATCTCTTTGAACGGGCCGCCGTTCTCATGGCCCGACTTCATGTCGAACAGGTCGATGGTCGATGGTCCACCGTTCATCCAAAGCAGGATGCACGAACGCCGGCGCTCCGGCTGGACCGCGGCATCCGCCGCGAAGGATGGCATCCACGAGCCGGTCGTCCCCAGCACGCCGGCGGCACTCAGGCGAAGGTAGTCGCGTCGGGAGATCATGGTCGCGGTCTCCGATTATCAATGATTCAGAATGAACTCGGTCGAATTCAACAGTGCCCAGAAGACATCGGTCAGCGCTTTCTTTCGGTCCGCAGCTGTTGTGTTGCGTTGAACATGGCTGCTGAATCGCGAGGATTCATCCGCCGTCGGCTGCCGGCTGAGCGAGGCGAGAAACATAATCTCGACCTGGGCTTCGGCATCCAGGAACGGGGCATCGGCAATGCCGGCGAGGAACTGGCTGCGCTCGAGACTGGTCTGATCTGCGACGAGTCGGCCGTTCATCATTGTCAGTGCCTGCAGGATGCTGGTCTGCCGTTCGGTAATCTTGCCGGTGTTGTTGAACTTGAGCAGGAAGTCACGCCGGCTGCCATCCGGGTTGTCGCTGTTGCCTTGCTTGAAGCCGGTCGCCTGAGCGAGGCTGTCGTACAACTGCTCTGGCGTCAATGCCTTGACGTTCATACGGGCGAAGTGTCGCGGGTTGGCCTGGGCGATGTCGGTCTGTCGACTCGTCAGTTGATAGGCCCGGGAACGGACGATCGCCCTGATCAGGAACCGCTGGTCGTAGCCGTTCGCCGCGAACGCGTGCGACATGTCGTCGAGCAATGCCGGAATCAGTTCCGGGTTTTCGAGCCCCGGTTCGTCGATCGGGTCGATGAAGCCGAGCCCGAAGAAGTCAGCCCAGGTTCGCTGGACGGCGTTGCGCGCAAAGTACCTGTTCGACGGCGACACCAGCCAGTCAACAAACACGGCACGCGGGCTGACGCCTTCCTTCCATACCGGTTGCGTCTCGTCGAAGAACTGCGCCTGAACAGTCTTCACCTTCTTCGGATCGTTGTCGACGATGCGGATTTCGCGCTTGAGCTTCACATCGTTCAAGTTGGCGACAACCGGTTGCAGCTCGGCGAAGAACGCAGCCGTTTCCCAGAACTGGTCGCGGCTGATCGCCGCGAAGGGATGGTCGTGGCACTGGGCGCATTCCATCTTGATGCCCAGGAACAGCCGCGACGCCGACGCGGCCACGTTCTCCGGCTTGAACTCGTTGGCCTGGTTGAAGCCGTAGGCCGTCCTGTTCAGTTCCGCCTGGTCGATCAGCCCTTCCGCGTTGCGGGCGAACAGTGTCGGCGCGGTCAGTACGTCACGGACGATCGTATCAAGGCCCCTCTGGTCTTTCAGACGGCCACGCAGCCAATTCTCAAAGTCGACGCCGACGCGTTGCAGCTGCTGGTTGTCAATCGTCTGCGGCACCCACTGCTGTCGCAACACGCTGGCGTAGTGCCTGAGGAACGCCGGCTGATTCAGCAGATCGGCCACTTTGCGTTCACGCTTGCGCGGATTGGCATCGGCCTGGAACTGGCGGACGTCCTGAATGCTGGGAATCCGCCCGATCAAGTCGAGCGACACCCGCCGCAGGAACTCGGCATCATCCGCACGAGCGGCGGGTCGGATGTTGTTCTGTGCCCAAAAGGTGACGAGATGCTTGTCGATCTGCGCCGTCAACGCCGCGACGGCAGCTTCATCCATTGCGATGCGTGCCGCCGGAGCGGACGCGATCAGCGGTGCCGCCGTACGCAGGGCATGCAGCCTGGCGTCAACGTCCTGCTGAATCTCCGGCGTCTGGGCCGAGGCGAACAGCGGCACCACAAGCAGGGCGGCAAGCGAGAGGCGCATCATCGGGCATCCTCGCAACGGGGCGGGGCGGCAACGAGACATACACATTCAACAGTCGAAAGGTTTCAACAGTGTAACCATAGGCAGAATGAAATGGAAGAGGGCAGGTGTTTCGTGAAAAGGCGTTCAACAACGGGCACAGCGAGGTGTGGTGAACGCCCTTGCAAACTAACCGGGATGCGAAGGCCTGTCGAAGGTGCGCAGGGAAAACAGCGCCCGAGACTGCGTGCAGCAACTCCGCGCACGATGTTGGGAAGGGGATGGCGCGGAGGGGGGTGTCTTGGAAGTGGTACGCAGTCGTTCTACTCACGATCCCTGCCGATTTGCTCTTGCGTTGCCGCCAGCGGATTCGTTTGAATCTCGCCCATCACCTTGACTCACCACTCCAAAGTCGGGTGCCCCAGCACTTGGTCCCCAAGACTTTTTCGATGCAATTCAAGCACCGGTGCGTCGCCGTTTCGTGCAGTACGACTACACCGAGGCTACTACAGGCAACCACTCGCGCCTCACGAAAATCACCTATCCCGATGGCTACACCCTGAGTTACAATTACGCGACAGGAGAAGACAGTAACATCAGCCGATTGACTTCGATCTCAGACGCCAGCGGAACCTTGGAAGCGTACAGCTACCAGGGCGAAGGCACCGTATTGCAAACCGACCGCACGCAACCCGGCCTGACGCTGACGAAGACCCTCGGCGACTTCGGCCCGGTGATGGACTTCAACTGGCAGGGCGAGCCCGGCGGCGTAAGCCCCGGGAGTACAGTGCACTTCGAGTATGGCTATGATGCCAACAGCAACGTGCTGTACAAGGAAGATCTCGTCAACAGC
>Ga0105044_10004843_pt1 | contig 18519 bp, 16 predicted proteins | sample MAT01_FD_78092 | JGI IMG/M metagenome (GOLD analysis project Ga0105044, IMG submission 78092) | Freshwater microbial communities from Lake Fryxell liftoff mats and glacier meltwater in Antarctica - MAT-01 | ecosystem: Environmental > Aquatic > Freshwater > Ice > Liftoff microbial mat | place...
AAATGATGCGCTACAAAGGTGTGCTCAATATCAAGGGCGAAAGCCAGCGCATCGTGTTTCAGGGTGTCCACATGCTGATGGGGTCAGAGCGTGGCGGCAAATGCCCGCCGAAGGAAAGGCGCACCTCCAAGATGGTGTTTATTGGCCGTAACTTGCCGCGTGAGGTACTGGAGGCAGGCTTGGCGAATTGCGCTGTGGGCCAGCTTTAAGGCAATCTCGCATGACGCGCCGAATGTCACTTGATGTGCAAGACGCCTGTTACCAAGAGGTTTTTGCCGAGTGGCTGGAAGAGACCGGTGGCACGGCGGCATTGTGGAAACGCACAGCACCAGTGTTGCTAACAACGCCACCGCCGATGTCTTCGGCGTCGCGTACCAGTCTTCCCGACCAACAAGAGGTAGAAGCCGCCGTGCGCACACTCCTGCGGTGGACGGGTGATGACCCGGACCGCGAAGGCTTGCGCGACACGCCTGGGCGCGTAGCACGTGCATACCGTGAATTTTTCGCTGGATACCAGGAAAATGCGCTGCAAGTGCTGGGCACGACGTTTGACGAGGCGGGCGACTATGACGACATGGTGGTGGTGCGCAACATTCGCTTCGAGTCGCATTGCGAACACCACATGGTGCCAATTGTGGGCATGGCCCATATTGCGTACTGGCCGGACAAACGTGTCGTGGGTTTGAGCAAGCTGGCGCGGGTGGTGGATATTTTTGCGCGCCGTCTGCAGATTCAGGAAAGGCTGACCAGCCAGATTGCCGACATTGCCACGGCATTGCAGCCGCGTGGTGCAGCGGTGGTACTGGAGGCCGAGCACCTGTGCATGACCAGCCGTGGCGTTTATAAACCCGGCTCTACCACCGTCACGCAGCGCCTGCTTGGTGTTTTTGAGACCGACGCGTTGAAACGCCAAGAGTTTTTGGCAACACTCTATTCAACCCGCACCACGGGAGCAATTCATGGCCGTTGACCCCTACCACCAGCCCGCCACCGCGACGATTGCTTTGGCCCAGCGCAGCAGCATTGCTCAAGTCGAAGAAGGTACCGAGCTGGCGCCCAAGTTTGGCGCCGATGGTCTGCTGCCCTGCATCACCACCGATGCCGTCAGTGGTGAGGTTCTGATGCTGGGCTGGATGAATGCCGAGGCACTTCAGCACACCATCGGCACGCGCGAGGCGCACTACTTCAGCCGCAGCCGCAAGGTGCTCTGGCACAAGGGTGCCACCAGCGGACTGGTGCAACGGGTGGTCGAGATGCGCATCGACGACGACCAGGATGCGCTTTGGCTGCGGGTTCAGGTGCAGCCTGGCACAGACAGCCCTCCTGCGAGCTGTCATGTGGGCTACCGCAGTTGCTTTTATCGCGCCATTGATGCCGAAACGGGCGCCCTGCGATTCGTTGAGAACAATAAAACGTTCGACCCGCAGGTGGTGTACGGCGATGCACCCAATCCGACTTTGCTGTGATGTCACCAACGACTGTTTGCCAAACGCCATTGGCCGTGCGCAGCGGTCCCTATCTCGAGTCTCACCATGAATTGCCAACAGGACCTGAGCGCATGACGACAGAAGTACTGGTGTGTGTGTTGTGTCGCCCTGCCGATTTGTCGCGTGACATGCCGCGCCCCGGGCGCGCCTTGTTTGAAGCTATTGAGGACATGGCGCTGCGTGACGAACTGCCCTTTCGAATTCGACCGGTTGACTGCATGAGCGGCTGCAAGCGCCACTGCACCGTGGCCTTGCAGGCAGCGGGAAAAACCAGCTATTTTTTTGGTGATCTGCTGGCTGATGACGTTTCGGCAGAACAGGTTCTGGCTTGCGCCGCGCTGTACCAAGCCAGCCCAGACGGCTTCTTGTCGCGCGACGCAAGGCCTGAGCGCCTGCGCGCTGGCATTCTGGCCCGCCTGCCCGCCCCTTTTATCGCGCTCAACGCAGGCACCACCGGCACCTGAACTACTCACAGCCTAACCACCCATGAATGCAAAAACTCTGTCTCCAGAAGTTCGGCCCGGTCGCGGCATACAGCGACTTACCCAACCCACCGCAACTTCAAATAGACCGGCAACTCAATTCACTCCAAATCGGGAGTTGCGGTCGATATTGGACACACCACCCCTATTAAATGCCCACTATGTTGTCTGATCCCACTGCACAAACTTCCATTGCACAAACGTCAATCACGCTGACACTTCCCAACGGCGAGCAGCGACAGTTTGCAGCCCCGGTCTCGGTCGCTGCAATCGCGCAATCTATCAGCCCAGGCCTGGCCAGGAACGCCATTGCGGGCAAGGTCAACGGAAAACTGATGGACGTATGCGACCTCATTGGGGGCGATGCCACGGTGCAGATTCTGACAACGCAAGACCGCGAAAGTCTTGCCATCATTCGCCACTCTTGCGCGCATTTGCTGGGGCACGCCGTCAAGCAGCTGTTTCCCGCCGCCAGAATGGTCATTGGTCCGGTGATTGAAGACGGCTTTTATTACGACATCGCGTTCGAGCGCTCGTTCACACCCACCGACCTCATCGCCATCCAAGACCGCATGAGCAGTCTCATCGCTCAACATTACGAAGTGGTCAAGTGCATCACACCGCGCGCCGACGCGATAGCGGTATTCACAGACCGCGAAGAAGACTACAAACTGCGTCTGTTGGAAGACATGCCGGATGAAACCCAGTTTGGCTTGTACCACCACCAGGAGTACATTGATATGTGCAGAGGGCCGCACGTGTCGAACACGCGTTTTCTCAAGCACTTCAAATTGACCAAGTTGTCTGGATCGTATTGGCGCGGTGATGCCAAGAACGCACAGTTGCAACGCATCTACGGCACTGCTTGGGCCACAAAAGAAGACCTCGTCGCGTATCTAACGCGCATGGAAGAAGCTGAAAAGCGCGACCATCGGCGGCTGGGGCAAGTGCTAGACCTGTTTCACTTTCAAGACGACGCGCCCGGCGCAGTTTTTTGGCATCCACATGGTTGGACCGTGTTTCAGCAACTTATTGGCTATATGCGCAAGCGCCAAGAGATTGCAGGGTATGTCGAAGTCAACACGCCCGATGTGATGGACCGCAGCCTTTGGGAGCTGTCCGGGCATTGGGAGAACTACCGCGACCACATGTTTACCACCACCACGGAAGATGACCGGGTGTTTGCGCTCAAACCAATGAACTGCCCCGGCGGGGTCGCACTGTTTAAACACGGGCTCAAGAGCTACCGTGACCTGCCTTTAAGAATGGCTGAGTTTGGCAAAGTGCACCGCTATGAGCCGTCCGGCGCTTTGCACGGGCTGATGCGCGTGCGCCACTTCACCCAGGACGATGCCCACATTTTCTGCACGGAAGAGCAAATGGATGCGGAGTGCAGAGACGTCGTCAGCTTGGTTCTGGACATCTATCGCCAGTTTGGCTTTGACAACGTCACCATCAAGCTTTCCACCCGGCCAGCCAGCCGGATGGGCGACGATGCCACGTGGGATCAGCTTGAGAGCGCCCTGATTCAAGCGTTGGACGGACTTGGGCTGCGCTACCAGCTCAACCCTGGCGAAGGTGCGTTCTACGGCCCCAAACTGGAGTTTGTACTGCGCGATGCCATCGGGCGCGATTGGCAATGCGGGACGCTGCAAGTGGATATGAATTTACCGGAGCGATTTGACGTTGCTTACGTCTCACACGACAACCAACGCAAACGCCCAGTGATGCTGCACCGCGCGCTGTTCGGATCGCTGGAGCGTTTTCTCGGCATTTTGCTGGAACATTACGCCGGAAAACTGCCGGTCTGGCTGGCGCCGGTTCAGGCAGTCGTGATGTCTATCTCTGAGCAGCACAGTGACTATGCAAAGCAGGTAGCGCAGCAATTGCGCCGGGCTGGCATTCGCCATGAATGTGACATTGGCAGTGAAAAGATCAGCTACAAAATACGCCACCATACGCTTTTGCAGGTGCCCTATCTGCTTATCGTGGGGAGTGACGAGGTTGCCGATGCCAGCGTATCCCTGCGCGACCACGCGGGCACCAACCTGGGCAGGCTAGCGCTGCAAGAGGTGATTGACCAATTGCAGCACCAGGCCCACGCGCCGGAAAGCGCAGAGCCGGTAGTCAACACCGCACTTTCTGGCCACAGCCAGACCGCAAAGGCCGTATGCTGACAACGCCATGCCGGTATACGCGGGCTCAAGCCTTACCGCAAATTTTGCGCGAGCGCATTGTGCTGTTGGACGGTGCTATGGGCACGATGCTGCAACAACACAAGCTGACTGAGGCGGATTTCAGGGGTGGTCTGCTGACAGATCACCCTTGCGACCTGAAGGGGAACAACGACCTACTGAATCTGACCCAACCGAGCATCGTGCGCGCAATTCACGAGGACTATTTGAAGGCAGGCGCAGACATTATTGAGACCAATACATTTGGTGCCAACAGCATTGCCCAAGCAGACTATGACCTGCCGCATCTGGCATATGAAATGAACCTGCGTGCTGCGCAACTGGCACGGGCCGCATGTGATCGTTTCAGCACACCAGAAAAGCCACGTTTTGCGGCGGGTGCAGTTGGGCCTACGCCTAAAACTGCGAGCATCAGCCCCGATGTGAATGATCCAGGCGCTCGAAATACCAGTTTTGAAGAGTTGCGAGCCGCCTACTTTGAGCAGCTCAAAGCGTTAGTAGAGGGCGGCGTTGACTTGCTGTTGGTAGAAACCATCTTCGACACTCTGAATGCCAAAGCGTGCCTGTTTGCCATTGACGAGGCATTTGAACAGTCGGGCGAAACGCTCCCCGTGATCATCAGTGGCACCGTGACGGATGCCTCTGGTCGGATTTTGAGTGGGCAAACCGTCGGCGCGTTCTGGAACAGCCTGCGGCATGCAAAACCCATTGCCATTGGCCTGAACTGCGCCATGGGCGCAGCTCTTATGCGGCCGTATTTGCAAGACCTGGCCACATTGGCGGGCGATACCTTTATCAGTTGCTACCCGAATGCAGGATTACCCAACCCCATGAGTGAAACGGGTTTTGACGAAACACCCGAAGTCACCTCCAGGCTTCTTGGTGACTTTGCCCGAGAGGGTTTGGTCAATATTGTGGGTGGCTGCTGCGGGACAACGCCAGAACATATCGCAGCCATCGCGAAAACGACCGCAATCCATCCGCCCCGCAGAATTGTTGGTTGAACAGACCCCGCCATTCAGCCCAAAAAACCAACGAGACCTTTAGGCCGGCCCGTTCGCCAGACCAGAGGGAGTTGCATGTTCCGTTGATTGAATTCATTAGCGAGGGGCTGGAGCGGCGGAGGATAGTTGCCATTTAGATATGCACCTGTTGTTGGCAAACAAATTTGTCCGTTTTTGAGCCGAATTTAACGCAACCCAGTTGCGTTAAATCGCATTTTCGGGATAATGCTGGGGGATAGAGCTTTTCCGCACCTTTCAACTTTTAAAACATATTTCCAGAAAAAACAGCCTTTCCGCCGTTCACTTGGGAGGTCCGAATGAAGAACACATGCAAATAGAACTCACTTCCATAACTATTGCATGCAGCTCTTTTGTGCTCCGCCTCCTAACTTTTGTGCCAATTTAAATGCTCTAAAAAACCAACTTACCTATGCTTTCAGCTCAAAACGTAACTAAAACCTTTGGTGAGACCCAAGCCCTCAATGCAGTCTCACTCACCGTCATGCCCGGTGACATTTATTGCCTGCTGGGTGCCAATGGAGCGGGTAAAACCACGCTCATCAACGTTTTCTTAAACTTTCTGCAGCCAACGACGGGAACAGCGCAAGTCAATGGGCGCGATGTCACCGCCGAGCCGCTGCAAACCAAGCGTGACCTGGCCTACATCCCTGAGCAGGTCATGCTGTATGGCGTGTTGTCAGGTCTTGAAAACCTGGACTACTTTGCTGCGCTGGCCACCGGGCAAAAACAACCCGGGGTCACTCTGTTGCGACTGCTGGCTGATGTGGGCCTGGACGAAACGGCAGCCATGCGCCGCGTTGCCACCTATTCCAAGGGTATGCGGCAGAAAGTGGGCATTGCGATTGCAATGGCCAAGGAGGCCAAAGCCTTGCTGCTGGACGAACCAACCTCCGGGCTGGATCCATCGGCTGCGAATGAGTTCTCGCAACTCCTCAAAAAAGCCAGCCAGAACGGTGTAGCAGTGCTGACCACAACACACGACCTGTTTCATGCCAAGCAAACCGCCACGCGAATCGGCATCATGAAGCGTGGGCAGTTGGTGGCCGAGTTAAGCAGTGCCGATATCACCCACAGTGATCTGGAAGCGCTGTATTTGCAACACATGAGGGCATAAATCATGTCCAGCAAATCAACCCTGCGCGTACCCGCCTGGATAGCGCGCAAAGACTTTTCTGAATACCTGCGAGATGGCAGGCTGCACTGGGCTGGCGGCCTGGTGTTGATTTTGCTGCTGACGGCGTTGGCTGTCGGCTGGCAAAACCAGCGCGCCATCAGCGGCGAGCGTGCAGTGGCTCAAAAGCTGGATTACAGCGACTGGGTGAGCCAAAACACGCGACATCCGCACGATGCAGCACACCAGGGCATGCATGTCTTCAAGCCCGAACCGCCACTGTCAGTGATTGACCCTGGCATCACGCCCTATGTGGGCTCTACCTTGTGGCTGCAAGCGCATCGGCAAAGTGAGGTCAAGTTTCGCCCCGCGCAAGACGCGACGGGCTTGCAGCGCCTGGGGCAATTGTCTGCCGCCTGGGTTCTGCAGGTGCTGGGGCCGCTGCTGATCATCGTGTTGGGCTTTAACGCCTTTGCAGGTGAACGTGAACTAGGCACGCTGCGCCAAACTTTAAGCCTGGGCATTACCCAGCGCCAATTGCTGTGGGGTAAAGCACTGGGGTTGCTGGCCTGCCTTGCCGTGCTGCTGCTGCCTGCGGGTATTGCAGCGCTGGTGGCAAGTCTTTGGGGGCTGACATCCGAATTGCAAATGGACACCACCCTGCGTTTGCTCGGTCTGGGCTTGGGCTATGGCGTTTATTTACTCATCGCCATTTTTGTGGTGCTGGCCGTTTCGGCCTGGGCAAAAACATCGCGTGTTGCGCTGGTGGTTCTCCTGGGCATGTGGATTGTGGGCACATTGATGGTGCCGCGTGCTGCATCAGACCTGGCCCGCACGCTCAACCCCAGTCCGTCGCGGCTGGAGTTCGCCAGCAAAATGAACGCCGACCTGCACACCCACTACCAGCAGGCCTGGAAAGACAACTTTGGTGTGGACAAGCGCTGGGGATCTGACTTGCCGCTGAACAAATGGGGCGTTGCCTTGCAGGTGGATGACCATGCGGGCTACAGCGTGACAGACAAGCACTTTGGCGACTTGTGGCACGCCTTTGAACACCAGCAACGCAGCCAGGAATGGGCTGGCCTGGTCGTACCCATACTGGCCTTACGTTCTTTTTCGATGGGGATTGCAGGCACTGATTTTGCCAACCACCGGGACTTTTCAGTCGCCGCCGAGCAGCATCGTCGCCTGATGCAAGACCTGATGAGCGCGGACCTGGTTAAAAACGCAGATTCGCTGGACAACAAGCATTTTGCCTACCAGGCAGACCCCAAACTGTGGGCCACCGTGCCCCGCTTTGGCTACCAGCTGCCCGGTGTGGCTGCGGCATTTCAAAACAACCTGCTCAGCCTGCTGGTGCTGCTGGCGGTGTTGACGATCAGTGTTTTGCTGGCGCGTGCGGCTTGCGCGCGCCGCCTGCTGTGAGGCCCGCCATGCGTGACGCTAATAACTCTTGGCAATTGTTTTGCACCGTGTTCAAACACGAAGGCCGGGTACTGCTGGCCGATCGCACGTTATGGCTGGTCGCGAGTTTGCTGCTGGCATTGCTTTGCTACGCGCTTTTCAACGGCTTGGCGCATACCCAGGCACGCGCTGATGTCGCGTCTGTGGTGCTGAAAAAGCAGGCTGACCAGCAGGTCAAAAATCTTGATCTCCTGAATCGCATGATGGCGGGCAAAGCGACGCCAGAGCCTTTTGCCAACCCGGCGGACCCCGCCTCCATTGGCAGTGGTATGGGCGCGCGCTATGCCGTACTGCCTGCTACTGCTTTAGCACCCGTGGCAGTAGGCCAGTCCGACATGTTCAGCCACTACTACCAGGTCACGTACCGCAGCAAGCTCAACTTCATGTACGACAGCGAAATTGAAAACCCCTGGAACCTGCTGTCGGGCCATTTTGATTTGACCTTTGTGATGGTGTATTTGCTGCCACTGTTGATATTTGCTGTCAGCTATAACCTGCTGTCGGCTGAACGTGAGCAAGGCACGCTGCGCATGCTCCTGTCGCAGCCGCTGGGCCTGCGCTTGCTGGTGCTGGCCAAGCTGGCGGTAAGGGCGTTTGCGGTGATTGGCCTGGCCACTTTGGTGCCCGTGCTGGTGTTGCTGGTGATTCGGCCTGAAACACGCGAGGCCAGTGCATTGGCACTGCTAATCCTCTGGGCCTTGCTTGCCGGCATTTATGGCTTGTTCTGGCTGGCACTGGCGGCAGCCATTAATGCACTGGGGCGTTCGTCTGCAGCCAACGCACTGATGCTGATTGGCAGCTGGGTGGTACTGGTTCTGGTCATGCCTGTGCTGCTTAATTTGGTGGTGGGTCAGATCAGCCCGGCGCCGTCGCGCACCGAGCTGGCCACCCGCACACGGCTCATCACAATTGACGGGCTGAACCGCTACAACAAACTGCTGAGTACCGATTACCGCTACACAGACAAGCCAGAAATCCTGTTGCCCAAAGACGGCAAGATTGAAGTGCCACCCCGCAGAAAAGGCGCCTACCTGCTACAGCGCGATGTCGACAATGAGATTACCCCAGTGCTGGATCAATTCGATAGGCAACTGGCGGGCCAGCAAGCTCTGGTCGAGCGCTTCGGCTTCGTATCGCCTGCCATCACTGCGCATGAGGGTATGGCGGCATTGGCCGGCAACGGCTCACGCCGATACATGCAATTTCAAACCCAAGTCGGTGCCTTTCACACCCAGTGGAAGCAGTACTTTGAGCCCCGCATGATGGCAGATACCGCCATCGTGCCTGCCGACTTTGACCGCATGCCGCGCTTTACCTGGCATGAAACACCCAAGGCAGAGGTGCGCTCTGATGCTGGGCTAAGGGCCATGCAACTGCTGCTTTTAACCCTGGCGCTGGGCGGCTTTACCGCTTGGCGTTTACGCCGCTACCCGGTGGTCTAAACGTTTTTATTGCTGTTGATTTTTACCTCCAGGAAAGTACCTATGAAACTTAAAAAATATTCCCTCGTCATGCTCGGCGTACAAGCCTTGTTGCTGGCTACTACTGCCCAGGCACAAACCACCTTAAAACAGGTTGAAGTGCGTGAAAGCCAGCAAGACCTGTCGCCTAACCTGACTGAAAAAGCAGGCGCAGCGTCTCGTTTGGGCTTAAGCATCAAAGACACACCGGCCTCGGTTGATGTGATAACCCAGGAGCAAATGGAGCAGCGCGGCGCACGCACTTTTGAAGAAGCGTTGCGCGGTGGCGTGGGGATGTCGGCAGGTGGCAACCCAGGCTCACCCTCAATTGGCTCTACACGCGGTTTTACCGGCGGCTTTATCTCTTATTTGTACGATGGCAGCCGTATTTCCAGCGCGGGCATGGCGAGCCGCCCGCAAGACACTTTCAACTATGAAAGGATTGAAATTCTCAAAGGCCCGGCATCGGTACTTTACGGTGAAGGGGCAATTGGTGGTGTAGTCAATTTTGTGACCAAACGACCCGATCGCAACAACCCGTCCAAAGAGGCCCTGATTTCGTACGGGAGTTTTGGCACAGTGCGTGCTGGCGCGGGCATTGGTACAGCTGTGGGTCAAGACAGCGCATTGCGGGTTGACTTCAGCCACATGCAAACCAACGGCTACATTGAGCGTAATAAACAGCGGCTGAACAACCTGACTCTAGGCTTTAACACCAAATTAGCGCGCGATGTGACGCTCGACTTGTCTGTAGATTACCTCAGCGACAGCGCATCGTCTTACTGGGGTAGCCCACTGGTACCGGCCAATTTTGCGCTGGAACCCACCAGCGTGGTGACAGACTCCACAGGCCGTGTGATTGACCGCCGCCTGGCTTTTAAAAATTACAACGTCGATGGCGGCATCATGCGCAATGACAGCCTTTGGACGCGCGCCAAGCTGCAATGGGACGTTAGCACCGACTGGACGCTGCGTAATGAGCTGTCTTACTACACGGCTGACAGGCTCTGGCGCAACTCAGAGAGCTACAGCTTTGCGGCACCCAATCTGCTCAATCGCAACCTGCTCAACATCAGCCACGACCACCAGGTTTTTAGCAACCGGCTGGACCTCACCAACACCAGCAGCCTGGGTGGCATGAAAAACAAGTTTGTTGCGGGTCTGGAGTACACCAACACGACCTTTTCCACTGAACGGCGTTTTTCAAACGGCTCTCCCGCGACCAATGCAGCGCTACGGGTCAATATTTTGAACCCGGTGTACGGCAACTACAGCGACGACCTGGCGCTGTTCACCGGCGCAGGAAACCGGACTGACTTTGCAACCAAAATTCCTGTGGTCTCTTTCTTTGCCGAAGACGCTTTGTCAGTGACCGACAAATTGACACTGGTGGCGGGCATCAGAACCGATTCAGGCAAGATCGAGCGCAATAATTTGGACTTGAACACCAGCGTTGCAACGTCTTTCAGCCAAAGCTACAACGCCACCTCCACGCGCTTGGGTGCAGTCTACGCGATTGACAAAGACAGCTCTGTCTATGCCCAGTACACCAACGCGGTTGCTCCCGTGGGCAGCAGTAACTTACTGCTGCTGTCGGCCGTTAATTCAGCGTTTGCCTTGTCGAAAGGCACGCAGACCGAAATCGGTTTCAAGCAGTCCGCCTTTGGCGGCCAACTGGACTACACGGTGTCTATTTACCAGATCAAGCTGTCGAACATTTTGTCGCGCGACACCACACTTCCGGCTTTGGTTGTTAACACCGGTTCACAGTCATCCACCGGGTTTGAGCTGGCTGCTGCCTGGCGCGCCACCAGGCAGCTGAGTGTGAGCGGTAACTACGCCAAGGTGAACGCTAAATTTGACAGCTTGCGGGAAGCAGGGGGCGTCTCGCGCGCGGGTAACAAGCCGCCGAACGTCCCCAACCGGGTTGCGAATCTGTGGCTTGACTACAAGCTCAGCAACTCGCCGCTCAAAGTGGGTTTGGGTCTTAACCACACAGGTGACGCTTACACGGCAAACGACAACCTGGTGAAAATTAACGGCCGTACGACCGCTGATGCCTACGCCAACTGGGACTTCAAGCCAGGCGTTGTCAGTGTGCGTGTGCGCAACTTGACGAACAAGCTCTACGCCACCTGGTCAGGCTCCAGCGCTGCCAATCAGGTCATGCTTGCTGCACCGCGCAGTGTTGAGGTGAGTTATCGGGTTGCGTTTTAAACGGTTGCGTCACCCAGCTATGCCGATATGTATCAAAAGGCCATTTCATAAAACGCTGATTTTTCTGCACAAATGGCTCGGCGTCTCGCTGGCGCTGCTGCTTTTGATGTGGTTTGTCAGCGGTGTGGTTCTGTACTTTGTGCCTTTCCCTGCTTTGACGCAAGTTGAGCGGCTGGCTGGCTTGCCACCCTTGCAATTGCCCAAGGGCTGCTGCATGACGGCCGAGCAGGTATCGGGCAGCGCCGGGTTAAAGATCAGCGAGGCGCGGCTGGGCATGCATGAAGGCAAAGCGGTGTGGCGCTTGCTGGGCAAGCCTGCCAATAGCGCGCAGGCCGCACCGCAATGGCAAGCTTTCGACGCGAAAAGCGGCCAGGTGCTACAGCCTCTTACCAGACAGGCAGCGATGGAAGTGGCGGAAGCGTTCAGTGGCCGTAAAGCTGCGTACGCCGAACTGCTGGAGCGTGACCAGTGGACAGTGCCGCAAGGCTTGAATCCCTACCGCCCTTTTCAGCGGGTAAAAATGCAGGGCGGCGATGGGCTTGAGCTTTATGTGTCGCCTGGCGCGGCTGAAGTAGTGCGCGACACGCGCCGTGCCGAGCGCTTTTGGAACTGGCTGGGTGCCGTGCCTCACTGGATTTACTTCACCGAACTGCGCCGTTACCCGGATGCCTGGCACAACGTGATTGTGTGGCTGTCGATTCCTGGTGTGATTTTGGCGATGACAGGCATCGTGTTGGGCACGTGGCATCTTTTTTTAAACCGCGTGCGGTGGATTCCTTACCGTACTTTCTGGATGAAGTGGCATCACATCGGCGGGCTGGTTGCGGCAACCTTTACGCTCACCTGGATATTTTCAGGGCTTCTGTCGATGAACCCGTTTGGTGTTTTCTCGCCAACCGTTGCATCTGCTGCCGAGCGAGCCCAATGGCTGGGCCAAAACCCGAGCATAACGTTGACGTCAGCCCAGGCACTCACCCAGGCGCAGGCAAACGTGCCGGGTTTTGAAGTGAAAGAGCTAGATCTGCTGCAAGTCGCGGGGCAAAGCTGGTATCGCTTGCGCGGTGTCACATCGCAAGCGCTGGTGCGTGCTGATAGCCCGACAGGCAATGTACCCGATGTCACCACTGCGCTGCCAGACGACGTCATGCAAGCCAGCCTGCGCAAGCTCAGGCCAGACGCTGAACAAGCGGGCAACCCGGCTATCGCCCGACTGACGGAATATGACAGTCTGTACTACGCACGTGAATTGACAAGCAACACCCCCCACACCCGTCCCCTGCCAGTGTGGCGCGCGCAGTGGGCCGATGGGGTGTCGATATACGCCGATCCAGCGTCAGCCCGTTTGCTGTTGCGCGCCGACGCGACTACCAGCTGGAAGCGGCTGCTTTACAACGGCCTGCACAGTTTTGACTTTGCACCCCTGCTTGCCCGCCCCCTTTTAAGAGACCTGCTAGTTATGCTGCTGTCGCTGCTCGGCACCGCGCTTTGCGTAACTTCATGCGTTGTCGGCTGGCGCGTGTTAGCGCACAGCAAACGCAAGTCGACCAAAGCAACTTAATTTTTAGTTCAACCTGGAGAAATCAAATGAAAGTAGCCTACATATTCGCCACCAGCATGGCTTCTACCTTTAAACTCGCCTCCATGATCCTGCCGCAGCTGGAGCAGGGAAATCACGGCGCTGGGGTGGCCGGAATGATGTTTTTCGATGACAACATTTTTTGCCTACGCAGCGGGGACCCAATCGGGGAACGGCTGGCCACTATCGCCAAACAGCAAGGAATTTTATTGATGGTTTGCGACCAGTGCGCCGTCAGAAGAAATTTGGCAGACGGCACGTTTGAACAGTGTGGTTCCGGACAAGTTAAGGCTAAAGGCATGGTCGATGGCGTGTTGGCAGGCTGCTTTCCTCAACTTTACGGCGCGCTAGCGGGAGCACCACCAAACTACGTGATCAGTCTGTAGCACCCCGATTTAACGGCAGTATTCGTGCGGCGTAGGACTGCCGTTGGCCCTATTTTGCAATCTGCACAGAGCTTCAACTGGCGACTGTGAAATCCCGGTTGGTTGGGGCGCGGACCGAAAGCGCCAAGCAGTGCGATATAAACAAGCCATGAACGAAAAGTGATCTTTCCCGTCAAGGCCCCACCCACCTGCGCATCCATACCTTCTGTGGCTTAGGTTCAGGCCCTCGACTGCTGGTGCTGGGTGCGTTACATGGCAACGAGGCCGGTGCCGCAACCCAAATCCTTACTTACAACATGAAAAAAATCGACCCCCACAATGAAGCTTATTTCGTCAGGATCAACTTTCCCAGGCGCGTAGCCTGGAGCTTGTAAATTTATCCGTTGTGAGTGATTTCGACGGTTTTTTCGCCGCGCAAGATGACAGCACTGCTGAAACTGAATGGCCCCGCCAAAAATCGACTTTTTGAGGCGGCGACATGTTGGGGGGGTCGTGTGTTGCATCGGTGAGTTCATGAGAATCTTTTTGACTCATTAAAAAAGTTAATGATAACTATCCTCCATTAGAAGTCGAGCGATAAAAGCCAGTTAAGGCTCGATTTTTTTCATTTAATTTTTGGGTTCGGTGACAAAACCGATTTTGCGCAGGCCTGCTTGCTGAGCCGCTGCCATGGCCTGTGCCACTCGCTCATAACGCACCGCTTTGTCACCTCGAATGTGCAGTTCGGGCTGAGGATTTTGCAGAGCAGCAGCTTTGAGCTGCGATGCCAAGTCGGCATCGGCAATTTGCGTCTCGTTCATAAAGTACACGCCCAGCGCATCGACGGAAAGCCGCAACGTTTCAGGCTGGATATTTTGCACCTCGTTAGTGGCGCGTGGCAGGTCAATGTTGACGGAATGCTTCATGACCGGCACGGTAATGATGAAGATAATGAGCAGCACCAGCATGATGTCGACCATCGGCGTCATGTTGATTTCGTTCATCACGTCGTCTTCGCTGCCTGCATTGAGGTCTTGTGTACCAAAAGCCATGTTTGCTCCTGCTGAGTGTTGCTGCGTTTCGCGCGGATTAGGCTTTTTTCATGGCCACCACGTTTGCCGACCCGCCCGCAGTCACGCGCGCACCCGTCACAAAATAGGCGTGTAAGTCGTGGGCAAAGCGGCTAAGCTTTTGCAGCACGCCTTTGTTACCGCGCACCAGCATGTTGTAGCCCAGCACGGCCGGAATCGCTACGGCCAAGCCCAGCGCGGTCATGATGAGTGCCTCGCCAATTGGGCCGGCCACTTTGTCAATCGTGGCTTGGCCTGCTGCACCAATGGCCAGCAGCGCATGGTAGATGCCCCACACCGTGCCAAACAAACCAACAAATGGAGCGGTAGACCCCACCGACGCCAAAATAGCCAAGCCCGACTGCAGTTTGCCCGTGAACTCGTCCATGCAGTTGCGCAGCGTACGCGTGACCCAGTCGCTCACGTCAAGCGAGTCGTGCAAATGGGCCTTGGAGTTGCGGTGGTGCAGGGTAGCTTCGCGGCCTTCTAGTGCCAATTGGCGAAACGGGTTAGATGGGTCAGCGCCCAGCTTGGTCAAACCAGCAGAGAAATCCTCGCTGTGCCAAAAGTTTTCGGCGTTTTTCGCAATACGCTTGTATTTCATCAGGTCCAGGGTTTTGATCAAAATCACCATCCACGACGCCAAGGACATCACCAGCAGCAGCACCGCAACTGACCTGGACACTAGATCACCTTGCGACCAAACATTGGCTAGGCCAAATTGAGAATTCATAGAAGGACTCCAAAAAACTAAAAACTGAAAAATTACTCGAGTACCCAATTAATCGGCACGTTAAACCACATGGCCTCAGCCACACCGCCGCGCTTGCCTGGCAGATAACGCCAGCGCATCACGGTTGCCAAAGCAGCATCGTCTAAACGGCTAAAGCCGCTGGATTTACTGATTTCTGCGCGTTGCGGATGGCCGTCGGCACCAATCAAAACACGTACCGTCGTGCGGCCTTGTTCATTCAGTCGGCGGCTGATGGCTGGGTAGGCTGGTCTTGGGTTTTGCAAGTAATCAGCGTCGCTGGCGGGCAATTGCACGGCTAGTGGCGCGGCCGGTGCTGCGGGCGCCTTCTCTACGGACGAGGCGATTGCTGCAGGCGAAGGCTGAGGGGCTGTGATGCCTGTGGGCGCGTTTGGGGCAGGCGCCGGGTCGTTGATCGCCATCGGCAACGGTGCGGCTACGGCAGAGGCCCTTGTCACAGATTTTTTAATTTGCGATGGGGCGGGGGGGGGCAAGGGTGGGCTTATCTTGGTCGCTGGTGGCTCAATAAACTGAGATATCACCGCAACAGGCACTACCAGTTCCGCCACGCGCGTCATCAGCCCGCTGTAGAGCGAATAGATAAAGCCAATGTGCAAAAGCACGACAGACGCAGTGATGGCAGCATTACGACTGATGGAAGTTAGAGGCGAATTCGAATTGACCACGTTGGAGTGCAATTAGAGAGAACGGGTGGAAACCATCAAATTCTATCCCTGTTAACGCAACTGAGTGGCGAAAAGCTCCAAATTCTTTAGTGCCCAACAATGCGCGCGCGTGGGTAGCTAATCTGCGGGGCGCCCGTCAGGCACCACCTGCCACCAGCAACAGGCTGATAACTATTGAATGAGATTTAAAACGATGTCTGCCATATGCTGCCGCCTAGAAGGTTATCGGCAAGCTAAAAGTGGGCCTCTGGGCAGCTCTTCCTGCATTGGGCTACGACATCGCTTGCACAACCTTCACATTTGCAGCATTGGGTTGCTACAACCGATTCAAATTGAGTCTCGTCAAAGCCCATGCCCGCTTTAGCGTAGCGGATAATTTGGCTGTCCGAGATTCTTCGGCAAATGCAAATGATCATGATTTGGCTTGCTGGCTTCTTAAGCGGAAACGAAATTATAAATGCGAATGGGTCGCATTTACTAAGACTATTTGATCTGATTTTAAGGAAACTCTGAACAACACAGCAAGTTATGTGCATGAGCTACTGCGCCAGCATCCAATCAATTTAAGCTCTAACTTTTGGAGTTGGTTGAATCTTCGCCAGTTGAGTTTCGACGCACCCGGCGTCAGTTTTCGGTCAGCGCCAACAACGGTCGATTCAAAGTTTAATTTATCCATGGGCCAGCAAACCGAAGTCGGTCTGAAGCAATCGTTGATGGACGGGAAACTCGAATACACGGTGTCTGCCTTTCACATCAAGTTAACTAACATCCTGTCACCTGACTCCACCACTCCGCCCTTGTGGTCAACTCGGGTTCCCAGTCATCAACTGGTTTTGAGCTTGCCACGTCCTGGCGAGCAACCAAAAACCTGAGCGTCAGCGGCAACCCCGCTTTCGTCAATGCCAAGTTTGATACGCTGCTGGAGTCTGGTGGCGTATCGCGTGCGGACAACAAACCTGCCAACGTTCCGGATTTGACAACGAACCTGTGGCTGGACTATAAAGTTGAGGGCATGCCTCTCAAATTGGGTGCAGGTATCAACCATGTCGGCGATGCTTTCACCAATACGGCCAACACCATCAAGATGAACGGGTACACCACGGCAGATGCCTATGCTGCTTGGGACATTAAGCCCGGTGCGGTGAGCGTTCGACTACGTAACCTGACAAACCAGCTCTATGCCACCTGGGGCGGAGCAGACGCAAATAACCAGGTCATGATTGGTGCGCCGCGCAGCGTTGATGTCAGTTATCGGGTGGCGTTTTAACCGTCACCGCAGCGCTGTTTCAAGCGAAGCGCGCGCGATTCAAAAGGCTCACCTAATCGCGAGACCCTCGCTGAGCAACACGTTCGTGTTTTTGCTGTCCCTGCTGCACGCAGTTTTTTGGGTGTCTTCGCGCTTTATTGCCTTTCGGGTCGTCAAACCGAATGCTTGAACACAAAAGCACGGTATAAACAAACCATGACTCAAATGCAAAGCACCCCGACTTACCTGCGCAGCCACACCTTCCAGGGGCTGGCACCCGGCCCGCGCCTGCTGATTCTGGGCGCGGTGCATGGTAATGAGGTCAGCGGCAGCAAAGGGATTGCGCAAGTACTTGAAGCCATCGACAGCGGCGCATTGACAATTGAACGCGGTCGCGTGACGTTTGTGCCCATCACCAACCCACTGGCCCACCAGTTGAACCGCCGCATGGGCGACCGCAACTTGAACCGCAACATGGCGCCAAGCGCCATCCCGCAGGATTTTGAAGACCGCATTGCCAACGTGCTGTGTCCGCTGCTGGAGGCGCATGACGTGCTGCTGGATTTGCATTCCTTCCATACCGGTGGCGCACCGTTTGTGATGATTGGCCCGCAAAACAATAACGGCGTGCTGGAGCCCTTTGCTTTGGCAACCGAGGAAATGCAATTGGCCCTGCACACCGGCGCAGCGCGCATCGTTGAAGGTTGGCTGGACACCTATGCACGCGGCGTGCAACGCCGGGCTGCGGGTGCCGAAACAGCTACCCAGAGTGGCAGTGCGCGCTCACAAACGCTGGTCACCAACCCCAACTATGGCGTTGGCACCACCGAGTACATGCGCTCACGCGGCGGTTATGCGGTCACGCTCGAATGCGGCCAGCACGACGACCCGAAAGGCATTGAAGTCGCGAGGCACGCCATCTTGCAGACGCTGGGTTTGCTGGGCATCACGGCAGAAAAACCGACCCCGATCAGCGCCCAGCCCGAGATTTTGCGATTGATCGACGTCACCGACAAAGCACACGCAGACGATAGCTTCACCAAGGAATGGCGCAGCTTTGATGCTGTCAAAGCTGGCGAGGTGATTGGCGTACGGCACGGCGGTCTGGAGGTCAAAGCCCAAGGCGACGGCTTTGTGGTGTTCCCCAACCCGCGCGGTGAAGTCGGGCAGGAATGGTTTTATTTTGCGCAGAAACGGGCTTGATGGCTTTTGGCTTGAAAATAATACTGTTTGGCAATCAAATCGACCTCAAGACCAATAGATACGGGCGCTAGCGACTATTCAATTAATAGCGACTAATCTTTCACCAAAGATGTAAACGTCTTGCGAAACTTGGCGACTTTTGGCCCTGCCACTGCCACGCAATAACCCTGGTTCGGGTTGT
>Ga0105044_10004848_pt1 | contig 18511 bp, 15 predicted proteins | sample MAT01_FD_78092 | JGI IMG/M metagenome (GOLD analysis project Ga0105044, IMG submission 78092) | Freshwater microbial communities from Lake Fryxell liftoff mats and glacier meltwater in Antarctica - MAT-01 | ecosystem: Environmental > Aquatic > Freshwater > Ice > Liftoff microbial mat | place...
TAATCGTCGGTATCGAAATGGGGGATTTGGAGGTGGGTGGCCAGGGCTTTACCGAGGGTGGTGATGCCAGCGCCGGGGGCACCCAATATATGCCATCTTAAGGGTTTCATGGTTTCAAAGTTACAGGGTTTCAGGGTTTACGCTGTTTGTTGTCTAATTTGAAATAGTTTTTCAAAGCCACGAATGTATCGCGTTAACCATGAAACCATGTAACTTTGAAACCTTGAAACCATTTTTATCATGTAACTTTGAAACCATGAAACCGTTTTAAATATGAAATACTACTTTTTACGCGCATTTCCCTTCTTGATCATGTTGCTTTTGGTTACGCCTGCTTGGGGTCAAAACTGCCGCCTGGTGGAAGACATCCGCACAGACATTGTGAACAACAACGAATTGGATTTTATGGGGCCGTTGCATATCGTCGGCGATCAGATTGTCTTTGCTGGTGGGGAGTGCAACCAAACGCCGGAGCTTTACACTGTCGCCAAGGGAGGCGATAAGGTGTCCATGCTCATAAATTTGAATGACGATGGCACTGGCACCTATTGCGGCACCGACCCTATCTGGTACTTCTACAATTTGAATGTGTTTGCAAGCAATCAGGAATTGGCGTATTTCACAGTGCCAAACACAACTTTTGGCAGCGAACTATGGGCAACAGATGGTACCTATAATGGAACACGGTTGCTGAAAGACATTTGTCCCGGTACTTGTGGTAGCCTAATTCACGACATGCTTCCCTGGGGCTCAGACATGCTCTTTTTTGCACAAGATTCGCTTCCGGGGGGTGGCTTGTGGCGTACTGATGGAACATCTGCCGGCACCGCCCTGATCAAAAGGTTTGATGCGCCCACCCCATTCTATGACCTAAAAAAACTTACGCTGATCAACGACAGCACTGCTTGTTTCATCGCAGTATCTTCCCAGGGTATTTATTCTATTTGGAAAACAGATGGCACCGAAAGCGGCACAGCAATCGTCCATACATTTCCCGGCAACCTCTCCCCGGTGAATATCATGCCAACAAGTTTAGGCCTGTTCATTCCTGTTTACGACCAAATTGTAAAAAATTACCCGCTATGGTTTTCAGACGGCAGCAACGTCGATGCGCAGTGGCTGCACGATTTCGATAAGTTCACGCAGTGGAGTTTCAGCTCCATTGGTGGGAAAGCGTTGTTTGCGGCCAATACGCTTTCTGAGGGCTTCGAGCTTTGGCAAAGCGATGGTACACCGGCAGGCACTACCTTATTCAAAGAATTTGTGGCCGGAGCAAGCGCTGGAAACCCCAATAATTTAACAGCATTTAACGGAAAAATCGTGTTCTATGCCAATAACCCTGCGGGGCAATGGGTCGTTTGGGAAAGCGATGGCACCCTTGATGGTACCAAGATTTTGGCTGATATCAAACCTTATCCAAACTTTAACCCCATCCTTTATAATGGGAAACTCTACTTTTTTGCCACTTTGGACTTCGGATCAACCAACTACCAACTTTGGGAAAGCAATGGCACCCAAAATGGCACGACAGTTCTCAGTAACAGCCTTAATAACATTCAAAGCATAGCTCAACAGGGCGATCTATTTGCTGTTTCACAATATAATGCAACTAGTGAAATTTCGGTCTGGCAATTTGATCTGAGCAGCGGAAGCATAACGATTTCTGAACCCTTGTACGGGAACAATGGAACTTCCAATTCCTACGGGGTCAGGGCCGAATTGGGCAATGAACTATTCTTTTTGGCCAATGATGGCAACAGCCGGCAAATATGGAAAATGGATGTTTCTAATCCAGGCGCAACAAAAGTTACACAATTCCAATACCCGGACTGGTACGACAATACCCCTTCGCAGCCAACTACCGCAGGCGACCGAATCGTATTCAGCCATCGAACTGAAAACGAGGGCGGTGAAATCTGGCAAACAAAAGGGGACTGGGCAACAACTGCCTTGCTGGGCGATTTTACGCCTGGCCCTGCCCTTACCTCTGCCTATCCCATTGCGCCAGCGGTCAGCGACGGCTTTTTCTTTGTCACCTATTTGGGCAGTAATCGAAAATTGTGGAAATACAATTTGCAGGCAGAAACAGCCATAACACTTGGCCAACTGGTAAATAACCAGCACCATTTCATTTTTGGCGATCATCTTTTTTTTCAAGACCGGCCTAATTCGGGCACGGAATTCGAGCTCTGGCATTCCAATGGCACACCCGGTACAACGGGGAAATTCATGGACTTAAATCCCGGCCCAGGTTCCTCCAACCCGCATTATTTTACGAATGGAGGTGGCACCCAATTTTTCTTTTCTGCCAACGATGGCCAGCACGATTTCGAGCTTTGGCGCTCCGATGGCACCACAAGCGGCACGGCAATGGTCGCCGATATTAACCCAAACGGAGGTTCCAAGCCCTTTGGCCTGACCTGGTTTCAAAACCAGCTCTACTTTTTCGCCAATAACGGAATTTCTGGCATAGACCTTTGGAAATCTGATGGGACAACGGCTGGCACACAATTAGTGGTGGATATGCCCGCGATTCCCGCAACTGGTTATTTCACGTCCTATACCGCCATCATTGGCGACAACATGGTCTTCAACTTTCAAACCAGTCTGGACGGGGATGAACTGTGGGTCACAGACGGCACCGCTGATGGCACGAAACTATTAACGGATATTAGACCTGGGCCAGCTTCCTCAAATCCCAAGGAGCTGTCAGTTACTGACACACTGGTATTTTTTACAGCCTTCTCAGAATCCCTGGGCCGCGAACTCTGGCAAACCGATGGCACCCCAGGTGGTACAAAGCTCACTCAAGACCTTAATCCAGGGCCAGCCAGCAGTTCTCCGTCAGAATTGGGCGTACAATTTGGCCGCTTGTATTTCACGGCCTTCACGCCAGAAATAGGCCGCGAACTCTGGACATATGCCCCGGATTGGGCTACAGTGCCAACCCTTTCGCCGCCTTCAAAAGAAAACAATTGCCGAGTCTATCCCAATCCATTGTCGCTAAATGCGGGAAGCTTGAAGGTAGATTGCAGAGACCAATCCCTGAACGCTGCAAACCTGTACGACGCGACAGGTCGGCTATTGCAAACCTGGCAACTTGAAGGAAAGTCCGCACCGTTTGAATTAAACCTTTCCAGCAAGGCGCTAATACCAGGAGTATATTTTTTGCACTTGAGGGGCCTGGATGCTGCGGAATCTGGCTGGGAACGGGTAATACTAAAGTAGGGTTTCAGGTTGACAAGGTTTCAGGTTTCAAGGTTTCAGGTTTCAGGTTTACGCGATCCGTTCGTGGCTTTGAAAAGCTGTTTCAAATTTAACAACAAATCGTGTAAACCTGAAACCTGAAACCTTGAAACCTGAAACCTTGTCAACCTGAAACCCCTTTTTTCAATAAATGACCTGCATCTTCATATTGTACAACATAAACGACAGGATATCCGCCGCCTCGTCGATCTGCTTGGTCGTGGGTTTGCCGGCGCCATGGCCGGCACTGGTTTCAATACGTACCAATACCGGGTTGCCGCCTTGCTGGTACTCCTGCAACGTAGCGCCGAACTTGAAAGAGTGCGCAGGCACCACGCGGTCGTCATGGTCGGCAGTGGTGACCATGGTGGCGGGATAAGCCATCTTTTTCACGTTGTGTAGCGGCGAGTATTTTATCAGGCAGGGGTATTCCTCGGCGTTGTCGCTGCGGCCGTAATCGGTGGCCCAGGCGTAGCCGATGGTGAACTGGTGGTAGCGCAGCATATCCAAAACGCCTACTGCTGGGAAGCAAACGCCGAACAATTCGGGGCGCTGGGTCATGCAAGCGCCGATGAGGAGGCCGCCGTTGGAGCCGCCTTGAATGGCCAAGCGTGGCGGGGAGGTGTACTTTTTCGCGATCAGGTATTCCGCTGCTGCGATGAAATCGTCAAACACATTTTGCTTGAGGCATTTGGTGCCGGCCAAGTGCCATTTTTCACCAAATTCGCCGCCACCGCGGATGTTGGCCACGCAGTAGATGCCGTTATTTTCCAGCAAAGCTGCCCTGGAAGGACTGAAGGAGGGCGTGAGGGAAATGTTGAAACCACCGTAGCCGTACAGCAGTGTCGGGTTCTGACCGTCGTAAGCGATGTTCTTTTTGCGGGTAATAAACATGGGCACTTTGGTGCCGTCTTTGCTTTCGTACCACACTTGCTCGGTGGTGAACAGGTCGGGATTGAAGTCGAGCTTGGGTGCTTTGAATACCTTTGTTTCAAGGCTTTTCATGTCGAGCGAATAAATGGTATTGGGGCGCAGGAAAGAGGTGAAAGCAAAGAATGCCTGCTCTTCGCCGGGCTTTCCGCTCACAGCGCCCACGCTGCCGATTTCCGGGAGTTTCACCTCCTGGATGGGCTTGCCATCCAAATCGAATACCTTGAGGCTGCTGGAAGCATCGTGCAGGTAGGTGCACACGATTTTGCCGCCACAAATTGCCGCGCCTTGCAGCACGTCTTTGGAGTCTTCAGGAATGAGGGTTTGCCAGTTGGCGGCTTCCGGTTTTGCGGGGCTCACCAGCATCAGGCGTTGGTTTGGGGCATTGTTGTTGGTGAGTATGAGCAGTTTGTCACCGATATTGTCTACTACGTTGTAATCTTTTTCATAAGCGTCCACAATGGTGACAAAGCTGGCTGCCTTGCTGCTCAAGTCTTTGACAAACAAAGAATTGCCCGTGGTGCTTTCCCAGCCTGAAACGTAGAGAAAACGCTCGTCGTCGGTGGTGCCGCCGCCAAAGGAGCGGTCGGGGTGCGCTTTGTCGCTGTACACCATTTTATCGGCTGTTTGGGGGGTGCCGAGTTGGTGGAAATACACCGCGCCCAGCTTGTTGGCGGCTTTGAGCTCGTCGCCTTTTTTAGGTTCTGGGAAACGGGTATAATAAAAACCATTGCCCTGCCAGGAGATGCCGCTGAATTTGACCCATTCAACCTTGTCTTCCAGCATTTCGTCAGTTTCCAGGTCTTTCACCACGATGCTGCGCCAATCGGAACCGCCCGTTGAGGTGGAATAGGCCAGGTAGCGGCCATCTTTGGAGAAATCCATTTCACCAAGGGAGGTAGTGCCATCATCGCTGAATTTGTTGGGATCGAGCACCATTTTAGCCTCCGCGTTGAGGTTTTCCTGCACATACAGAACGCTTTGGTTTTGCAGTCCGTCATTTTTGAAGAAATAATACTTGCCACCTTCTTTGAAAGGGATGCCGAATTTTTCGTAGTCGAATATCTGCTCCAGGCGCTTTTTCAGTTTGTCGCGGAAAGGTATTTGGCTGAGGTAGCCATTGGTGACGATATTCTGGCGGGTCACCCATTCTTTGGTTTCCGCGCTTTGGTCGTCTTCGAGCCAACGGTAAGGGTCATTGATGTTGGTGCCAAAATAGTTGTCCGCCACTGTCGTGTCTTTTCTTGACAGCGGGTACGTTACAGGGATTTGTTTGAAGTCCATTAGTTGGGTAGTCGACTTTTGAGGGCCCGAATCGCAGGCCATGAGGAGTAAAATGAAACTAAGAACGAAGAATATAAAAATTGGTTTCATGCTTTGTGTTGCTTTAATAATGAAAGAGCAGCTTGGGATAATGCCGGAATGGCGTTAGCCGTGTACTTTTGCGCGAATGTAGGGCTTGCGCGGGTTTTCGCAGCCAACAACCGTCATGATTCAATAATTTGCAAATGAACGACCGTTTTTCAATACCCAAGCGATTTATTCCCACGCTGCTAGTGCTGCTCCTGCCTTGGTGCGGGAGTGCTCAAGTAGACATCAAAGAACTTCCACCAATTGACAGCCTGAGCGATTGGCAGGTAAACGCATTGCTCCAGCAATATACTGCACAGGCTCGGGATTTTGAGGCTCTTTTGTCTGGAAAAAGCCAAAGTGCCAGCAATCAAAAATCTACGTTAGAAGAAACGCTCAATTTGGCTAAAGCCGACTCCACCCTTTCCAAATCGGTCACAGATTCCATAACAAACTTGCTAAAAGTGGCAAAAAAGGATGAAAAAATTGCCCTCCGAAATCTAGGCCAGGCGCAAAAAAACCTTGCTTTGATGGACAAGACTGCTGAAGCCGATAACGATGAAAAGCGCAAACAACTGCCCAAGCTTCGGAAACAGCTCGAAAAAACCAATGCGCTGGCTTATCCTGTTGCCCCAGCGGATGAAGCCCTGAAGCCTGAAAAAGCCCCTCGACCGCCAAAAGTAAAAAAGGCCAAAAAGGTAAAAGCACCGCAGGAGGAAGTAGCAGCAGAAGTCATAGAAGACAGTACTGCGCCTACAGCAGCACCTGAAACGGCGCCAAAACCAAGTACGAAGCCGCAACCCGCCACCGCCCCCACGAAAAAATACGACCCAGCCCAAGATGTCATGCTCAACCCGCCAGCCTTGCAATGCCGCCTGGCGGTGGATACCCGCGACGAGCTTTCTGGTGAACGCTACCGCCGTACCATGCCCGTGGAGCTTTTCAGGCATTCCCCGGCTGCGCTGAAAAGTTATTTGCAAGGAAAAACCAATGTGCAATGCGCTGCAGCACTGGCTTCCTCGGGGGCCTATGTCTACCTGCACCTGATCTTTACCATCAACGACCCAAACCCGCGCAAAGCATTCGGAAAAATCGACAAGGAAAGCCTCGCTACCTTGAAATTTATCGATGGCACTTCTTACAATATTTACAACCAAGTGGCCAGCGAAGGCATCCAAAACCCCGACACGCTATTCTATACTTTTCAAGCCCAATGCTTGTTGCCGGCAGATGCGTTAAAAAAAATACGCCGCTCGGAGCTCGACAAAATCCGCATTGCCTGGAGCAGCGGGTACGAGGACTATGAAGTTCAATACGTGTTGTTGTTGATGGGACAGGCGAAATGCCTGTTTGACAATTAACCCGCTCATGGAAATCCATCAAAACTATTCCCTGCTAGCGCTCAATACTTTTGGCCTGGAAGCAAAAGCGGAACATTTTGCAACGGTGCACTCGGTTGATGCGCTCCAGGCAGCAATTCAATCCCCCATTCGGCCCATACTGGTGCTTGGGGGCGGTAGTAACTTGTTGTTCACCCAGGATGTATCAGGCCTGGTCTTGAAAAACGCCATTCAAGGCATCAAAACGATTCAAACAGTTGACAATACGACCTGGGTTGAAGTCGGCGGCGGGGTGGTATGGCACGATTTCGTGCTTTGGGCCATCGAGCAAGGTTTGGGTGGAGTTGAGAACCTGAGCCTTATTCCCGGAACGGTCGGGGCAGCACCCATCCAAAACATCGGTGCTTATGGGGTGGAACTAAAAGATGTTTTTGCACACCTGAATGCCGTTGATCTTGAATCGGGCGAATTGCGTTCCTTTAACAATGCCGACTGCCAGTTTGGTTATCGGGACAGTATTTTTAAGCATGAAGCCAAAGGCAAATACTGCATCAGCTCAGTCGTATTCTCTTTGACCAATGCCAAGCACCAGCTCAATATTTCCTACGGCGACATCCGCCAAACCCTGGATGCCAACGGCGTTCAAGACCCTGGCATTGCAGACATTAGCCGCGCAGTGGTACAAATCAGGAGTTCCAAACTCCCCGATCCGGCGAAGATCGGCAACTGCGGCTCTTTTTTCAAAAACCCGGAAACGGAGCGTGCTGTGCTGGAGCGCCTTTTGCCACAATACCCGCAAGTGCCACATTACGATCTTCCTGACGGTCGGGTAAAAATCCCCGCTGGTTGGCTCATCGAGCAATGCGGCTGGAAAGGTAAACGGGTGGGCAATACGGGCAGCTACGAAAAGCAGGCGCTGGTGCTGGTCAATTACGGCGGGGCTACTGGCGCTGAAGTAAAAAAATTAGCTTATGATATTATTGACTCGGTGGAGCAGCGGTTTGGGATTCGCTTGGAGCCAGAGGTAAATATGGTATGACAGCTCAAAATCATCATTGGTTTTCCGCATTAATAATTTACCAATGCTGGCTACGGAAATAAAGGCGGTTTTTCCGTTGAGTTTATTTTTGAAGGCAAAACCTCGGAATGGGCGTTTGGGTTGAACGAGTAATTCAAATTGGGTAATTGATTAGCACTAAAATACGCCTATTTGAAGATTTTTTCTGTCAGAAGGCAATGTCGGGAAAGCCGTATTTTACCAAATCCGCAGGCAACATCGCAATGAAGAAGTACGGGAAGGGGGTAGTGTGCACAGATCGGGGGAAGCGCTATGATGCCAAAGAATTGTGGAAGGGGCAGTGCGGCGGACAAATAAGTTTGCCGGACTATTTAGCGCGCGGCAAAACACTGGATGGGCCAGATCACCCACCATTTACGGGATCGGGCACTGAAAGATAAGGACAACCAGAGAATGCTCAACGGATTGGGCACACACCATGACCGGGGAAACCTGCTCCGTTTTCTGGGGAACCCGTCGGTTGAACCGACGAATAACCGGGCCGAACGAGCATTAAGGGGAGCGGTCATGGCCCGGAAAGTGTCGCATTGTTCGAAAAATCAACGGGGTGCTGATGCGCGTGCCGCATTTATGAGCGTCATCAAGGCGCTCCGCAAGCGGGGGCTGGATATTAGGGCTTGGAATATGTAATGCGCACCGGCCAAATGCCACAGTTCGCTCCCGCTTGACGCTAATCAATTACAAGCAGGGCTTTATTATTGGGAAATCGTTGCTGGTGGGGCAAGGTTGCGCAGCGGTAAGGCGATAAAGGTAGAATAGAAGCAGGAGGTGCATTCCTGTACGCAGCGGTAAAAAAATTGGACTACGATATTATTGACTCCGTGGAGCAGCGGTTTGAGATTCGGCTGGAGCCGGAGGTGAATATGGTTCGATGCCCTCAAAATCATCATTGGTTTTCCCCATTTTAAATTCGTTAAATTTAAAAAAAATTACAAATTTTAGCCTAATGCAAAATTTCGTTTGGCCAAAGCTTGCCATATTATAAATTCGAGACTTATCACATTGCCCAAACAGCCCAATTACACAAAAGAAGTACCGCAAAATTTTATATAAAAAATAAGCCTTTTGGCGTTTTTTTATTTTTTCGGTATTACATTCCGATATTTTCATTAAAATTAGAATATAATTTTACAATACAATAAACTTACACGCTATCATTTTAACAATTCGACTCCTTTTCAAAAAACGAAATCTTTTTACGTATTTTATTTGGTTGTCAGAATAAAACGCTTTTTATTTGCCCTACAGGAAAAGGAATGAAACCTATGGGCAAAACCATTACACTCCGCCGCGGATACGATATCAAACTGAAAGGCGCTGCCGAAAAAACGATCAGCAGCGTGCCAGTTTCCGACGTCATCGCCGTCAAACCGTCTGATTTCCACAACGTAGTACCTAAAATGCTCTTGGAGCCTGGGGACGAAGTATTGGCTGGCCAGGCATTGTTTTATGACAAAAACCGGCCAGCGCTGCGCTTCCCTTCTCCGGTAAGCGGTGAAGTGGCCGAAATCGTGCGGGGCGAAAAACGGCGCATCATGGAAGTTCGCATCCTGCCCGATAAAAGCGGCATCCGTTATGTTGACTATCCTAAAGGATATCCAGGGGGCTATTCTCGAGAAACCATCATCGAGCGGCTGCTGGAAAGCGGCTGCTGGAACTACATCCGACAGCGCCCATACACCCTGATCGCCAACCCGGAGGATGTACCCAAAAGCATTTTTGTATCCTGTTTCGACTCGGCGCCCCTGGCACCCGATCTGGGGTTTATCGCTGAATCGGAGCGGGAGAACTTCCTGGCAGGGCTGGATGCCTTAAAAGTACTGTCGCATGGCCACCTGCACCTCGGCCTGCGTACGGGGCCGTCAGCAGAATTATCGGAAAGCGATTTCCCCAATATTCCGGTAGAAAACCTGCACCATTTCAAAGGTCCGCATCCATCTGGCAACGTCGGCATACAGATCCACCACATCAGCCCCCTTCAAAAAGGAGAGGTCGTGTGGTATGTTCATCCACAGGATGTGCTGATCATCGGCAGGTTGTTCCTCGAAGGCCGATACCGTGCCGATCGGATGATTGCGCTAACAGGAAGTTGCGTAGAAAAGCCGCAATACCTGCGTATGGTTTCCGGACAAAGCCTGAGCACGGTGTTTTCCTGGGGCATTCAGGCGGAACATTGCCGTGTCATTCAAGGGAATGTATTAACCGGCAAAACTACCCACAAAGACGATTTCCTGTCATTTTATGAAAATCAAATAACGGCCATCCCAGAAGGCGACCAACCCGAGTTTTTAGGCTGGCTGTTGCCCGGTTTCAACAAACTCAGCCTTTCCCGCACCTATCTCTCCTGGTTGTTTCCAAAACGCAACTATGATCTTGACACCAATATGCACGGTGAAGAACGTGCATTTGTCATGACAGGCCAATACGACAAGGTGCTCCCCATGAATATCCTTCCGGTTGTGCTGCTCAAGGCGATATTGGCCAATGATATTGAACGCATGGAAGGATTGGGGATTTACGAAATTTCAGAGGAGGATTTTGCCCTGTGCGAATTTGTATGCACCTCAAAAATACCCGTACAAAAAATTGTGGCAAAAGGCCTGCAAATGGCGCGTGAAGAAACCTAAACGGGTTCTTTTAATTGACTAATCAATCAACCGTACACATCGTGAAATTTATCCGCAATATTGTCGATTCAGTAAAGCCTCAATTTGTGAAAGGCGGGAAGCTTGAAAAGTTCCATCCTGCTTTCGAAGCATTGGAGACCTTCCTTTTCACCCCTGAGCAAACCAATAAGGAGGGGGTGCACGTGCGCGATGCCATGGATCTGAAGCGCACCATGATGACGGTCATCATCGCCCTGATCCCCACGGTATTGTTCGGCATGTGGAATGTTGGCCACCAGCACTACTTGGCGTTTGGTATGGAAGTCAGCACTATGGATGCCTTCCTGTTCGGTGCGATAAAGGTGCTGCCGATCATAGTTGTGTCCTACGCAGTGGGCTTGGGTGTAGAATTTATTTTTGCCATCGTGTATGGGCACCCGATCAGTGAAGGCTACCTGGTGACGGGCCTGCTTATCCCGCTTACATTGCCGGTCACAGTGCCCCTGTGGATGGTAGGATTGGGCGCTATTTTTTGCACCCTGCTGGGCAAAGAAATCTTCGGCGGCACGGGCATGAACTTTATGAACCCGGCTTTGCTGGCACGCGCCTTTTTGTTTTTTGCATTCCCGGCCTATTTGTCGGGCGATATTTGGAACGATTTGACACCTGAAGTGGGCCACGCGCTGGTGGATGCCTATTCCGGCGCAACAAGCTTGGTAACTTTTGATGTCAATATCAGCCACTTACCAGAAGCAAGCAACATGTTCTGGGGATTTCAGCAGGGTTCTATAGGAGAGACAAGCGTGTTTGCCTGTCTCATTGGTGCCTTTATCCTGGTGATTACCGGGGTAGGAAGCTGGCGCATCATGGTAGCTGTTTTTGCGGGCGCCTGGCTGATGGGCATGCTCTTTAACTTTTTAGCCCCTGCTGACATGCCAACACATTCCATGCACACACCTGCGCATTACCATTGGCTCATGGGCGGCTTTGCATTCGGTGCCGTTTATATGGCCACCGACCCGGTAAGTGCAGCACATACTGAGACGGGAAAATGGATTTATGGGCTGCTCATTGGCGCCGGGGTTGTGGGCTTGCGGGTATTCAACCCAGCCTACCCCGAAGGGGTAATGTTGAGCATCTTGTTGATGAACGTGTTTGCCCCACTGATCGACCATGTAGTGATTGAATTACACATCAAAAAAAGACTGCGCCGTGCATAGCAACAGATATACCTTCTTATTTGCAGCGGGCATTTCCGTTATCACCGCTATTTTGCTCGCCTTTGCATCCCAGGGGCTGAAGCCATTGCAGGATGCCAACCTGGCATTGGACACCAAAACCAGCATCCTGCACGCCGTTCGGCTCGACGGCCTTGAACGCGCAGCCATTGAAAAAACATATACCGAGCAGGTGAAAGAACTCGTGATCAACAGTGCAGGGGAGGAAATCAGCGGCGTCAGCGCTACTTCAATCGTATTGAAAGACGAGCTCAAAAAACCGCTCGAAGCACGGCAATTGCCCCTGTATGAGTTCAGCGACGAGGCCGGCAAAAAATATTACATCATGCCCCTGCGCGGTACGGGGCTATGGGGCCCAATTTGGGGCTACATATCCCTTGAAGGCGACTTCAACACCGTGCACGGCGCTTATTTTGACCACAAATCGGAAACGCCAGGGCTCGGTGCTGAAATTTCTGAGAAGCCCTTCCAAGAACAATTTCAAGGAAAAAAAATCATGTCTGATGACAACAACTTTGTTTCCGTACATGTCGTCAAAAAAGCAGCAAAATTCAACCTTGGCACCGAGCACCGGGTAGATGGCATCTCCGGAGGCACCATCACCTCGAACGGGACCGACCAAATGCTAAAGTTGTGCATAGAACCCTATTTGACTTATTTTGGAAAGATTACACCCCCTGCCTCTAATTAAACCATTCATCAACATTCAACTATACGCATAATATGAGTGTCGAAACTACCATCGCAGCGCCTGCAGTCAAAAAGGAAGGCTTGTTCTCCAAAAAGAACAGGAAAGCCCTGATTGACCCACTGGACGACATCAATCCCATTACCGTACAGGTACTGGGTGTTTGTTCCGCCCTTGCGGTAACCACACAAGTAAAACCGTCCATTATCATGGCCTTGGGTGTTATCGTCGTAACCTCTTTTTCCAGCTTGATCATCGCCCTGATCCGCGATGCCATACCTGGCCGCATCCGCATGATTGTGCAGTTGGTTATCGTGGCCTTGCTGGTCACCCTGGTGGATCAAGTGCTCAAAGCCTACATGTTCGACGTGAGCAAAAAGCTTTCCGTGTTTGTCGGCCTTATCATTACCAACTGCATCGTTATGGGTCGCCTTGAAGCATTCGCGATGGCGCAAAAGCCCTGGCCCTCTTTTCTGGACGGGATTGGAAACGGGCTCGGCTACGGCCTGATCCTGGTAATCGTTGGGGCGGTGCGCGAGTTTTTCGGCTCCGGATCGTTGTTGGGCTTTAAGCTTATCCCGCAGTGGATGTACGACATGGGCTATGTCAACAATGGATTGATGATGTTGCCGCCTGCCGCCCTGTTTGTTATCGGGCTATTTATTTGGTGGCAACGCAGCCGCAATCCGAAACTCGTCAATGTGTCATAATAAACAAGACTAATCATGGAACATTACGCAAGCATACTTATCAAGGCCATCTTTGTCGAAAACGTAATTTTTGCGTTTTTCCTCGGGATGTGTTCCTATTTGGCAGTATCGAAAAAGGTCAAAACTGCCTTTGGGCTTGGCATCGCCGTCATTTTTGTGATGGTGCTGACCACGCCGCTCAACTACCTGATATTAGGCTATATGCTGCAAGAAGGGGCATTGGCCTGGATACATCCCTCTTTGGCCACGGTCGACCTGACTTTCCTGGCCTTTATTCTTTTTATTTCAACCATAGCTGGTGCAGTACAACTGGTGGAAATGATCGTCGAAAAATACACCCCGGCGTTGTACAACGCCCTCGGTATTTTTCTGCCCCTGATAACGGTAAACTGTTCCATTCTTGGGGCGTCGCTGTTCATGCAGGAACGGGAGTACGGTTTTGCTGAAACGGCGGTGTTCTCTTTGGGTTCTGGCATTGGCTTTTTCATCGCCATCGTTTTGCTGGCGGCCATTCGCGAGCGACTGCGCTATTCTAAAATCCCCCAGCCCCTGCAAGGGCTCGGCATTGCTATGATTATCACGGGGTTGATGGGCATGGCATTTTTGAGTTTTTCCGGCATCAAGCTGTAGTCTCCTGAATTTATTTACACCGCAACAATTTCAATAACTATGGTTCCTATAATCACCAGCAGTATTGTTGTTTTCATACTCGTCATTTTGGTATTGGTATTCCTGATACTGACGGCAAAAGACCGCTTGTTGCCGCAAATAGACGTGGCCATTGTCATCAATGGCGCCCAAGACGCACCCATTGTGGTCAAACCCGGCAGCAGTTTGCTGAGTACGCTTGCTGCCCATAATATCTTTCTCGCTTCAGCCTGTGGTGGTGGTGGTACCTGCGCCATGTGCACGTGCCAGGTGTATTCCGGCGGCGGCGGCGTATTGGCCACCGAAACCAACCACCTCAACCGCCGACAAGTGCAGGAAAACATGCGGCTGGCCTGCCAGGTGAAAGTGCGGGAAGACATGGAAATCCGGGTACCAGATGAGGTATTCGGCGTAAAAAAATGGGAATGCGAAGTTGTTTCCAATGAGAACGTCTCTACCTACATCAAGGAGTTTGTGGTGGCCCTGCCGAAAGGAGAAACACTGGAATTCCGCTCCGGCGATTATATACAAGTGGATGTGCCTGAAATGACCATGGATTTCAGCAGAGAACTGTACAACATCCCGGACAACTTTAAGGACGACTACGATAATTACAATATCTGGAGCCTGAGAACTGTGGTGGAAGAACCCGTTTTCAGGGCATATTCTATGGCCAACCACCCGGCTGAAGGCAATAAAATGATGCTCAACATCCGCATCGCTACCCCACCCTGGGATCGGGATAAAAAAGCATTCAAAGACGTGCCGCCGGGGTATTGCTCTTCTTATGTCTTTACGCGCAAACCGGGCGATAAAGTCACCATCAGTGGCCCTTATGGGGAATTTCACATCAAACATACCGAAAAGGAGATGGTCTATATCGGCGGCGGCGCTGGCATGGCACCTTTGCGCTCCCATATTTTCCACTTATTTCACACGCTGAAAACGGGCAGGAAAGTTTCTTATTGGTACGGCGCACGCAGCAGACGGGAGATTTTTTATGAGGATGAATTCCGCGCCATTGAGCGGGATTTCCCCAATTTCAAATTCGTCATTGCCCTGTCTGATCCGCTCCCGGATGACCATTGGAAAGGCGATACTGGCTTCATTCACAATGTCGTGCTAAAAAATTACCTGGACAAACATCCAGAACCGGAGGAAGTGGAATACTACCTCTGTGGCCCGCCGATGATGAACGATGCCGTTCAAAAAATGCTGGACAATCTGGGTGTGCCCAAATCCAATGTCGCCTTCGACGATTTCGGAAGTTAAGAAGAAAAAATTAAGCCGTGTTATCTACTATCCGCCATCATGTCAATGTCGTTGACTTAAGACCTCGGAGAGGTCCAACGTTTGTAGCATTGGCCACCTTGTTCTTGTTGCTTTTTACTTCCTGTGGGAAAGAAAAGGCCGCTTACATGAGCCTTAGTGGCAAGGCGCAAGGCACGACATTCAATATTACTTATCTGGATTCACTGAACCGCAACTTTTCTCAGCCCGTCGACAGCCTGCTGCGGCTCATTGACAAAAGCATGTCGCTCTGGGACAGCAGTTCTGTCATCAGCCGGGTAGCGCGCAATGAACCGAATATCCAACTTGACGAGCATTTCATCAGCGTTTTCAAGCGCTCCCAGGAGATATCCCTGGCCACCGATGGCGCATTTGATGTAACGGTTGGGCCGCTGGTTAAGGCTTGGGGATTCAGCTACAAAAAAGGGCTTCCGCCACCTGATTCAACCAAAGTTGACAGCCTGCTGCAACTGCTTGGAAATCAAAACGAATCCATCGAGAACGGCATGCTGCACAAGGCTGACCCGCGCATGGAAATTGATTTCAATGCCATAGCACAAGGATACACGGTTGACCTTATTGCCCAATATTTTGAAAAACAGGGCATCAGAAATTATTTGGTTGAAATTGGCGGCGAACTGCGCACTTTGGGCTTGAGCAGCAAAGGCGCGGCTTGGCAAATCGGGATCGACAAACCTGTTGAAAATGAAACGGATGAACGTCTGCTACAAACCACCATTGCCTTGAGTGGAAAATCCCTCGCAACATCAGGCAGTTATAGAAAGTTTGTGGTAAAAAACGGCAAAAAATACAGCCACGCCATCGACCCAAAAACGGGGAACCCCATTTCACACAGTATGCTGAGTGTTTCAGTAATCGCAGACGATTGCACAACCGCGGATGCTTACGCAACCGCTTTCCTGGTCATGGGCATGGATAAGGCGATGGAAATGGCGAAGGCTAAAAATCTGGAAATATACTGTATTTACTACAGTTATGAAATGAAAGCATTGTTAACACGGTCGACGGTGGACGGTGGACGGTAGACGGTGGACGGTGGACGGTAGACGATGGACGGTGGACGGTGCACATCTTTAGGAGATGCTATTGGCACATGTGTTTCAGCACCTATAGTCAAATATAAGTTGTGTGGACAGGCAATTAGGTGCTGAAACACAAATACCAAACCATAAAACGATGCTGTGCAAACCGTCTACCGTCTACCGTCCACCGTCCACCTTTTCCCCGCAAGGCTCGCCCGGCTTGCGCCCACAAACCCCGCAAGTTGAGCCTTCTTTTTGCAAAAATGGGCTGTTTGAGGCGCAAGTACCCCTGAATTCGCCGTTTTTTACAAACAACAAACGGACGCTGAACAGGGCAAATGCCATTAAAAGTAGCACGATAGAAACAATCAGGACAGGGAGCATAATTCTATGATTTTGTACAAAGTTAACTAAAATTATTTAACGCTGGAATCATGCATACTATTCCCTCAAAAATTTTGATTTTATTTGCCAACGCCATACCTTAGCCATCAACATTGGCCGAAATGCCACAAATTCTTTTTTGAACCAAATAAAATTATACGACTATGATTTCTGTGCAAAAATTGCTTGACGGTAAAAGAGCAAACCTGATAATTACGCTTACCCCGGAACACATGGTAATAGAAGCGCTTGAGCTTATGGCTGAAAAAAATATTGGCGCTGTTTTGATCATGGATGGTGAACGCCTTGCAGGTATTTTTTCAGAGCGGGACTATGCTCGAAAAGGTATCATCAAAGGACGAAAGGCAAAAAGTACTCCGGTTACAGAAGTAATGACCCATAATCTCTTTACAGTCACGACGGAAATGGATATTGAAGACTGTATGGAGCTTTTCCGGAACAAGCGGATCCGCCACCTTCCCGTAGTCGACGAAGGAAAAGTCAAGGGCATGCTGAGTATCGGCGATATTGTGAACGGCATTATGGATGAGCAAAAAACACATATTGAGTTCCTCGAACAATATATATCCGGGCAATAAAAAAGGGTATTTCATTGCCCATTTTTTTGTTGTAACCAATAGATTTTCAACACCTTACCTATTCTACACCTATGGCCCTTTTGATTGTTGCAGTATTTATCCTTGGATACATACTGATAGCCCTTGAGCATCCCCTAAAGATCGATAAAGCTGCCACCGCCTTGCTCACCGGGGTTTTATGCTGGCTCGTTTTATTGTTCGGATTGGATACTATGCCAGCCGGTCCCAGCATCTTGGCGGAGTACCCCGACACCAATGTATTCATAAAAAATGCGCTCTCCGAGCACCTTGGCAGCATTTCAGAAATACTTTTCTTCTTGCTTGGTGCTATGACCATCGTTGAATTGGTAGATGTGCACGATGGTTTTAAGATCATCACCGACAAGATTTCAACCACCAATAGGGTAAAGCTCCTGTGGATACTATGTTGGATCACCTTTTTCATGTCTGCCGGTCTCGACAACATGACCACAGCCATTGTCATGAGCGCTTTGCTGCGTAAAATAATCAAAAAGAAAGACGACATGTGGCTGTTTGGGGGCTTTGTTATCATGGCCGCCAACGCGGGCGGTGCCTGGTCGCCCATCGGTGACGTTACCACCATTATGTTGTGGATTGGTGGGCAAGTAACGACCGTTAACATTATCGTGTCAACTTTCCTGGCCTCCGTAGCAAGCCTTGTTGTCCCGCTTTTGGCCGCCACTTATTTCCTGGGCCGTGACAAAACTGCCCTGGAACCCATTGATCAGGAGATGAAATCAGAAGCTGGCACTTCAGCGTCAGAGCAAAAACTGCTATTCTTCCTCGGCGGCGCTGCCTTGTTGTCGGTGCCTGTGTTCAAGTCAATAACCCACATGCCGCCTTATATGGGTGTATTGTTGGCTGTTGGTGTTTTGTGGTACATTACAGAATTGATGCACCGTGGAAAGGAGCCGGAGACCCGCCAAGGGTTTTCTGTAGCTTCCATGCTGCACCGTATCGACACGCCAAGCATTCTGTTTTTCTTGGGAATTTTGCTCGCGGTAGGAGCCTTGGAAGCTTCCGGGCACTTGCACCTGCTGGCAGAACAACTCAACCACGCCTTTGGCAGCATTTACATCATAAACGGACTTATCGGGATATTATCCTCCATCGTGGATAATGTGCCGCTCGTGGCAGCAAGTATGGGCATGTACGATTTGACAACCTATCCTCCTGACCACGATTTTTGGGAGTTGTTGGCTTATTGCGCAGGCACTGGCGGCAGCATTCTTATCATCGGCTCCGCGGCTGGTGTAGCCTCCATGGGCATCCTGAAAATCGACTTTATCTGGTATTTGAAGCGGATTTCGGGATATGCGTTGGTTGGGTATTTTTCGGGA
>Ga0105044_10004853_pt1 | contig 18501 bp, 19 predicted proteins | sample MAT01_FD_78092 | JGI IMG/M metagenome (GOLD analysis project Ga0105044, IMG submission 78092) | Freshwater microbial communities from Lake Fryxell liftoff mats and glacier meltwater in Antarctica - MAT-01 | ecosystem: Environmental > Aquatic > Freshwater > Ice > Liftoff microbial mat | place...
TCGACCCCCAGGAGAGGGACGCCCATATCGCGCAGGATGGAGAGGCAGCGTTGGACCTGGAGTTCGAGATCTTCGGGCGGGGGCGGGCGGTTGGCTTTGTAGTCGGTGTACAACTGGGAGCGGAAGGTGCCGCGATCGCCGGAGACATCGAGGGCGACGGCGACGAAGGCGGGCTTGCCGCCGACGGCCCCATCGCCCCGCAGCAGTTTGAGGATCATGCCGACGAAGCCGAAGGTCATGTTCGTCGGCTCTTTGGTGACCGGGCTGGTCATGGGGGTTCGGATCGCGTGGTAAGCACGAAAGAACTGGGCGTAGCCGTCGATGAGGTAGAGGGTGGGCATGGTGGCGAGCGGCGGGTTCAATGGTGAGAGGGTAACAGACGTGTCAAGCGAAAGCGCCAAGGATGTTGGGGTGAATGCGGCTTCAAAGGACCATCTTGGTGTTGCCGAGCCCGCGTGTGAGGCTTGCGGGTATTCGCTCGCGGGCCACACCCTGAAGGTGGGGCTGGCGTGCCCGGAGTGCGGTATTGCGATTCCTGAGAAGGTTTGGACGCCGCGGCCTTGGCCCGGCTTGGGCTGGCTTTGGTTTCTGGAGTGTGGCTCCGTGAGCGTGACACTGGTGTTGACGCTGATCTTGAGCCTGAATGAAGGTGTGAGGGACTGGCTGGTGCTGGAGCTGGGGCCATCGTGGATGCTGGCGATCCTGTGTTTCGGGCTATTTGCGCCGCTCGGGATGGCGGGGCACCTTGCCAGCACGCGCCAGCCACGAACGCGGCGGACGGTTGCGTTTGTTAAGTTGGCTGTGCCGGCGATTGTGTTCAATGCGGCGGCGATCGCTGGCGCGGCGGCTTTGTTCTCGCTTATCCTTCAGGGCTGAAGACACCGGACACTCATCGTGATGCGGGGGTTGTGGCCGGTCCGACGAGGGCCGACTGGTTGGCGTTTGTGAGTGGGCTGCCGCCCGCCTCGGTTGATCTCTTGTACGCCGATCCACCGTTTTTTACGGGCGCTGTGCAGCGGACATCGGCGGGGGCTTCGCGGGCGGGGAGGAAGATCGACGCCTCGTATGACGATCGCTGGCCCGACGTGGGGACGTATATCGGGTGGCTGGAAGAGCGGCTCGTGGCGACGTTGCCCGCGATGAAGCCGACGGGTGTGTTGCTTGTTCACTGCGACTGGCATGCATCGCACCATATTCGCGTGATGCTGGATGGGGTTCTGGGGGCGGGGGCGTTCATCAACCATCTGGTGTGGTCTTACGGGTTGGGGGGTTCATCGCCTCGGAGGTTTGCGCGGAAGCATGATGACATCTTTGCGTATGCGGTTCAGGCGGATCGGTACTACTTTGAGGCTCCGTTGGTGCCGGCGACATCGGCGCGGCTCAAAGGGCGGATGAAGAAGGCGACGGATGTGCTTGATATTCCATCGCTCAACAACATGGCGGCGGAGCGGACGGGGTATCCGACGCAGAAGCCGCTGGAGTTGTTGGAGATGCTGATTGCCGCGTTTTCGCCGGTGGGGGGTGTGGTTCTGGACCCTTGCTTTGGGTCGGGGACCACGCTGGTGGCGGCGCATCGCACGGGGCGGGTTGGGGTGGGATGCGACACGAGCGAGGAAGCGGTGGCGGTGTGCCGGAGCCGATTGGGTGCATGTGCGGCGGGGTGAAAGGCGCGCGAAAGCGGCCCGGCTGATGGGCCGGGTGTGGGGGCGTGAAGGAATCGGGGTTGAATGCAAAGCGAGAATGCCGCACATGCGTATTCGTGTGCTACGAGCAGTCCTTCGGACTGCATGATTCCGTAAATGCACTTCCGGGGGTGGCGTTCGCAAAGCGTCACTTCACCCCCGTCTACTGACGCCCACGCCTTCGGCGTGAAGAGGTCGGGTGCGGGGAAAGTGAAGGTGTTGGACGGTTCGCATCCGAATTGGATTGCAACCAGACTGCTATGCGGCTTTTTCCAGCCGCTGATGCGGCTCCTCCTGCGCTGGTGGCGCGGGTTGAGTTGTGAGCGTTGGAGAGGTTTGGATTGGTGTGGCGACGTCGGAAGAAGGCGACGCGGCGGTTTGACTCGTGCCGTCTTTGGATTGGAGGGTTGAGGACGGGGTGGGTTGGTTGGTCGCGGCGTTTGGATCGACGACGGTGCCGGATGTTGGGTTCGGGGCCGTCTGGACTTGCGGATTGGGCGATTGGTCTGGGGTCGCGATGGATGCGGGTTTGGGCGTGCCCTCAGATTTCACGACGGTGGTTTGGGGTTGGCCTTGCGCGATTGGTTCCGCACTCGAGCGTGGAGCGGTGGGGAGTTTGGTGGTTCGGAGGACGGTGGAGGCGAGGCGGAGGGATTCAGCGGACGTGGGATCTGTCCGGAGTTTCGCCAAGATGGCGACCTGGGAGGAGTGGCGGACATCGGCGGCGAGGAAGAGTTGGCGCTGCGCCTGCGCGTTGGTGAGTTGGGCGATGAGGCGTTTGGACTCCGGTTCTTCGAGGATTTCAAGGAATCGGAAGAGAGAGACCTTGTGGTGAAGGGCGAGTTGTTCGAGGGAATGGGAGTTGTAGAGGCAGTAGGAAACCACCACGGCCTGTTGGAGGTTCTCGACGAGTTGGATGGGTTTATCGGCGGGGAGGTCGGTGTTGGGCGTGGTCATGCGGAGAAGATACCGGTCGGCCGCGGCGGATGGAAGTGCAATGTACGGAGAATGTTTGGAAGACTGACATGACGTTGTCAGTGGCGGGAGAAAGAATTTGGGCTTGGGGAGGGAAGAGCGGTTTTCGGGCGATCCATACGCTCGACTCCGATGTCAACCCCCACTTCGAACCCTGTGCCAATCCCGACCACCCCAACTCTGAAAGATTCTGCGGGTCAACCAGTTTCCACGACCACGTTTGCGACGCTGCGCGACGCTGCCGCGGCGTTTGTGGCTATTGAGGGGAAGATCAAACTGGGTGGCGGACCCGCGGCGATTGATCGGCAGCACGAGAAGGGGCGTCTGGCGGCGCGGGAGCGGATTGAGTTGCTGATCGACAAGGGGGCGTTTTTTCAGGAGTACGGGCTGTGGTCTGGCTATGAGATGTACAAGGAGTTTGGGGGTGCGCCAGCCGCGGGCGTGGTGACGGGCATTGGTTCTGTGCAGGGCCGGCCGCACATGGTGATTGCGAACGATGCGACGGTGAAGGCGGGTGCGTTCTTCCCGATGACGTGCAAGAAGATCATTCGGGCGCAGCAGATTGCGATGATGGCGAGGCTGCCGCTGATTTATCTGGTGGATAGCGCTGGGGTTTTTCTGCCGCTGCAGGAGGACGTGTTTCCGGATACGGACGATTTTGGGCGGATTTTCCGGAACAACGCGGTGATTTCGGCGAGCGGGATTCCGCAGATTGCGGCGATCATGGGCTTCTGCGTGGCGGGCGGTGGGTATTTGCCGGTGCTGTGCGACACGCTGCTGATGACGGAGGGGAGCGGGCTGTACTTGGCGGGGCCTGCGCTGGTGAAGGCGGCGATCGGGCAGGAGGTGACGGACGAGGAACTTGGCGGAGCGGCGATGCACGCGGCGGTGAGCGGGACGATTGATTTCCGGGAGAAGGATGACGAGGCGTGCCTGCGCCGCATCCGGAGCCTTGTCGAAAAGTACATGTCCGGCCCCATTGAAGGCGACGAAGCAAAAGCAAATCCATATACGTTCTATTTCCCCTTTGGCACGAAGAAGGTTCCCGCATTGGGAACAGGCGTTCCCCCCGGCGATGAGATTTACACGGTCTTCACCGACAAGCCCGGGACGCAATACGACGTTCTCGACATCATCCGCACGCTCGTTGACACACGCACCGAGCCTAATGCCGAAGGTCACGAATCGCACGTCCCGGACTTTGATGAGTACAAGGCCGACTATGGCCAGTCCATGGTGTGCGGGTACTCCAGTATCGGCCGCCACGCCTGCGGCATCGTCGCCAATCAGAAAAAACTGGTGCATCGCACGCTGGCGGGGGGCAAGGCGGGGCCGACGAAGGCGGTGCAGATGCCGGGCGTGATTTATGACGACTCGGCGGCGAAGGCGGCGCGGTTCATCATGGATTGCAACCAGCGGAAGATCCCGATCATCTTCATCCATGACACGACGGGGTTCATGGTGGGGCGTGATAGCGAGCAGGGCGGGATTATTCGAGCGGGCGCGAAGATGGTGAACGCGATGGCGAACTGCGTCGTCCCCAAGATTGTGCTGATCACCGGGGGCAGTTATGGCGCGGGGAACTACGCGATGTGCGGGCGGGCCTTTGACCCGTTTGCGACATTCGCGTGGCCCGGCTCCAAGTGCGCTGTGATGGGCGCGAACCAAGCGACGGGTGTGCTGGCGACGATCGAGGAGGCGAGCCGCAAGCGCAAGGGCGAAACGATTGACCCGGAAACTCACAAGCAGATCACCGCCGCGATCCACGCGGGCTACACGCAGCAGGCGGACATTCGGCATGGGGCGGCGCGGGGCTGGCTTGACCGGATCATCGAACCCCACAACACCCGCGCGGAACTCATCGCCGCCCTGGACGCCGCGAACGCCGGGTGGGACTACTCGAGGGAGTTCAGGACGGGGGTCCTTCAGACTTGAGGGGATTCGGAACCGGGCACTTGGGGCAGAGGGAAAAGGGAATGGGGAATGGGGAGTGGGCGGCGTTTGGCACTCCGTTCCGTTACGCCGAACGCCCTGCCCTGTCCAAGAGCGATCAGGCGGGGAATTTGGGGGGACCAACTTGGGACCTGAGAGCCTGCACGTTGAATGGACTTCGGATCGGACGCTTCGGGCCTCGTGCGCGGCGTCGCTACCGGAGGGCCTGCGGGCGGCGCTTATGGATTCGAATTGGGGAGTTCATCTTGGGGCCATTGATGTGGCGTTCACATTGGAGGCGGCCCAGTTTACGTTTCCGGCCTTGCGGGTTGCGCAACCTGAAGTTCGTGGCCGGTTGATGTCGGAGGTTGGTACGCACCTAGGTGGCGCGGTGGCGGGAGCGGCACGGGTTGGGTGCACGGTCGAGATTCCGGTCTGCTATGACCCGGAGTTGGGGCCCGACGTTGCGGGTGTAGGGGAGCGGATCGGGGTTGCGGCCGATGACGTGGCGGACCTTCATGCAATGGGGGAATACACGGCTGATTTTCTTGGTTTTTCACCGGGGTTTGCGTATCTGTCGGGGTTGCCAGCGGCGATGCATGTGCCCCGCCGCGGATCGCCTCGGGCGCGGGTGGAGCCGGGGAGCGTGGCGATTGCCGGGGCTAGGTGTGCGGTGTATCCATCGGCGACGCCGGGGGGTTGGAACATCATCGGGAGGACACCGCTGCGCCTGTTCGATGCCCATCGGGAACCTGCGTGTCTGATTCCGCCTCTTGCGCGGGTGCGGTTTCGGCGGATTGATCGCGGCACGTTCGAGGCGATGTTGGGATTGGATGTGGTTGAGAGGCCGCCGCCCCGAACGGGGGGAAATGGGCTTGTGATTGAGAGTGCGGGGGCGCTGGCACATGTGCAGGATTTGGGGCGGAGCAACTTAGGTGTGTTTGGGATTCCGCGGGGTGGACCGATGGATGCGTGCGGCCAGCGATGGGCGAATGCCGCGGCCGGGAACGGAGCGAGCGCGGCCACGATTGAGTTCATAGGGGCTGGGCTTTCGTTCGCGGCTGCGAAGGATTGCCGCATCGGGCTTTCGCCGGGTGTGACGACGGTGGTTGAGCGGAAGGGGACGGGCGTGTGTGAGCAGACGGTGTCGATGGTGGAGTTGTGCCGCGGAGACAGGCTTTCGGTTCGTGGTGTGGGTTCTCGGTGCGGGTATGTCTCAGCGCGTGGCGGCTTTGATGTGCCGATGGTGTTGGGGAGCCGTTCGACGGCAATGAGGGCTGGTTTTGGCGGCTTTGGGGGGCGCGGACTGGTGAAAGGTGATTGTGTTGCGATCTTGACGGATGGGGCGGATGGACCTGGGGGAGGGCGGATCGGGGCGATGAAGTGTCTGGATGGGCGGCAGGTGATTCGGATGACGACGGGGTTTCATGCCTGGCTGTTTGGGGCGAGGTTGTTTAATGAGGGGGCACTGGCGCGATTTGTCGCGACGATTTTTCGGGTGTCGGCCTCGAGTGATCGGGCGGGGTTGCGACTGGAGGGGCCAGCGTTTTCGCACGGGCATGCGCAGTTGGGCAGCGAGCCGACAACTGCCGGCGCTGTGCAATTGCCGCCGGATGGCCTGCCGATCATCTTGGGCCCTGATGGACCGGTGACGGGGGGATATCCGGTGATCGGCGTGGTGATTGAAGCGGACCTTGCGCGGGTGGGGAGGCTGAAGCCGGGCGAATATGTGCGGTTTGAGGTTGTGTCGCTGGATGACGCGTGGGAGTTGGCCCGGGAGGGGTGTGGAGGATGAGTGTGGAGCGTGGACCGATTCTTGTGAATTGTGACCTTGGTGAATCGGCCGGGGCGATGGCCTCTGGGCGTGATGATGAACTGGCGGCGCGGTGCGACATCATCAATATCGCGTGCGGCGGGCACGCGGGAGATGAGCAGTCGATGAGGCACTTTGTTGCGCTGGCCGGGCGGTTGGGGATTGGCGCGGGAGCGCACCCATCGTTTCCGGATCGGGACGGGTTTGGCCGGAGGAGACTGGCGATTTCGGAGAGCGCCCTTGTGGCAGCGTTGGGCGAGCAATTGGGCGGGTTGGCGTTGATCGCGGAGTCGTTGGGGGTGGAGGTGGCGTCCATCAAGCCGCATGGTGCGCTTTATCATGCGGTGGGTGAGGATGTGGGCGTTGCGCGGGCTTTTCTGGAAGCGTGTGAACGGAGACTGCCGCGGGCGTTGCTGATTTTGCAGGCGGGCGCATCGACGCTGGGCTTTTTTGCGGGCCAACGTGTGCGGGTGCTGCGTGAGGCGTTTGCGGACCGTCTGTATGAGGTGGATGGGTCGCTGCGCGATCGGCGGTTGCCGGGGGCGTTGATTGAAGAGCCGGGCGAGATTGCGGCTCATGTGCGTGGGCTACTGGCGACGGTTGAGTTTGACACGCTGTGCGTTCATTCTGATACGCCGAACGCCGTGGAGGCGGTTGCGGCGGCGCGGGACGCGCTTATCGGGGCCGGACGGGGGTTTGATCGGCGGTAAGAAGATGCTCGGCCGGGTTGGGCGAGCGTTTTTGGTTGGGCGAGCGGGTGCAGCGTTTGGGTGGCCGTAGTATCGTGGCGCTTATGTCGAAACGTGTACGGATTACGGATGTCTCGCCGCGTGACGGCCTTCAGAATGAGGCCGGGGTGATTGCCACGGCGGACAAGGTGAGGCTGATTGAGTTGTTGTGCGCTACGGGTGTGGGTGAGATTGAGGTGACGAGTTTTGTGAGTCCGAAGTGGGTGCCGCAATTGGGCGATGCGCGGGCGGTTTTTGAGGGGTTATCGAGGGTGGATGTGAGTGAAGCCGCGGTGTTGTTTTCGGCGTTGGTGCCGAACGAGGCGGGGATGGCGGCGGCGGAAGAGGTGCATCGGACGCCTTCGTTGCTTGAGAAGGTTTCGGTGTTTACGGCGGCGTCTGAAACGTTTTGCAGGAAGAACATCAACTCGACGATCGGGGAGTCTTTAGCGCGGTTTGAGCCTGTGGTGCAACGGGCGGGGGCGGCGTGCGGTGGAGCATTGATGGTGCGGGGGTACATTTCGTGCGTGATCGCGTGCCCGTTCGAGGGGCCGATCGCGCCGGAGCGCGTGGTTGAGGTTGCGGAACGGCTCGCGGCCATGGGGATTCCGGAGATTGATCTGGGAGACACCATCGGGAGCGCCACGCCGGAGAGCCTTCGGAGGTTGCTGGAACACTTTGGTGAACGGCTGGGAATGGGGGGTGAACCGCCCGCGTTGACGTTGCACCTTCACGACACCTTTGGGCGGGCGGCGGAGTGTGTGAAGACAGCGCTGGAGATGGGCGTGCGTTCGTTTGATGGGTCGGTGGCGGGGCTGGGTGGATGCCCTTATGCCAGCACGCCGGGGAAGCGTGCCCCGGGGAATATTGATACGGGGTTGCTGGTGAGAACGATTGAGGATGCGGGGTATGAGACGGGGGTTGATTTGGGGCGGTTGGAAGTGGCTGCGGAGTTTGCGCGTGGAATTGTGGCGAAGGCGCGGGCGGGAGCGGCGGGATGATCGCGGTTGAGCCGGTGGGGAACGTTGCGGTGGTGCGGCTTGATCGGGCCGAGAAGCGCAATGCGCTGACGCCGAAAATGCTGGCGGCGCTTCGTGGGGCGGTTGATCGGGCGACGGCGGCGGACTGCATCGTGCTGTCGGGGGTGGGTGGGGTGTTTTGTGCGGGGTTCGATCTGAAGTTGTGCAAGGGCGATGCCGGGGTGCTTCCGGAGATGCTGCGGGGACTTTCGGCGTGCATCGCGGCACTGCGGGATTCACCGTGCCCGGTTGTGGTGTCGGCCCATGGCGCGGCCGTTGCGGGTGGGTGCGCGCTGCTTGCGGCGGCGGACGTCGTGGTGACGAATGCGGGAGCGAGGATCGGTTATCCGGTGGTGGTTCTGGGCATCTCGCCGGCGGTGAACACACCGTTTCTGCGGACGTTGATCGGGGATGGACCGGCGCGGAAGCGGTCGCTCGACCCGGGGCTGATTTCTGGGACGGATGCGTTGAGGATCGGGCTGGCGCACGAGTGCATGGCCGAGGCGGGCCAGTGTGAGGGGCGGGCGATGGAACTTGGGCAGCAATTGGCGGCGAAGCCGAGGCATGCGTTGCGGGCGACGCGTGAGTGGTTGCGGACGCTGGCCCCGATTGATCATGCGGCGGAGGCGTTGAATGCATCGCTTTCGTTGTGCGGGGGTGAGGAGGAGGCTGCGCTTTTGGCGGCTTTGTGGGCGAAGGAGAGCGTGGAATGAGTGAGAGTGGAACGGGAGCGGGGCTGGTGACGGTTGAGGTTGCCGGGCGGGTGGCGACGTTGACGCTTCGTCGGCCGGAGGCGAGGAACGCGCTGTCGATTGCGCTCCTTGATGGTCTGCTTGGCGGGTTGGATGAGGTGGCGCGGGCGGCGGGTGTTTCGGTGGTGGTGCTGACCGGGGCGGGGAAGAGTTTTTGCGCGGGGATGGATTTGAAGGCGGTGCTGGGAGACCCGGACGCGCCCCTGGTGTTGCTTTCGAAACTTGCGGATGCGTGCGTGAAGATTCGTGCCCTGCCGATGGTGACGGTTGCAAAAGTGAATGGGGCGGCGATTGGGGGAGGGTGCGGGTTGACGTGCGTGTGTGATATGAGTGTGACGCACGCCGACAGCAAGATGGGCTTTCCGGAGGTTGACCTGGGCGTGTGCCCGGCGGTGGTTGCGCCGTGGCTTGTTCGGAAGATCGGGGCGGGGCGGGCGCGGGGCGTGTTGCTGCGGGGCGGGGTGATGACGGGCCGCATGGCCTTTGAGATCGGGATGGTGGATGAGATCGTGGATTCGGCTCTGGAACTGGATGCAGTGGTGGGTCGGTTGACGGATCGGCTGGCGAAGGGTGGACCTTTGGCGATCGCGGCGACGAAGGGCCTCTTGAACCAGTTGGATGGTTCGCTGGATGCGGGGATTGCTCGCGAGGGAGCGGAACTTTCGGCGCGGGTGCTGGCGACGCCGGAAGCCCAGGCGATGCTGCGGGCGAAACTTGACGGTTGAGGGGGCGTGAGGCGACTGGCGGGATTTCAGGGCGGGTCGTCGGCGTCGTCGGTGGCCGATCGTGTTTCGAGGGCTTGCTTGAGCCGGTCGATTTCTCGCTTGAGATCGGCGACGTGGCGGTGCAGGGAGGCGATTTCGCCGCCGAGGGCGTCCTGCTCGTGCTGGAGGAAGACGACGGACTCTTCGATCTGTTGGACGCGGTCCGAAGCCTGTCGGTCAATCGGTTGTTCGGGGGAGTCGGCCATGCAAACCCGCCTTTCCGGGGTTACTCTATCGCCCATGATGAAGAACCCCCCGCTTCTGTTCCGTTTTGCCCTCCCCGTTGCCCTGTCGGGCGTTGGCTTGTTTGCTGGGCTCGCAGGCGCTGCTGACCTTGAGCGAGGCCTCGACTGGGCCCCCGCGGCGGTGAAGTTGCAGCCCGAACCTGCACCGGCAACTGGGCGCGATGCGGCCACCACGACGGCGGGGCAACCTGCTTCGGGGGATGTCAACCTTGATGTGGCCCCTGCGGTGGTCGCGTATGGCACGGCGGGTTCGAAATGGTGGTCGGCGGGCGGGGGCATTGCGAACAATTTCTCAAGTGCGACGGATCTGAATGTGTACGGCGCGTACTCATACTTTCTGGACACGGATGTGGAGTTTGCCGCGGAACTGGGCGCTTGGTACTACGGCGATGGGGATGACGCTGCCGGGATCAACCCGAACATGGTGTTCCGCTGGCATTTTTTCAACAATCAGAAGTGGACGCTGTACGGCGACATCGGGATCGGGTTGCTGTTCACGACGGAGGACGTTCCGGATGGGGGTTCATCGTTCAATTTCACGCCCCGTGCGGGGGTGGGGTTCACGCGGCTTTTGAACGATTCTGGTCTGCGGTGGCAGACCGGGGTGCGGTGGGCGCATATTTCGAACGCGCGGGTGAACGGGGACGAGGACAATCCGAGCCGTGATTCGGTGATGCTGTACACGGGGTTGATCTGGCCGTTCTGAATGATCAGCCGGAAAAAGCGGGACTTGCGGGGGATTCGTGGGGAACGCAGATAAAGCAGAGGGAGAGCGGAGGGCGAGGGGACCTTTTGGTGGCGATCAGACCTTTTCGCGTGAAGATGTCGGGCCCTCTCCTGCCTTGTTGAGTGAGACCGCTCTAGAATCCACCATGCCCCAGAAAACCGCGTATGAAGCCCGGATCCAGTACCTCCAGATCATGGACGAGCATGGCGTCGTTGATGAGAAACTGGTGAAGGGTGCGGACGGGAAGCCGGTGCTTGCCGACACGGAGGTGCTTGAACTTTACCAGTTCATGTGCAAGTGCCGGGCGTTGGATGAGATCGCGTTCAAACTGCAGCGTTCGGGGCGGATGGGGACGTATCCGCAGAACAAGGGGCAAGAGGCGGCGGCGATCGGGTCGGCGTATGCCGCGGAGCGGGGCGTGGATTGGCTGGTGCCGTGCTACCGCGAGAACGCAGCGCTGTGGATGCACGGGTTGCCGATGCACTATGTGTTGCTGCACTGGATGGGTGATGAGCGTGGCAACCAGATCCCCAAGGGGGTGAATCAGTTGCCGTTGTGCATCCCGATCGGCACGCAGATGCTGCACGCGACGGGCATTTCGTGGGCCTTCAAGATGCGGAACGAGAAGCGGGTGGCGATCACGTATTTCGGCGACGGGGCCACCAGCGAGGGTGACTTTCACGAAGCGATGAACTTTGCGAGCGTGTTTCAGACGCCGACGGTGTTCTTCTGTCAGAACAACCATTGGGCGATCAGTGTGCCTCGCGAAAGCCAGATGGCGAGCGAGACGGTGGCCCAGAAAGCGATCGCGTATGGGATGCCCACGGTGCAGGTGGACGGAAACGACTTGTTCGCGGTGTACAAGGCGAGCAAGGAAGCGGTGGATCGGGCCCGCGGCGGCGGGGGACCGAGTTTCATCGAGGCAGTGACATATCGGCTGGCCGACCATACGACGGCGGACGATGCGCGGCGATACCGGGATGCGGAAGAGGTGGAGGCGTGGCAGGGGAAGGACCCTGTGATCCGCCTTCGGAAGTATCTGATGGCCAAGGGGCTTTGGAGTGAGGCCAAGCAGACGGAACTGGACGAGGCGACGAAGGCGAATGCGTCAGAGGTCGTGAAGCAGGCGGAGGGGATCGAGAAGCCATCGATCAACGATATTTTCGACTACACCTTTGCGAGCCTGCCGAAGGAACTCGAGACGCAGAAACGAACGCTGCGGACGAGCAGTCTGGGGCAGATGACTGATGCGGCGGCGAGATAAGGGCGGGCACTGCGGCGAGCCGCCGATTTGCTGTTCACCATCCTGAGGTACAATTCCGCCATGCCCCCTCATCTCCGAGACAGAATCAGCATCGATCCTTCTATCTGCTTCGGAAAGGCTTGCATCAAAGGGCACCGAATCTGGGTCTCCCTCATCCTTGATTCGATGGCCACCGGGGAATCGATCGATTCGATCGTCGCCAACTATCCCGGCCTGGTGCGCGACGACATCCTCGCATGCATCGCGTACGGAGCCGAAATGAGCCGCGAGAGGTTTGTGGACGTCCCGCTGAGACACTCGGCGTGAGGTTCAAGCTGGATGAGAATCTCGGGAAGGGGCACGCAAATCTTTTGCGGCTCGCTGGCTTTGACGCCCACACCGTTCCCGATGAAGGGCTCGAAGGAAGCACCGATTTCGAGGTTATTCGCGCCGCCCGAGACGAAGGCCGTTGCCTCATCACGCTCGACCTGGATTTCAGCAACCCGCTGGCTTTTCCGCCGTCCGAGTATCGCGGCATCATCCTGCTCCGCTGCGGGCCCCGCACCGACCCGGTATCAATCTCTGCTGTCGTCTCCACGCTCTTGGAGGCGCTGCGTTCGAAATCAACCGATCTTCCCGGCCCCGATGGTCACCTCTGGATCGTCGAACCGGGACGCGTTCGCGTGTACCAGCCGCCCGCTTAGACTGCACCGCCTGTTATCCCTCCTTCGTGACACTGTTTTCACCCTGCACTCCTCGGCACACCCATGACCACCACAACTCCAACCATCAGCGCGGCCCCCAACGCCCCCACCGCCTTCAACCCCAAACTCCGCCGCCGCACGGGCGACGGCGGGGAGGCGCAGGTTGAGTGCAACCTGGTGGAGGCCATCACGCTCACGCTCTCGCAGGAGATGGACCGCGATTCGCGCGTCGTCATCCTGGGTGAAGACGTCGGCCTCAACGGAGGCGTCTTCCGCGCTACCGACGGCCTGCACGCCCGCTTCGGCGGGAACCGCGTGATCGACACTCCTTTGGCTGAATCCGGGATCATGGGGTCTGCGATCGGGCTCGCGATGGCCGGCATGCGGCCCATCCCCGAGATCCAGTTCGAAGGATTCCTTGGCCCCGCGTACGACCAACTGTGCAACCACGCGGCCCGCTACCGGACCCGCAGCCGCGGCGCCGTGACGATTCCTTTGGTCCTGCGTGTGCCTGTGGGGGGCGGTATCCACGCCCCGGAACTGCATTCCGACTCGCCCGAGGCGATTTACGCCCATCAGCCGGGGTTGAAGGTCGTCATGCCCTGCACCCCCGCCGACGCGAAGGGCCTGCTCGTCGCGGCGATTGAAGACCCCGACCCGGTGGTGTTCTTCGAGCCGAAGCGGGTCTATCGCCTGCCGACGCGCGAGTGGATTTCCGAAGAGCGGTACACCATCCCGATTGGTCAGGCCCGTGTGCTGACCGAGGGGACGGACTTGACGATTGTGTCGTGGGGGGCTTCGGTGTATCAGTGCCTTGAGGCGCTGGATGACCTGCCGGACGATGTGAGCGTTGAACTTATCGATCTGCGGACGATTTATCCGATCGATACCGACACCGTGATCCAAAGCGTCCAGAAGACCGGGCGCTGCGTGATTGTGCACGAAGCCCCCAAGACGGCTGGGATGGGCGCGGAACTATCGAGCCTTATCCAGGAGAACTGCTTCCTGTACTTGAAGGCGCCGGTCCAGCGTGTGGCCGGCTTCGACACCGTCATGCCCTACTACAAGCTCGAACTCGACTATCTGCCCGACGCGAAACGGGTGACCGAGGCCGTGCTGCAGACCCTGGCGTTCTGACGGGCAGCACTCCGTCACCGCCGACCGAAGCCGACCTGGGCGACAGGTCACCGCAACCCATCCGTTGGCGCGAAGGCCCTTAAAGAATCGATCCGCTGTGCGAAACGTCTCCGGCACAACCCTCTTCATCGGTCACGCCGGAAACGGGCGCGACATTGCAGCGCTCCGGCGCGCGGGCATCGAAGCCCTGATCGATGTTGCCATCAATGAAACGCCAGCCACGCCCCAACGTGAGATGGTCTGCTGCCGAATCCCGCTGGACGACGGCGGCGGGAACCCCCCGGTCAGCGTCCGTCTCGCGCTCGACACCACGTCGGCACTCCTCAAAGCAGAGATCAAGACGCTCGTATTTTGCAGCGCGGGGATGTCTCGATCGCCGGCCATCGCGGCGGGTGCCCTTTCGCTGGCGCTCGCCATCGATCCGAACGAAGCCTTGGGCCGCGTCCGGGCCTGCGGCCCCTGCGACATCTCGCCCACGCTGTGGGGCTCGGTACTCGAAGCGCTGCGACGCTGACGCCGGACCCAAACCGGCGAACTTGAAATTCCTACCCAAGGGTGGCTAACGGGGCTCGAACCCGTGTCCCCGGACTCACAATCCAGTGTCTTGGCCAACTAGACGATAACCACCAGCATCCCAAAAAACCCATGAAAAAAGGCCTCCCACAATCGGGAGGCCTCTGAAAAAATCGCGAACCAGCAACGGTCAAACGATCAGCGGCCTCCCCTTCGGGACGTGATAGCAATGACCGTGATGCTTGATGGAAGACTGCATTGGATGAATCTATAGGCGACCGCTCTTGATCCGTCAACATGCCATCGAGACGGGTCTCAAGACCGGCTGGATGGGCCCGAAACTCTCGATCCTTATCCAGGAGAATCGCTTCCTGTACGTGAGCGCCCGGGTCCAGCGCGTGGCCAAGGCGATCATGCAGACGCTTGGGGACTCGCCCAGGACTCTTCCAAGAGTGGAGAAGATAGCGGCACGCCGCGCGATGTTCACTCGCGTGCAGGAGGCAGGGTGATCGTACGTGTTTGCGGAGCCTCTCACACGCAATTCACTGTGATCCGCGTCCGACTCACACGACCTTAAAGAACTCTGCCGAATGTGCAAGAACAAATTTCAGCCGGACTTCGCTCAGCGAAACGCCGTCGCGTTCAAAGAAGTTATCATCAAGTTCATTCAGGACGTTGGACAGACGCTCCCGCTCGCGGTGATCATCGGGCGTGAGCAGTTTGGTCATATCGTCGTAGTTTGCGGGGAGGACACCCCCCGGAAGGGCTTTAATCGCCCGTCCCAAAAGGTCGGCAACATCAGCCGGACCATATTGAGTGTAAAACCGGAGGGCTACCGCCGCGGGAACCGGCCCTTTGTTCAAAAATAACTGGTCAAATCCGCCGTTATTGACCTCCAACTCGAGAGCCCAGGCGGCCCAGAACGCGGCGCGGGCCGGGACCGCATCTTCAAGGAGGTCATAGTCGTCGGGCAGATCTTCGGACACGATTTCCAAAAGCGCTTCGTCAATCTCTAACGCGTCTGGGGAATCAAGTTCGAGATCAGAATCCAGTTTTTGGAGTTTGGCGAGGGTTGCTGCGGGAAGAATTCGCTGTTTTTTCGGCATTTTGTCCTCTTTACAACGTCATACGTAGCGAACTCACACCCTCGCTCAGCCTTGACGTTCTTTCGATCGGGGTTCTTTTGTGGTGACCGTGGCGAGGCGCAGGATGTTGGCCTGGGTCATGTCATCACCCTGAAGTTCGCCGGTGATGCGGCCGTCGCACATGACGAGGACGCGGCTGGAGAGGGCGAGCAACTCGGGCATTTCGCTGGAAACCAGCAGGACGGCGGTGCCCCGCGCGGCGGCTTCGCGGATGAGGCGGTAGACCTCGGCCTTGGTGCCGACGTCGATGCCGCGGGTCGGTTCATCGAGGAGGAGGACCTTGGTGCCGTCGCCCATCCAGCGGGCGAGGAGGAGTTTCTGCTGGTTGCCGCCGGAGAGTTCGCCGGGCTGGCTGGAGGGAGAGGCGGCCTTGACCTTAAAAGCGCCGATGCGCTTGCCCACCAGGGTGCGTTCGGCGAAGAACCGCCGGAAGAACCCCATGGTTGAGAGGAGGGGCATGAAGGGCATGGTGATGTTTTCATCGACGCCCATTTGGAAGAAAAGCCCTTGGAGGCGGCGGTCTTCCGGGACGTAGCCCATTCCAGCGGCAATGGTGGCGCGGCAGCCTTTTCCGTTCATCGGTCGGCCGTTCACTAAGACTTGCCCAGTGGCCTGGTGATCCAACCCGAAGATGGCGTCGAGCACTTCGGACCGGCCGGAACCCACCAGGCCGCCGATGCCGACGACCTCGCCGGGCCGGACGGTGAGCGAAACATCCCGGAGGCGGCTGCGGCTGGAAAGGTCGGACACGACGAGGGCCGGGGCCGATGCCTGGTTGGTGGAGGTCGAGAACTCTGCGGGCCGGGCGGTCTCGAGTCGGCGGCCGATCATTTGTTCCACCAGTGTGGCTTCATCGATCTCTTTGATGACGTTGGTGGCGATGAACTTTCCATCGCGCAAAACGCTCACGCGGTCGCAGACCTGAAAGATCTCACCCATGCGGTGGCTTACATAGATGATGGTGAGGCCGCGGCGGGCGAGTGCCCGGGTGATATCGAGCAGCCTGTCGGCCTCGGCGACGGAGAGGGAACTCGTGGGTTCATCGAAGACGATGACGCGGGGCCCGTGGCCCTTGGATGCCGATTCATCGAGGCTCGCGGCTATCTGAACGATCTGCCTTCGGCCCGGGGCCAAGGTGCCGAGCGGGGCCTCGACATCAATGCCGGAATCAAGTTGATGGACCAAGAGCGCCGCCCGCTGGTTCATGGCGTGCCGATCGACCACACCGAAGCGAGCGGGGAGGGCGTGCAGGCTGAGATTTTCGGCCACCGACAGGTTGGGGCACTGCGCGAGTTCTTGATGAACGATGCGGATGCCCGCCGCGAAGGCGTCGTCGATGGAGCCGGGGACCAAGTTCCGGCCGTCGATGGTGACGACGCCGGAATCCTGCTTGTGCAGCCCCGAGATGACCTTGCCCAAGGTGCTCTTCCCTGCACCGTTCTCACCCATGAGGGCATGGACCTCGCCCGAGGCGAAGCCGACGGTGACATGGTCGAGCGCCTGGGTGATGCCGAAGCGCTTGGAGATGTCGGTGGCGGTGAGGAAGCAGGGTGCCACGCGGAGTGAGTCCCCCACTGCTATTTGGCGTCGGGGACGGACGACTTCTTGCCGAGCCACTTGTCCCAGAGGCCGGAGTATTCCTCGACGTTGGACTTGGTGACGATGGCGAGGTCGAAGTGGGTGACGACGGCGGCGGGGTCTTTGCCGTTGTGGAGTTTGTTCATGAGGATGCTCACGCTCTGGTAGCCCCAGGCGTAGCAATCTTGGCCGATGAGGGCTTGGACTTGGCCGTTGCGGACGTAGTTGAGTTGCTGCGGGAGGGTATCGACGCTGACGACTTTGGCCTTGTCGGCCACACCATCGAGGGCGTTCTCGGTGAAGAGGGGCCAGCCACCGACCATGGCCCAGCCGGTGATCTCGGGGTTGGCGTTCTGGACCTGCTGAACCTTGGCGGCGGCTTCGGGAGCGGTTTCGGCGTGGTAGTAGGTGTCTTTGACGGTGAAGCCGGGGTGCTTGGCGAGTTCTTCTTTGACGCCGCGGACGCGGGCCTGGAGGTTGGGGGCGTTTTGGTTGCCGGCGAGGATGGCGACGACGCCTTTATCGCCGGAGACTTTGACGAGTTCGCGGGCGACGGCGCGGCCGGCCTCGGCGTCGTCGATGCCGTAGTAGGCGAAGCGTTTGCTGTCGGGGGCGTCGCTATCGAAGGTCACGACCTGGACGCCCTTCTCGACGGCGGCGTTGATGGCGGCGGTCAGCACTTTGGCGTCGGAGCAGGAGACGGCGATGCCGTCGGCCCCACCGGACACGAGTTGATCGATGTACTGGGCCTGAGCCTGGGCGTCCTCGTTGTTGGGGGTGCGCCAGTTGACGTCGACGTTTACGCCCAATTGCTTGGTGAGGTCTCGACCGGCATCTTCGGCGCCGGTGCGGGCGGCCTGGAAGACTTGGTTGCTGGAACTTTTGGCGATGACGCCGATGAGGTAGGACTTCTTTCCGCCTGCGGGGGCGGCAACAGCGGGCTTGCCGCTTGCGTCTGCGGGGGCGGCGGCGGGCGTTTTGGTGGCGGGTGTGGCGGCGGGGCTTCCGGCGGCCGGGGTTGTGGTGGTGACGGGCTTCTTCTCCTCGCAGCCGGAGAGGCCCGACATTCCGACGGTGAGGCCCAAGACCAGCCCGGCGAGACCCAACTTGGAGAAACCGGCCCGTTTGATCGCACAATTCAGCAACATCGATGGACTCCTGAAAGAGCGGGCGGTGGTTGCCCGGTTGGACACTGGCGACATGATACAGCGGAAACCGGGAGGCGGGGTGGCGTTATCTTCCCGCTCCGGGCATGAGTCTGGTTTTGAGTTGGTCGAGCACGACAGCGAGGATGATGGCCGAACCCATGACGATTTGGTTGTAGTTCTGGTCGATATCGAGGATGAGCATTCCGTTGTCGATGAGTTGGACGAGGAGTGCACCCAGGATGGCACCCAAGGCGGAACCTCGGCCGCCGGAGAGTGAAGCACCGCCGATGACGGCCGCGGCGATGACTTTGAGTTCGTAGCCGTTTCCGGCGTTGGTTTCTGCCGCGCCAAGGTAGCCGAGGTAGACGCAGGCGGAGAGGCCGGCGAGCGCACCCA
>Ga0105044_10004854_pt1 | contig 18500 bp, 18 predicted proteins | sample MAT01_FD_78092 | JGI IMG/M metagenome (GOLD analysis project Ga0105044, IMG submission 78092) | Freshwater microbial communities from Lake Fryxell liftoff mats and glacier meltwater in Antarctica - MAT-01 | ecosystem: Environmental > Aquatic > Freshwater > Ice > Liftoff microbial mat | place...
AATGAACTTTAACAAGAGTGATCTTTTGGATGAATCACCTGAAGTAGGAACCACAAACACCGGATTGAAGACCACTCAAGGGACGGCAAGCTCTCATCAGGATGGATTGGGATGCATAAAACAGGAAGAAGGTTAAAATCTAATTTTTATATGTAACAGAATTCGCCGTATCAGTAAGAGTTGTGAGGATACCATTTATAGGTGGTCAGGGCTGCCCCTGGGGCTAAGGCTTGATTGGGACGGAAGATTGGGGTGCTAGCGAAGTACTCTGTCCTCCGTATTTCTACAGGCAGGAATGGGCGATCGCCTCCCGCTTCTTGGTGGCGATCGCCCATTCCTCTTTCCACCGTTGAGATCCCCGAATTTAATTCTGAGCGCTTTGTCTAATCGTAGAGATTTTACGGATATGTCACAGCCCGAGAGCGTGTAGTCTAAAGCAATATTAAATTAAAACTGATGTTCCCTATGCAATTCACGTCTTGTAATATCTAGCACTTGCAACTCCATCACCTCAGGCTTTCTGTCCTTCTGCTTTCTGGCCTTCTGATTAATCACGCCACTGCTAAAAGGAACGTTGATTGGGAGGAACGCGGTAAACGAGAACATCGCCTAGGGTGGGCAAGAGGCAGCTATCTTGCTTTCCAAAAGCGATCGTTAGGATGAAATAGACCCTACAGAGCGCACCTCAATGCTAACCCTGTCACTCGTAAATCATGCTGAGCCAGCAATTCTCATCTTGGTGTTTTTGTTCTAATTTTTAGGGTTTAAAGCTTCTTAATTCGACGCCGAGTGAACGAATGAGCGTTTTAGCCTCAGAAATTGGGCAAAAAACAAGAATTATTCTCATCCTGAGAAATGTTCATCCTGAGCAGCAAGGGGGCATCTACCCTAATTGGATGAGCCGCCCAATGGGATATGCATATCGTTACAAAACAAAGTAAGCCAAGCCCTCTGCGGTAAAGCGAGTGTGTTGGTTCTGCTGTGAGGTAGGTTCAATCATCCATGTCTAGGCCTTCCACCGTTCCACCCCACCGAATGTCTGACTCCTCTGCCCACTCTAACTTGGGTGCTTCTAGTGGGGTACAACCTGCTATGGTCGCCCAAGAACTGATGCAGTACCTCATTAGCAAGCCACCTCACCTTGCCCTAAGAGCCATGCTCGATAGTGTGGGTCGCCAACTTCACCTCAACGCAGTAATGCTGGGTTCACTCAAAATCGATCAAAGTCTAGACACAATATCAATTTGGCGAACAGGCTCTGAAAAAACGATCGCCACTAGCCCTGAGGGTACCGAAGGATGGCTCCAACACCCCTTGGTACAACAGACCCTAGCAACTGGCATCCAAGTTGTTTTGCCGCTCACGGCGGATCCCTTAACCGCCTCAGTCTCCCCCCTACCTCCCCCTTTTTTAGAGCCTGCTGCGCCTCTGGCCAGATTATTGCCAGAAGGACTTCAAACTGCCCTGGTTGCCCGTACCCAATATCGCGGAAGAACAAATGGGATCCTATTTCTTTTCCGCGCTCAACCCCATCCGTGGACAGAGACCGAAATGCACGTCCTTCAGGCCCTTTCTAATCAGGCGGCGATCGCCGTTTCTCAGATCAACCTAGAACAACAGGTTGAGCAGCAATTTCAGCAGCAATCTTTGATCTATCAATTGGTGGGTGCCATCCGTGAAGGCTGGGAGCTTGAACGGGTATTTGAGCTGGCGACAGAAGGCTTAGTCAAGTTATTGCAACTAAGCTCAGGGTTTGTCTTGTCTTTTAAGTATGTTGACCCCCAGTTTAAAGGACGAATAAACGAGGGAGTTCCGCGCACCCGTGCCACCGTTGAGGCGCTTTACTTCGCCAATGAAGCGGTGACGGCACTCCATGAGGCTAGCCTCCCCGCCAAAAGCTCCAGTTGGCTGCGCCATTCCTTTCAGATCAGCGACTGTGCCATTGGTCACCGGGTGTTGACCGGAGTAGAACACTCCTTAACCATTCCGGCCATGGGCTTGTCGCAAGATGATAAAAACCTAGAGGCGTCTCTGGCTGGAATGGCGATCGCCCCTCTGTTTGACCTGGGGCGGATGCCTGCTGTTTTAGTGATGCCGCTAGAAAATCAGGGGGTTGGGTTAGGGTGTTTAGTGTTGCAACACACCCAACTCCGTTTTTGGCAACCCGATGAATTGGCCTTGGCTCGGTTGGTCGCCTCTCATATCAGTACGGCCATGATTCAATCCAACACCCTCCGCAAGGTGCAGGGGTTGGTGGAGGAGCGCACCTCCCAACTACGCCACAGTTTAGATGTCCAAGCCAAGCTGTATGAAAAAACCCGGCAACAGGTCGAACAGTTGCAACGGATGAATCGAGTCATGGAAGATTTTCTCAGCACCGTTAGCCATGAACTGCTGACCCCCCTCACCAGCATGAAAATGGCTATCCGGATGTTGCGAGAAGCTCCTTTGTCAGAGGTGCAGCGCGATCGCTACCTGTCCATTCTTGACAATCAATGCTCCCAAGAAACCCATCTCATTCAAGATCTACTGACCATTCAAAGAATTGAATCTAATGCCATCACCACCCAGCTTCACCAAGTTGATTTGCACTATGTCATCCGGGATTTACACCAAGTCTGGCAAGAAACCCTGAGCAAAAAACAATTAGCGCTCATCCCTAGCCTCCCTGAGCGCTCTATTTTGATGCGCACAGACCCTGAAAGCTTGCATCGGATTCTCACCGAGCTTTTAACCAATGCTCAAAAATATAGCCATCCTGGCACTACGATTGATCTCCAAATTGCGCTACTGTCAAATCAATCAATTCCCCATGTGTCATTACGCATCGAGAATACAGGTATTGGTATTTTTCCTGACGAAGTGCCGCTCATATTCGAAAAGTTTCGGCGCGGACAAGAAGCGCTACGCAACACGATTCCAGGAATTGGGCTAGGGCTAGCACTCGCTCGGGGTTTGGCCGCTCACCTGAATGGCGCGATCGCCGTCACCAGTGACCCCATTACCGGCCAAGAAGCCTGGCGCAACTGTTTCACCTTGACCTTGCCGCTCTCCCCTGAACTCCTTCGCTAATCATTGCTAATCATTTGTTTTGGGTTCCTCCTATGACCTCCGACAACTCCTCCGCTAACTGCTCCACTGTCTCTGAAACAGCTCCCGTTGTCCTAGCCGTTGACCTAGATGCAGCGGAACCGAGTACGCCAGCCCCAGCCTCAGAAACCGCTGCCGTTACCGTTCGCACAGAGCACCTAGACGGACGACAACGCCGCATTATTGCCCAACTTGAAATTCCACATCCGATCGAACAGGTGTGGGAAATTCTTACAGATTATGACCACTTGGCTGACTTTATCCCTAACTTGGCTCAGAGTCGCCGGATTGAGCATCCCGACGGGGGAATTCGGCTTGAGCAAATTGGGAGCGAGTCGGTTCTCAAAATCAAGGTTTATCTGCGGGTCGTGTTGGATATGGTCGAACGGTTCCCCCATGAACTGCAGTTCACCATGATTGAAGGAGACTTTCGCACGTTTACGGGAGCCTGGGAACTCGAACCCATAGCGGCTGGGGCTGGCACATACCTGCGCTATGTGGTGACGGTGCTGCCTCCCCGCGCTATTCCGGTTGGCCTAATTGAGCGCAACCTTCGCCACAACCTTGCTAATAACCTGTTAGCGATTCGAGAACGGGCAAATGCTCTGTTTGGAGCGATCGCCCAATCCTAACAGGCACGATATTCCTCATCTGCTCAGGGTTCTATCGGCTTCAAATGCTCCCAGTTTATAGCTATATTCCCTGTTCCTAGGTCGCCTGATTTCCATATTTCTTCGGCAAGATGAGAGCCTCCTTTCAGCGTTCATCATGGCCAAGAACAGCTTCAGCGTGAGGGCGGTTTGGGTAGAGATAAACAGCCGGTGCAGTACCCGCTCCCATGGTTTCGCCGATGATCGCACTTTGGGTAAACCCTGCTTTTCGCAAAGCTTTTAGACAAGCATCTGCATGGGGTGTCGGAAGGCTGGCCAGCAAGCCACCAGAGGTTTGAGGATCGAAAAGGAGGGGAAAGTTAGGGTGATCAACCGCCCTCTCAGGCTCTTTGAGATCAGCAATAGCCTGTTGGTTAGAAGCATGGAGGGAACTGAGGTAGCCGCTCTCCAGCGTTTCAGCCGCTCCGTCTAGGACAGGAATAGCCTCTAAATTTAGGGTGACCGCAAGGTGAGAGGCGCGCACCATTTCAACCAAGTGCCCCAGTAAGCCAAAGCCAGTGATATCCGTGCAGGCGGTCGCGCCATAGCTCAGGAAACAGGGAGCAGCGGCAGCATTGGACAGAAGCATAGAGGCGATCGCCCCCTCAATCCACCGCCCCTTGGCTTTGAGCCGCATATCTGCCGCAAACAGGGTGCCCGTCCCCAAAGGTTTAGTCAGAATAAGGGTTTGCTGCGGTTGCAGCCCTCCTTTACGCAGGAGCCGATCGGGGTTTGCCAAGCCATTACAGGCCAACCCCAACGCCAACTCAGCGCCTTCGGTAGTGTGCCCCCCCACCAACGAGGCTCCGGCCTGCTGCAACACCTGATTGGCTCCAGCCAGTAAGTGATAGAGCTGTTCTTGCATCTTGGCCTCGGGGGCAGCGGGCAGCGTGGCGATCGCCAATGCACTCTGGGGCATTGCGCCCATGGCAAACAAGTCACTTAGGGCATGGTGCGCCACAATTTGGCCAAAGACAAAGGGGTCATCCACCAACGCCCGGAAATAATCGACGGTTTGCACCAACGCTTGCCCCGGCGGAATCCGGAGCACCGCCGCATCCTCAGCTGCCTCTAGCCCCAACAAAATGCGGGTATCGGGGATGGGGGGTTGTGCGGCCTGCAACCGCCGGAGGGTGGCCTCTAAAATTGAGCGCCCAACCTTAGAGCCACACCCCGCACAACGCATCAGGTCGGGGGCATTCGCCGGATCGGTACGGGGATCTGATGGCATTGCCACCATTGGCATCGGCTCTAAGGTGCTGAACTGATCCATAAACTGCCGATCGATCCGGTCTTTCCAATGCCAAATCCATGGGGCAGGGCCTAGCCCCCATCGCCCCCGGGAGGCGACAGCGGTTTCATCTCCCAGGCCAATCAAAATCAAGAATTCTTTTTGTGGCACAAAAGACTGGAGCGGCTGACCCTGGGTCACCCGTCGCAGATTTTCGGTGAGGGGTTTGCCGTGGCGCACCGCAAACACCCCGGCCTTGGGGCGCGGATGACGCTGCATCGTGGCCACATCTCCTGCTGCAAACACTTGGGGATGAGAAATCGATTGCAGCGCATCATTGACAATCACAAACCCTCGCGGATCGGTCGCCAACCCAGCCTCAGCCAGCCAGGATGCCGCTGCTGCCTGGGTCACCCAAAAGAGGCGATCGCACTCGACCTCTAACCCCGACGCACAGATCACCCGGTCAGGTCGCACCTCTGCGACCGACTCTCCCAAGTGCAACCGCATCCCGCGCTGCCCCATGATCCGTTGCACCCGTCGCCGCACCCCAGGGCTGCGCTCCGGCAATACCTCTGCCCCCCGATGAAACAGGTGCAACTCTACATGGCTCGTGGGTTGCCCAGCCTGTTGATAAATCTCCTGCAACCGCCGTTGCACTGCCAAACTCAGCTCGACCCCGCCTGCCCCTCCGCCCACGATACCAACCCGCAATGGCATCTGGGGATCACGACACACCGCCGCCACTAAGTCATCCCAATAGTTCAAAAATTGGGAAATCGGCTTAGCCGGAATGGCGTAATCCTTAGCCCCAGGAACGGTGTCGGCGGCAGGGGTACTGCCAATATCGAGGGAGAGCCAATCAAAACGAATGGGAGGATGATGGGCACAATGGATTTGATTAGTTTGCAGGTCCAGGGCGATCGCCCGATCGTGAATCAGCCGTGCCCCAGCAAACTTTGCCAACGGTTGTAGGTCGATATGGCAAGTATCAAAGTCATATAGGCCAGCCACATACCCTGGCAACATCCCAGAGTAGGGGGTGTGCATCACATCCGTAATTAATGTCAACCGCACACCTGGCAAGGGGTTCATACCCAACGCCCGCAGGGCGATCGCATGGCTATGCCCTCCCCCAATCAACACGAGATCTTTGGACAAATAGGGCACATTGGCGGGCATGGGGAACCAGGGGTGAGTAGGAAAGAGACGGGGATCTGGGGGATTCTAAGGCTGGGAAATGCTGGTAAGGATAGAGGACGATTCTCAGCCTGATCTGCCACCATCGGGCAACACAAGCCTGAGCCGCCACCGGGCTAGGACGCCCGCCAACCCAATGCAAGAACCCTAATAAATTCCCCTATAAATTCTAAGAGGTACAGAAAAATGTAGGAGGATTTTCTGAGACACTTGCAGAGGTGATCCGACGTCGGCAAAGGCACCCCACCCCATTCAAGGCAAAAAACACAGGTCGGCTGATCCAAATCAACAACACGATAGAGTCAGTCTGTGACAGGATCATCTGTGACAGGATGAATCGTGGGTCAACCCTGGAAGAAAAATCCCATCGTCGTGTCAACCCAAAAATGCTCTAATTACTGTTAGCCATGTCAACCCAGTCTCTCTCGACCCAAGCATTTACTGCGATGCTACCGTTCCTCGGTGCCGAAGTTACCGCCACCCAAGGAGCCGCACGGGTCGTCATTCTCCCGATCCCCTACGAAGCCACCACCACCTACCGCAAGGGCTGCGAAAACGGCCCCGCTGCCATCCTTGATGCGTCTCAACAGGTGGAATATTACGATGAAGAGTTAGAGCGGGAGGTGTGGCCCGTTGGTATTTATACCCACGAACCCATCGCTGATACCCGTGAAAATCCGGTGACGGCTGATGAAATGTTAGCGATCACCGAGCAAACGGTAGCGCAATTACAGGCAGACGGCAAATTTGTGATTGGGCTGGGTGGTGAACACAGCATCACCACCGGGCTGGTCAGCGCTTACCACAAAGCCGCCACCGAGCCGTTTACCGTTGTGCAAATTGACGCCCACGGAGATCTCCGCCATGAATATGAAGGATCTATCCACAACCATGCTTGCATCATGCGGCGCGTGGTAGATATGGGCTTACCGACGGTACAAGTTGGCATTCGTAGCATTTGCCAAGAAGAGGCAGATCTCATCAAAACCAAGAATTTACCGGTGTTTCGGGCACGGGAGATCGCCATGCAACCTGACTGGATGGAGCGGGTGTTAGCGGCGATCCAAACCCCCAATGTATTTTTTACCATCGACCTGGATGGCATCGACCCAACCTTGATCCCCGGTGTAGGAACTCCAGAACCCGGCGGATTGAACTGGTATTCTCTCATCACTTTTATCCGGCGTGTGTTTGAAGCCCATCATGTTTTGGGGTGTGATGTGATGGAATTGGCACCGATCCCCAACTCCGTAGTTTCCGAATTTACGGCGGCCAAATTGGTCTACAAGTTAATTGGATATCAAGCTTTGGCAAAAGGATGGTGAAGGACGCGAAGGAGTGGGGATCGCGGGCTAGACTGGGTTTAATGGGATTTACTAAGGTCTACGCCTCTGCGCCCGTGCCTGGTTGACGATGTCTTACGGGGCTTTCGAACATGAGAGCGGAGAGCGATGGAAAATAGCTAGGCCTGAGACCCTTGCATCGGGTGTGCATTGTAACTTTGTAGGCACTTTAACTTTGTAGGCACTTTAACTTTGTGGGCACTGTTTGCGTGATAGGCCGCGTTGGGGCTGTAGTCCTCTATGAATGCGGGCTAGCTTTGCGTATTAGTTGGCTGATTTGCCTACCGAGCGAACGTAGTCTATGCCGTCGTAGTTCCATCGTCACAGGCTTCTACCATGCTTACCTCCGATGTTATCGTGGGTCGCTATGCGCCCGATTTTGAGCTTCCTGGAGTGGATGGCTCCGTTCATCACCTACGAGATTATTTAACCCAGTTTCAAGTCGTGGGCGTTGTCTTTTTAGCCAATAATTGCCCCCTCGCGTTGCAATGGGTCGGGCATCTGACCCAACTGCAAGAGAAATTCGCCCACCAAGGCGTGCAATTAGTGGCCATTAATGCCAATGATGGCGGGCGATCGCCCGCTGATCGCTTTGAGGCCATGACCGCCTTTGCGGCCTACCACCATCTCAACTTCCCATACCTCCGCGATGAAACCCAAGATGTGGCCGAGGCCTTTGACGCGGTCTGCACTCCCCATGCCTTTTTACTAAACCAAGATGGTGTCATTTGCTATAGCGGCAGCATTGGCCTAGGGCATGAGGCGTTCCTGGCTCCGACGGTGGCTCCTAGGCAAGGGATGCAAGGGGCGATCGCCACTCTCCTGCGCGGTAGAATGCCCTCCCCGGCGCTGACTGACCCAGTGGGTACACCGATTCAGTGGCGATCGCCCCATCCTTACCACTTCCACTTCATCGCATGATTCCAGCTTTAGGTCGGGGCTGGTGCGGCGAAACACTGGACACTGAACCCATCTCTCACGCAGGTTTCTCACCTTGGCCTCTCACCTTGGCCTCTCACCTTGGCCTCTTAATCGGATGACATTCGGCTCAGCCCATCGCCAACAGAGAAGCAGCCCCGGTAAGACATTGCCACGGCTTGCCACCAGCGGATGAATTCTTTCCTGATATCCTATCGATGGCCGCGACTGTTATCTTTAGTTGGAAGCATTGGAACGAATCTTGCGGCATAGGCCGCTTCATCTGGGGAGAAAGGAACTTATCATGCAGTCGAAATATCAGCGAGTTCTGCTCAAATTGAGCGGAGAAGCTCTGATGGGCGACTTGTCCTACGGCATTGATTCGGGCGTTGTTGATAGCATCGCTGACGAAATCTCAACCGCTGTAAGTGTTGGGGTAGAAGTCGCTGTAGTGGTCGGCGGTGGCAATATTTTTCGCGGGATGAAAGGCGCGGCAGCCGGGATGGAACGGGCAACTGCCGACTATATCGGCATGATCGCCACGGTCATGAACGCCATGACCTTACAAGATTCCCTGGAGCGCAAAGAGGTTGCTACACGGGTATTGACCGCCATCGAAATGCAGGAAATAGCCGAACCCTACATCCGCCGTCGCGCTATCCGGCACCTCGAAAAAGGACGGGTAGTTATTTTTGGGGCAGGGTCTGGCAATCCCTTCTTCACCACCGACACAACCGCAGCCCTGCGCGCCGCCGAAATCAACGCAGAGGTCGTTTTCAAGGCCACAAAGGTGGATGGGGTGTATGATTCTGACCCCAAACTCAACCCCGATGCCAAACGTTATCAAACCCTCACCTACAGCCATGTCATTGAAAAAGACTTGCGCGTGATGGATGGAACTGCGATCGCCCTGTGCAAAGATAATAGTATCCCGATCATGGTTTTTGACATCTCCGTGCCTGGGAATATCCATCGGGCCCTCATGGGAGAGTCGATTGGAACGTTAGTTGGAGGTTCTTGTGAAGTTAGCTGATATCGAAGACCACATGCAGAAAACCGTTGAAGCAACGCAACGGTCGTTTAACACCATCCGCACGGGGCGCGCTAATCCCTCGTTGCTCGACCGCATTACCGTAGAGTATTACGGCACCGAAACCCCCCTTAAGCAGTTGGCCAACATCAGCGTGCCCGACTCTAGCACCCTGACCATTCAGCCCTACGACCGGGGGTCTGTCAGCGCCATCGAAAAGGCTATTTCTCTATCGGATATTGGCCTTACCCCCAATAATGATGGCTCCACCATTCGGCTCAATATTCCACAATTGACGAATGATCGGCGGAAGGAATTGGTCAAAATTATTGCTAAATATGCCGAAGAAGGCAAAGTAGCCATTCGGAATATCCGCCGCGATGCCATTGATGCTGTGCGGAAGCAAGAAAAAGCCAGCGATGTTTCGGAAGACGAAGCGCGGGATTTGCAAGACAATATCCAAAAGCTAACCGATAGATTCATCACCAAAATCGACTCTGTGCTGAAAGACAAAGAAACCGACATCATGAAGGTCTAAGAGCCTAACTTGAAGCAAGGCAGATTCTAAAGGCAAAATTCCAGAGTCGGAAATTCCAGAGTCGGAAATTCCAGAGCAGTTCAGCATTAAACTGTGCCCATGGATCGATGGGATATAGATCGATGGGATACAGGGCGATAGGCGATGATCCGGCATCCTGAAGAAACAAGAAGGACAAGCCATACGTCAGGCATCCGCTCCTTGAGAACGCAGTCTTTCTAGTTGGGTGCGTTTAGGCCTGCCCATTCTAAGACTAGTTTTTAGGATGGGCAGGGTTTTTGTAATGCTGAAAACGGGAGAATCTACCATGGCCTCGGTACAGATCTTTAGCGCCAATGGGTGTCCTTATGCCCAGCGATCGCGCCTCACGCTTCTAGAAAAAGGAGTGCCGTTTGAGGTGACGGAAATTGACTTGCAGAACAAGCCCGACTGGTTTTTGGAGGTGTCTCCCTATGGCAAAGTGCCCGTTTTGAAACATGGGGAAGACCGGGTGTGGGAATCAGCGGTGGTGAATGAATACCTCGATGAGGTGTTTCCAGAACCCCCACTGATGCCGCAGGAACCCGGAAAACGGGCGATCGCCCGCATTTGGATTGACTTTGCCAACACCAAATTCACCGCCGCCTTCTATAAATTGCTGATCAGCCAAACCGCCGAGCAGCAAGAAGAATGGTCGGCAGAACTGCGTAAACACCTGCTCTTCATTGAACTGGAAGGGCTGCGCAAATTATCAGATGGCCCCTATTGGTTGGGTGAAACCCTGAGCCTAGTCGATCTAACCTACTACCCTTGGTTTGAGCGCTTCCCTGTGTTGCAGCACTATCGCAAGATGGAGTGGCCTGCAGATTGCACGCGGCTTAGCACTTGGCTAACGGCGATGCAGCAGCGCGACTCGGTGCGCCAAACCACACAATCGCCTGACTATCACATTCAACAATATGTGAAATATGCCAATAACACCGCTGCAGGCACGACTGCCCAGGAAATGCGGAAGTATTGAGATGACTGGATTGAAATGTCATAGTTAGGGCAAAGGTTAGTTGCCCTAACTGTGGTGAAAGCGGCTCTAGCATTGAATAGGATGGGGCGATCGCCCCCTAGGGCACTGGGGCTTATCACCCTCAAAATAGCCGAACGCATCAGACGACAGATCGTATGACAGATCGCACGATGGATCGCACTGTGGCAAGATTGAACTGTACGACATCGAACAGAATAGACCCTTGACTGTGCAATGAGGTAAACCCCTCCCCATGCTGTCTATCTTTTCTGACTCGTCCCGCCGTTCAACTCGCACCCGTCTTGGAACTATGGCAACCCCTCACAAACACTGGTTCAAATCCTGGCTCACCTTTAGCGTCCTCACGCTTTTGCTGGTCGTTGGGTTGATGGGTTTTACGACCCAAGGGGCGATCGCCCAAACCCTCATCAGTCGCCTTCCGGCTGGCAACGCCATCACCAGCGGCAAAGCATTGCTACGCTACGCTCTCCCCATCGATAATGAGCCAGTCCGCCAACTCCAAGCCGCTCTCGAAGACATTGCAGAACCGCTACGAGCCCGGAAGCGCCTCAGCTCTATCAACGGCAACTTGACCCAAGCTGAGCGCATTCTCACCGCGAAGCAAGATACCCTATTTGCCAGTGTGATCGAAGACCGCCGAGCCGAAGCCGGATTCTTGATGACCCAAATGCAAATGGGCATCAACGACATGCGTGCAGCCATCGACAACAATGACAAAGAGGCCATCTGGACGAAACGCAGTGAATTGCTCGACATGGTCGGCGTTCTCGAAGACCTCATGGTCACTGGCTTCCCCTACGAAGTTCCTGAAGAATACAGCCACTTGCCACAGCTCAAAGGCCGCGCCACCATCGAGATTTTGACCAATAAGGGTCGCGTCGTGATGGTTGCCGACGGCTACAACGCGCCCGTCACCGCCGGAAACTTTGTAGATCTGGTAAACCGGGGCTTCTACAATGGCCTCCCCTTCACCCGCACAGAAGAATTTTATGTGGCCCAGGCTGGCGATCCACCCGGAGACGCCGAAGGATTTGTTGATCCCACAACCAAAGAATACCGAGCCATTCCCCTCGAAGTAATGGTCAAAGGCGATGACACGCCCACCTATGGCATCACCCTCGAAGATGCTGGCCGCTTCCTAGAAGAACCCGTCCTACCCTTTTCGGCCTTCGGCACCGTGGCCATGGCTCGCCCAGGAGAAGAACCCAATGGTGGCTCCTCCCAATTCTTCTTCTTCTTGTTTGAGCCAGAACTAACCCCAGCGGGCGCTAACTTATTAGATGGCCGCTACTCTGTCTTTGGCTATGTGGTAGATGGAGGAGAAGTGCTGAGTAAACTCAAAGTTGGCGACACCATTGAATCTGCCCGCGTTATCATCGGAACCGAAAATCTAGTGCTGCCCCAGACTTAGAATCGAGAGTCTATTACAGGATTCCTCTATTTTCCTAAACCCACATTATCTTGACGCACTACCTAGTTAGAGAGTTGTAAAATGATGCAATATTTGGAGAGCCCAGATAGGGCTATAGTTCTTTTTGGATGCGATCTATTGAGCTAAGGCTGGTTCCTTCGGCAAGGGGTTGATCCTGAGGTTAAACCCTGAGGTTAAACAAGGATGCGCGGGTAATCCTCCAATATGAATGAGGGTTGCTCTAACGCCGAATCTTGCTTCTATGCGTTTGGCTTGTAGATTGAGCCAGTTGGTTCATTTGATGTGAATAGCGAGTAGGTTTGCGATGCAGCAGAGCGAATCGTTAACGGTAGAGCAGGCGATCGCCAATCTCCGGGGAGATGACCTGGGGTTGCGGGTATATGCGGCGTGGTGGCTGGGGCGATTTCGGGTCAGCCAGCCCGAAGCGGTTACGGGGCTAATTGAGGCTCTGTGGGATGAGGCCGATCGCACGGAGGCGGGTGGTTACCCCCTGCGGCGAAATGCGGCGCGGGCGCTGGGCAAGTTGGGCGATCGCCGTGCGGTAGAGCCACTCACCCATGCTCTCCAGTGCTCTGATTTTTATGTGAGAGAGGCCGCTGCCCAATCTTTGGAGATGTTAGCGGATCCAACCTGTGTGCCGCAGTTGTTGTTGTTACTTTGCGAAAAAATTCCTGACACCCTGCCCTCTCCTGAGCAGCCCGATTTTACCCAACCCTTTGATGCGATTTTAGAAGCCCTCGGCACCTTGGGCGCAACGGAGGCGATATCTGTCATTCAACCTTTTTTGAAGCATCCCATTGAGCGGGTGCGCTACGCCGCAGCACGGGCACTTTACCAGCTCACCCCTGATCCCCTAGATGCTAAGCAGTATGGCGATATTTTGGTGCAAGCCTTGTCTGGCCATGATTTGCAGTTGCGGCGAGCGGCGTTGGCTGATTTAGGAGCGATTGGGTATATGGGCGCAGCAACGGCGATCGCCGAAACCCTCGCTGAAAACAGCCTGAAACTGATTGCGCTCAAGGGCTTGCTAGAGCATCAAATGCGGCGATCGCCAGAGGGTGAGTTGTCGGCAGCAGCGGTGCGCGTGATGGATCTGATGGATTCGTTGCTCTAGGCCAGGAGCAAATGGAAGGAGCCTTTTCTGAAAGCCCTGTTAAGACTCTGCAATAAACTCGTTGCATTTTGTCACAAATTTGAAAATGAGTCCTATTCACTTCACAATCATAAAGAGGGGTAGAAAGATGATGATGGCTAGTGAACTATGACCGCTCGGTCTATTGGGTGGCGATCGCCCTTCTTCCTTCTCTATTCACAGGTTGGTCACATGGCTTGATTTTGTAACAAAAATATGAGCGTTGTCTGAGCAAATCTATCCTTGTTTCTAATCAGATGGCTGTCAGTTCTTAATCCATATTTTTCACTCTAAATTCATTCTGAAAGCAGGTTGGTCGTCGCTCTTTCAGCTTTTGCATTCATCCAATTCCATTAGATCTCCCTATCAGGGAAATGGTCAGCACCGTTGCGATTCAATAGCCTCGATTGTGACCCAATCTTGATCCGATCCCCTTTCTTTCAGATTTCTTTCAGATCACTCTTATCTGCGATTGCCTGTCTGGGTTGGTATCGCTATTTCCTTGAGATCACCAGTTGTTAAATTCCTTGCAAAACTGATTCACCCTACTCCCGAAGTACCATGACGGATATTCAGGCGGATACTCAGCTCACGGATTTGATTCGCGCTGTTGAAGAGGCTGATTCAGCCCCGACCTTGGCTCGGGCGGTGCGACATCTAGCGCTGGCTCAGCAGGTAGGTGCCATCCCCATCTTGATCGAAACCCTGGGCTACAACAACCCCGGTGCAGCAGTGGCAGCGGTGGATGGGCTGGTGGTGCTGGGTGAACCTGCCGTAGAGCCGTTGCTTCAGCAACTTGATTCGCGCAACTACACCGCACGCGCTTGGGCTGTACGGGCGTTGGCGGGCATTGGCGACCCCCGAGGGTTAGCGATTTTGCTAGAAACCCTAGAAACTGATTTTGCCATGAGTGTGCGACGAGCCGCCGCCCGTGGGTTGGGCAATATTCGCTGGCATCAAATGCCCTCTGATCAGGTTGCTGCAGGGCAAAAGGCAGCGTTAAAGGCGCTCTTAGAGGCGAGCCAAGATTCAGAATGGATTGTGCGCTACGCAGCGGTGACGGCGTTACAGTCCTTGGCGATCGCCCTCTATACCCCAGACGCAAACCCAGCTAAGGCGGAGCTGTGGGAAGCCATTCAGCAGATGTGCGATCGCCTCATTCTCAAGGATGACAGCTTAGTCGTGCGAGGCCGCGCCCAATATGCCCTCAAAATGATCCTGCTGGCCCAAGGCCAAGGTGAAAATGCAGATTGGTACACCACCCTAGAGCGCCTCTACCATCGCAAAGCCGAAGAACGCCCTGTGGCTGAAGGCGACCCTCGCAAATTCCGAGCCGCCGCCGCCGCCATCACCCTGGGTCAACCGTTAGACTAAAGGGTCGTACTAAACAGGTAAAGATGCGTCGTAGTGGTAAACGAAGTACCCAATTGCCCCAATAGGGTTCTCCACCTTTTTAGAAGACGATAACGGTTTCCTGCCTAAACACAATACTCGCTGGCGCAAAGTGCAGTTAAAGCGTTCAATTACCTGATTGACCAATTTTATGGCAATCGTAAAATACGATGCACTTATGCCTTCTTTCTCCAGCAATATTAGGCAAAATCAAGGCTCTCAGCATTTTCCCAGGAAGATATACGGAAAATTTCCATTGATCTTCCATATCTGGAAAATCAATGGAAACTGCCGGTCTATTTATCCACTATCTCACGCAAAACCAAGCCTTTCATGCCTTTCAATGGACAAAAGCTCGACACCGTCAGGCTTTCGTCCCAAAAAATACGAAAGAATGCAGCTTCCAGCTTTTTTGGGGATACTATATGGAAAGTTTCCGTTCAATTAGATAGTTAGCCAGCAGACCTTAATTTCTCCCTTTCTTTACCTCCTCCGTCAACCTCTAAAACAAAGTCCAAGAACAAGCCCTTAAATCCTATTCAACATGTCTAGCTCCAATAAAATCCGAAAAATCCTTGTTTTGTTGGCAAATCCAAAAAGTACTTCAAGATTGAGATTGGATGAAGAGGTGAGAGAAATTGATGACGGATTACGTCGAGCTAGTTACCGAGAGCAGTTTAAATTGATGCCGCTGTGGGCAGTCCGTCCTAGAGACATTCATCGAGCCATGTTGGATACTAATCCACAGATCGTTCATTTCTCAGGACATGGAGCAGGCGAGAAAGGACTGATATTTGAAGATGAGGCGGGGGACAACCTAAGTTTCTTGCAGGATCTGCTCTAGCAGGTTTATTTGAGCTATTTTCCGATCAGGTAGAATGCGTAGTGTTGAATGGTTGTTATTCTCAAGCGCAAGCGCAATCTATTGCTCAAACTATTCCATACGTAGTTGGTATGGATGAAGCAATTGGAGACAAAGCAGCAATCAGTTTTTCTGTAGGATTTTACGACGCAATAGGAGCAGGACGCACTATCGATTTTGCGGATAAGCTAGGTTGTAATGCAATTCAATTGGAAGGAGTTCCAGGATATTTAACACCAGTTCTTACTAAAAATTCAAAATCTGATTCAGGAGAAACAAGGGAATTCCCTCAACCAATAAGTGACCTGACGGCTCAAGCATTAAGTGCTGGCAGCAATATTACGATGCAAGAATTTGTAACTAATCAAGCCACTCTTGCCCAGCAGCTTCCTTTCTTTGCCCAGCAGATTGGTCTTGATAGCCCAAGACGAGACTATGCCAAATCCCTGTTTGAGGCTTATTCCAACACTTGGAAGAGCTTGCAAGCGTTAAGGTTGGGTGGAGATGAACTATGGGAACAAGCCAGTGAAGATAATCTTGTTAACTTTGCTAATCAGCTAAGAGTTGTAAGGCAAATTGCATATGAAGGAGGTCTGTATTTTGAGGAAAAAGATCGCCTTCACCTAACTGAAGTGTTAAATATCCTTAGATCCTTTTACCTAGGCAAGGAGGCTCTAATAGAAATTCGTTCAAAGCAACAGATACAAAAGATTAGCCGTGATTTTGGAGAAGAATTTGTTGAGAAGGAAATTGCCAGATACATAAATATAAACTATCAATACAAATTGGAGTATGAAGGAATATTGGAAGAGATCAGAAAATCATTTAGGAACAAGTTGTCGGGCTAGTATGTAACAGCTCTGAGAAACGAATGCAGGCTAACCAATCAAATGCAGCGGACGATTGAGCTTACTAGTTCTAAGTTCAGAGTCCGCTGCCGCCGCTGATTTGAGCCGTTATACGGCACTGGCAATAATATGTCCGATTTCTTGAGGACTTGCGCCAGTTGCCAACATTGCTCGGATCAGTAGTTCAATCGAAACCGAGGAACCACCATTTTCTGCCATCGCAACTCGTGGCTGACTCGAACTGATTCTTATCGCTAGTTCTGATTGAGTCATCCGTATTTTACGACGCTCTTTTAGGCTACGACTCAGTGCAAGTCGCATCTCAACAATTACAGATTCTTCAGGTGTGAGGTCAACAAAATCAGATGCGTCGCCAATTTTCCAGCCTTTTGCCTCTAAGCGCTGCCGTTTTTCTATTTCCATAGGTTACTCCTGCTGATCTCGATCGTATCGAGCTAGCCGTTTTTGGCAAATTTCAATCACGGTTTTAGGGGGTGCTTTTGTAGTTTTATGGAAGACCTCAACAATTACAACTGCATCATCATCGATTCGGTGAAGAATTCGCCAGTTCTTATCTTGATCACGGATTCGTAGCTCATGGCAGTGAGTGCCAATACTGGGCATAGGGCGAGAGTGTGGCAGTCCTAGGTTTTCACCTTGCTGAAGTTAGCGAAGTAAGAATCCAGCTTCAGTTCTGGCGCTAGGGCTGAAGGGCGGCGTTTTCACCTCGCCATGCAGCCAGATGAGAGGCTTACTTGTCAAATTCATAGCTTCTTTATATCACATCTGATATGGTGTGAATGCAGTATAGCGGTTCCTGGTTCAGTGAAGTACAGGTTGATTTTTGAAAGCCTTATTCAGCCAGGGTTTTGTCGGGGTCTACTGTACCTCACCCGGCAAAGAACCGCTATATGACAATTTGGTTGCAGCGGAACGTGCTAGTCTTTTTGACTGAGTTGCAAATATTATCTGCGTCCGCTGAACCGCACCGTTATGCGGCTGACAGATAGTGAGTCGGCTTTCCTAGAGCTTATAGGGTTTTCTTTTACACATTTTTAAGTGGAGGAAAGTGTAGTTATGTGGAGCCAACGATGAACATTAAAATGGGTGACTCTGTCATCGTTAAACCCAGTGTCCAAGACCCTAATTTTGACATTAGCCTTGGTAGTTGGCAGGGTAGAATTTCTGAGGTCTTAGAAGACGGAAAGCTAGTCTGTATTGATTGGGATAGCCTGACACTCAGGGACATACCAGATTTAATGATTGCCAAGTGTGAAGAAGATGGCTTGGCATGGAGCCAAATGTATCTTCAGACAACAGAGGTCGAGTTAGCTACTTCTAGGGATACTGAAAAAGACGTAGCCCAGATAATGAGCCAAATTCAGGCGCAGCACGCTTGGGATCATTTGGGCGAAGAAGGTAGACGCATTCAACAAATACTGGCTCACGTTGATCCAGATGATGAATTAGCCATTCTGGAGGCGTGGGATGCTCATCTACGCAAGGTTTTGTGTTTTCCATTTGAGTCAGAAGTTACTGAAGATCAAGAGAGAGGCCGGCTCAGAGATGGCGATCAAGTAATAGTGCAAGGGATTACTGACATAGATGATCTGTATGGCGTCCTTGTTGAAATCAGACACAAGCGCAATGTACATGTTTTTCCTCTGTGTGATCTGGAAGCAAAGGATACAAAGTCATCCAATCATGGACATGTCCAGGCATATGTTGTGTGGTTTGCAAATCGCTGAGGCTGCATAACAACGCCCATGCACCCGACTGTCAAAGGTTATCTGTTATGAGTTCGAGGATGTCT
>Ga0105044_10004855_pt1 | contig 18500 bp, 20 predicted proteins | sample MAT01_FD_78092 | JGI IMG/M metagenome (GOLD analysis project Ga0105044, IMG submission 78092) | Freshwater microbial communities from Lake Fryxell liftoff mats and glacier meltwater in Antarctica - MAT-01 | ecosystem: Environmental > Aquatic > Freshwater > Ice > Liftoff microbial mat | place...
CGAACTCGGAAGTGAAACGCGCCAGCGCCAATGGTAGTGTGCATCCGCATGCGAGAGTAGGTCATCGCCAAGCACCTTATGCAATAAACAAAACGCCCTGCCAAAGCAGGGCGTTTTGCGTTTAAGCCAAGGCTAGCCCACGGCGTCAGAACGAGTCGATAGCTATGAAGCCTATCTTGGGTCAAATACCGATTCGCGGTGTCTTAGGATATTGACATGAGAATTGCGGTTTTAACGGTATCAGATTCGCGTACGCTTGCCGACGATAGTTCGGGCGATTATTTGCAATCTGCGTTAATAGAGTCTGGCCATTCTGTATTCCAGCGCGCTCTGCTAGCGGACAACATCTACGCTCTGCGTGCACGAGTTTCGGAATGGATTGCAGATAGTGATTGCCACGCGATATTAATAACAGGCGGAACTGGCTTCACTGGACGCGACAGCACGCCAGAGGCTATTGCACCTTTGCTTGATAAAGAAATGCCGGGTTTCGGTGAATTATTTCGCACGATTTCGTTTGAAGAGATCGGAACCTCGGCATTACAGTCGCGCGCGTTCGCAGGTCTCGCGAATGGAACCTTCATCGTGGCTCTGCCCGGTTCGACCAGCGCATGCCGGACGGCGTGGTCGAAGATTATTCGCGCGCAACTTGATGAGACGACTAGACCGTGTAATTTGGCAGATCTTCGCGGCCGGTTTTTTGAACGCTGAAGGGATTTATTGCAAATTGCGGTAAATTTCATTCGACACCAGTGGAGAGTAATTTCTGCAGTTCAGTCGGCGCGGTCTCTGGCTCAGGCGCAACTTCCACCAATCTCAACGAAGAAATGTCGACACTCAGCGAGGGCGGTTTGGCCTTTGAATCGATCGGCTTACCGTCAGTTGCGACACTCAAGCCTGCAAAGTCGAATGTCGGTGCGGCGGTCACTCGTTTCTCGGACAAAGTTGAACCCGCCGCGGCCAACGAAAAGCTGGATAGATCGAGTTGCGGTGCTATGACACGTTGAGATTCAACGATGCGCGTTCCGGCATCGGCGAGAGTTAGCTCGCTAATGGACGTACTCGGCGCGAATTCTCTAGATTCTGCCTCGCTGGCCTCGCTGGCCTCGCTGGCCTCGCCGGATTCGTTTGAGCCACTGAGCGCTACCGCCGATTCAACCAGTGGTAGGTTTTGCATCGTAGCGACTGCTGCCGTTGCGTCCCCGACTACGGCTACCATGATGCCGGCTTGCCGTAGCACGTCCTGATATCTCGCAGCAGAGTCTTTAGACAGACCAGATTTCAACACGGTTTTTGGCGTGTCCAGAAGCACACCGATTCGATCGGCGTCGCTTTTGAACAGTTGCGCCAAATTGGCGATTACTTGTGCTCGATCAAAGCCCGACAACAGCTTGCCGCGAAACACGATTTGATAGGTAGCTTCGCTCATCTCGATTTCCTCATCGAACGCGGCGGCAGTGGGGTAATTCTAGACGTCGGGGAGTTCGAGTTGCATGGGCTGCGATCATTGAATCCACTAGTAACCGGCTGCGTGCCCGTCCTTTCTAGATTCCGAGGCGCCTGTATACACGCCACTTTCGACATTCCTTTGAATCGCTTGATAGCCGCCGTAGGGTCCATCAGCGAACTCGACTCGATGTCCGCGCCGCATCAGTTCGCGTACGGTCTCGTACGGAAATCCGGTTTCGAGGTTGATGACGCCCCCGTCGTTCATTGCCAGCGCCTGGCCCTGTGGCTCGGTTGATCCATCATGTTGAATGCGAGGTGCGTCACCCGCTTCTTGCAAATTCATGCCAAAGTCGATCAGGTTGATCAGAATCTGCGCGTGTCCCTGCGGTTGCATCGCGCCACCCATTACCCCAAAGCTCATCCATGGCTTACCGCTCTTGGTCACAAAGGCCGGGATGATGGTGTGGAACGGCCGCTTGCCGGGTGCGAAAGTGTTTGCGTGCCCCGATTTGAGCACGAATTGCTCGCCTCGATCCTGAAAGATAAACCCTAGTCCTGGCGCAGCCATGCCCGAGCCCATACCGCGATAGTTCGACTGAATCAAAGAAACCATCATGCCGTCTTTATCGGCGGTCGTTAGGTAAATGGTGTCGCCCTCCTCAAGCGGTGGATGACCAGCTTCAACTGTTCTCGCTGCAGTGGTCGACGAGATCAACGCGCGCCGCTGGTTCGCGTATTCGTCGGAGAGAAGTTCACTGACGGGTGTTTTCGAGAAGTCTGGATCGGCGAAGAAGCGTGCTCGATCCTCGAATGCGAGTTTTTTGGCTTCAACAAAGAGGTGCACGTAGTCTGTGCTGCCAAAACCAAGCGCTTTTAAGTCGTACGCTTCGAGCAGGTTTAGGATCTGTAGTGCGGCGATACCTTGTCCATTCGGAGGCAGTTCCCACACGTCGAATCCACGATAGTTGACTGAAACTGGCTCGACCCATTGTCCCCGATGGTCGGCTAAGTCTTTTTTCGTCAAGAATCCACCATGCTCGCGAAAATAGGCATCGATCGTTTTAGCGACTTTTCCTTTGTAGAACGCGTCACGTCCACCCTTCGCGATCATCTCTAAGGTGTTGGCGAGATTAGGGTTCTTCCAAATTTCGGCTTTGCGCGGCGCTCGACCCTCGATGGTGAATTGCTCAAGAAATCCCGGGTAGTCCTTGAGGCGTGAAACTGAACGATCCCAGTAGTATGCAATTACTGCATGAACGGGATGTCCATCGCGTGCATAGCGAATCGCGGGGGCGAGGACCGCCGACATGGGTAAATGTCCGAAGCGATGGTGAAGTGCGAACCAGCCATCTACAGCGCCAGGAACCGTTACCGGTAGTGGGCCGAAGGCCGGGATCGTCAAGTGACCGTTGTCTTCAAACCACTTCAAACTCAGGGATTGGGGTGATCGCCCCGAGCCGTTGTAGCCATGTAAGCGTTGCGTCTTCGGATCCCATACGATTGCGAAAAGATCGCCGCCGATTCCGTTACCTGTCGGCTCCATCAGTCCCAGCGCAGCGTTCGCGGCAATGGCTGCATCAACCGCTGTTCCGCCGGCCTTCAATATGTCGAGCGCGATTTGGGTGGCCAGCGGGTGACTGGTCGCAGCCATCCCGTGCGTGGCGTGGACCTCCGAGCGCGTGGAAAAGCTGCGATCGACCAAACGGTCGGCGGCTTGAACCGGCAGGCACACAGCACACAATAACCAGAGGTATGTTCGCATTCGGACTCTCGCTTGAGGTGGTGGTCTCAGGTTTCCGTTGACTTCAGCCAGCGAACGGCAGTGCTGCCGTAGCGGCTTTGTTCCAGGGTCTTTGCCAGCACGGACAAGATTGCCGACAAGGTCGTCTCGAACTGAAATGGTGGATTGATCAGCAACATTCCACATCCGTTGAGCCTCAGCGCCGTGTTTGGGGCATGCAGACACAATTCGCCGAGGAGTATGCGTGCGTAGGGCAGCGTGACAGCGCGACGATAGAAGTATTCTATGTCCTGACGAAGTTTGATCGGATACCAGACTGCAATTTGCGCCGCCGGCGCGCGGCTGTAGACCTCGGCCAGCACTTCCAGAATGCGGTCGAACTCCGCCAGTTGCGCCTCGTACGGCGGATCAATGAGCACCAGTCCGCGTTTTTCCTTGAAGGGCAAAAACGCGCCTAAGGCTTCATAGCCATCGCGCTGATGACAGGCAACACGCGCGTCGCCGATGAACTCAGACTTGAGCTTGCGCGCTTCTTCTGCCTGGAGTTCGCACAGGATCAATCGATCCATCGGCCGCATCAGCGTACTCGCAATCAGCGGCGACCCCGGGTAGACCGATGTTGCGCTGGCTTCCGCGCAATTGAGCGCACGGACGACTTTGATGTATGCGTGGAACTCGATCGGCAAGTCCGTTGCATTTAGCAATGGCTTAATTCCAGCGGCAAATTCTAGCGTTTTCACCGCCTCGGTCGATGACAACGAATAGCGTCCGCTGCCGGCGTGGGTATCCAGATAGGCGAACGGCGTGCTCTTGCGTTTCAGTGATTCCAGCAGCGCCACGGTGACCGAATGCTTGACGACATCGGCGAAGTTGCCCGCGTGGTAGGCATGTCGGTAGTTCACTGAAGGATCGCTGGGGGGAATCTAGCGGGCATAGTTGGATAGTTCCTGAGCACGCGGCGGATTGCCATCATTCTGTCTAGAATCGGGCACATGCCCTATGTACATGATATCGATCCCATCGCGCTGCAACTCGGGCCGCTAGCGATTCGCTGGTACGGTTTGATGTATCTCGCTGCCGCGTTATTTGCCTTCCTGCTGGCGCGGCGACGCGCGAAAGATTCCTGGCGTGGCGTTGGCGTCAGCGAGGTGGAAGATATCGTCTTCTACGGGATGATCGGCGTGATCCTCGGCGGGCGCGTTGGCTCGGTCCTCTTCTATCACTTTCCCGATTTTCTGAATGATCCGTTGATGCTGTTTCGGATCTGGGAAGGTGGCATGAGCTTTCATGGTGGCCTGCTCGGGGTGCTCGTAGCAGTGGCCATCTATGCGCGCAAAACTTCTCGTCCCCTATTTCGTCTCTGTGACTTTATTGCACCGATAGTGCCCATCGGCCTTGGGCTAGGGCGTCTCGGAAATTTCATTGGTGGGGAATTGTGGGGGCACAAAACCGATGTGCCGTGGGCGGTCATCTTCCCTTCGTCGCCGCTTCCGGGCGGGCCTTATTCCGTGGACCAAATTCAAGTCTTGCTGGCTCAGGGGCAGTTGCTCGATCAGGCGCGCCATCCGTCACAGTTGTATCAAGCGTTTTGGGAGGGTGTGGTGTTGTTCCTCGCGGTCTGGATTTACTCACGTAAACCACGCGCGACCATGTCCGTTTCTGGCTTGTTTCTGATCATCTATGGTGTCGGTCGAATTGCCGTCGAGTTTGTGCGCGAGCCAGATGCCAATCTCGGATTCCTGGCGTGGGGCTGGTTGACAATGGGTCAGGTGCTATCGCTACCGATGGTGCTGCTGGGCGTCGCATTGATGTGGATGGCGAAGCGCGAAAACGCAACGCCCGCGTCCGCTGCAATCACAACCGGCGGCTTGGGAAAAGATTGACGATTTCGGTGTTGAACTAATGCGGAACTATCTGGATTTACTGCGCTTTCTGCTTGACGAGGGCGTCGAAAAGGACGATCGAACGGGGGTGGGTACTCGCTCGACCTTCGGCTGGCAGATGCGCTTCAATCTCAGCGAAGGTTTCCCGCTACTGACAACGAAAAAGTTGCACATGCGCTCGATCATTCATGAACTGCTGTGGTTCATTCGTGGCGATACCAACATCGGCTATCTGCGCGAGCACGGCGTTAGCATCTGGGACGAGTGGGCAGATGTCGATGGCAATCTGGGACCCGTCTATGGCAAGCAGTGGCGCGCTTGGCAGGGTCCGGATGGATTAGTGATCGATCAGTTGAGTCAAGTTATCGCGGAGATTCGGCAGAACCCGGACTCGCGCCGGCTGATTGTGAGTGCGTGGAATCCGGCTGACTTGCCAAAAATGGCTCTGGCGCCGTGTCATGCGCTGTTTCAGTTTTATGTGGCCAATGGCGCACTTTCGTGCCAACTGTACCAACGCAGCGCCGATGTTTTCTTGGGCGTGCCGTTCAACATCGCATCCTATGCGCTGCTCACGATGATGGTCGCGAAGATTTGCGGGCTGGTCCCTGGCGATTTTGTGCTCTCGCTCGGGGACGCGCATTTGTATTCGAATCACGTCACGCAGGCCGCGGAACAGTTGTCGCGCTCGATCCTGCCTTTGCCCACCATGCATTTGCACGGCAGCCAAAAATCGCTGGAAGATTTTCGCTTCGAGGACTTCGAGCTACGCGGGTACGCGCCACATCCGGCGATCAAAGCACCGATTGCCGTCTAGGCATTGGAACCTTCATTCGACCCTCAGCCTTTTCAGCAAGCGGCCGCTCAGAGGATCGAACGCGCTGCGACCATGCGCAACACGGTGATTGTCAATAACCAGCAGGTCGCCGGGTGCCAGCCGAAATCGGATGGCGTGCGCGTTGAAGATTGAATCGACGCGCTCCATCAGTTGTCGTTCTTCTTGAGACGGCAACCGTCGGCGCATGGCGATCTCACCTTCAACCTCAGCAGCATTAAATCGCAGCATGGAGTTGGCGTCGATAAGTGGCCGGTCGCCGATTGGATAGGGCAAGGTAAATTGTTGCTCGAAGCGGCGGGTGTTCAACGCAGCCGCCAATTCATCGACCCGTGCAAATGTTGACTCGCCGCCATCGGGATCGTGACGCCAGCAGTGCAGCAACACCCAGCGAGCTGGGATCGCACAGAAGCTTTCATCGGTGTGCAGTGGAAAGGCCAGCGCGCTGGCGGAGATCAAGCGTTTGCCGAATTGATCCCGCGGCTGGCTTGTAAGCGTCTCCACGCGCACGACTGCGCCGGCCTCCACGCCGCCAGATCGAACGGGCTGCCCACGGGTAGATACCCGACCCAAGCACTTTCCAATCTCACGCAGACTGCGATTGTCCCGGTCAAGGGGCACCCCGCAGACGCGCAGCAGGCCGTGCTCGTTCAGCACGGATCTCATTTGTGCATGGCCATCGAAATGCAGGCGCGGAATACTCATATCCCTCCAACGACTCGATGACGGCGATTCAAGCGCGCAGGCTCAATGGCAAAGATTGTATATAGCCAGCAATGCCTTGCCCTTGCGTTGTCCGATGAGATGCTGATTAACGATGTTCATTGCCGTGCCGCCACAGACCTGCCCTAGTCCCGTCGGCGTGATGAACGCTAAGGGGCGCAGTCCACTGGTGTTGGTTTGCGAACATGCCAGCAACTATGTGCCGCAGCGCTTCGAGCGTTTGGGGATTTCCAGTGCGGATCTGGAACGCCATATTGCCTGGGATATCGGCGCTTTTTCGCTTTCCCAGCATTTGAGCGTGCGACTGGATGCGCCAGTGATCTATGCGACGCATTCCCGATTGCTGCTGGATTTGAATCGCGAGCCTGGCGCATTCGATTCCATTGTCGAGAGCAGCGAAGGCACGCCAATTCCTGGCAATGCAGATCTCTCAGACGATGAGCGCGAGCGCCGTCGTCTTTGGCTTTACGAGCCCTTTCACCGGTGCCTACGAGAGCTCCTGGAGCAGCGTTCAAACTTGCAGATGCCAACTGCGCTGCTGTCGGTGCACTCATTCACGCCGGTTTACCATGGTCAAAGGCGAATCTGGGATGCCGGTGTGGTCTCCAATCGGGACCGGCGACTCGCGGACCCGATGTTGCTCTCACTTCGCAGCGATCCTGATTTGTGTGTGGGTGACAACCAACCGTATTCGGGCATCGATGGGGTTTATCACACAATGAACCTGCACGCGGAAGGGAAGGGATTGGCCAGCGTGCTCCTGGAAGTACGCCACGATTTGATCGCGGAAGCGAGTGGCCAAATTCAGTGGGCACAGCGATTGGCCACGGCTCTGAATCCTGCATTGCTCAGTCGCGCGACATGCAGTGAGGGGTAGTCTGCGCACGATGCCAACTCTCGATTCCAGCCAGCCATTTTCCGAATCATGTTTTTCATCGCTGGTGATCGCCTGCGATGGGAATTCGCATCCAAGCAATGAGACGCGTCGATGAGACCGTCGAACCCGCTTGCCGTCAGTTGTACGCGCTGTCCAGCCATCTGCTGTCAGCTTAAGGTTTTGGTGATCGCTGGCGATGATCCGCCCGCGCATTTTGTCGATCTCGACGAGGATGGGCAGGAAATCATGGCGAAATCCGATGATGGCTGGTGTATTGCTTTGGATCGGCAGCGCATGTGCTGTTCAATCTATGAGCGTCGGCCATTTGTGTGTCGCGAGTTTGCGATGGGCGGCGGTGATTGTCTGGAGGAGCGCGCCATTTGGCGGCGTGCTGCCGCCAGCCTCGGGCATGCGTCATCTATTGATGACGCGGTCGACAGTCCGCGAAAATGAGCCTGGAGTCGAGGGCAAATTGCGGTGAGATGCTGACCGTGCGCTTCGTCGCCACGTGTCAGGATTTCGTCGGAGCCTCGCAACCCTTGCAGCCGCCGCAGGAACTGGCCTGAGTCTTTGCCTGGCTGCGACGCGCCCAGCGAAGCCCTAGAGCCCGCACGCGGTGACTCCGTGCCTCGGCAACCATCCAAAGCATCGTCCGCCGCCGCCATTGCTTCACTTGAGCGGGCATCAGGCGATGAACTGCCATCCACAGGCTCAACGTCATTGCGAAGCATAAGATGGCGATCTCCATGGCGCGGTAGACATTCATTCCCACAGCCGCACCGATTGATAGACGACAAAGCTCGCGAAGTACGCGAGGCCGAACAAGTAGCCGGTCGAAATCCAGACCTGCCGCCATGAGTTGGTCTCGCGCCGGATCACCGCCAAAGTGGACAGGCACATAGGGGCATAGATGTACCACACGAGCAACGACATGCCCGTCGCCAGCGACCACTCCGTGGCGACGATATCGCTAAGCTGCGAGGCAACTAAATCCGAGTTTTCGTTGGATAAGGCATACACAGTCGCCAGAGAAGCCACGGCAACTTCGCGCGCCGCGAGCCCCGGAATTAACGCGATACAGATATGCCAATCGAAGCCGATGGGTGCAAACAGCGGTTCCATCGCGTGGCCAATGCGTCCAGCAAAGCTGTAGTCGAGTGCATTGCCAATGGCGTCGGGCGGCAGTGACGGATACGAGGACAGAAACCATAGTAAAACCGTCAGCGCCAGGATGATTCCGCCGACACGACGCAAAAAGATGCCAGCACGTTCGCCCAGACCCAAAGCCAGATCGCGAATATGCGGTAATCGGTAGGAGGGCAGTTCGAGCAGCAGTGCGTGCTCGCCACGGTCATGACGCCAGCGCTTCAAAATCCAAGCAACCAGTAGCGCGCTCAAGATGCCAGCTAAATACAGGCCGAAGAGTATCAAACCCTGCAAATTGAAAAAGCCGCCAACGGTTTGCCGTGGAATGAAGGCGCCGATCAGCAAGGTGTAAACGGGTAAACGCGCCGAGCACGTCATCAGCGGCGCAACCATGATCGTGGCCAAGCGGTCTCGCGGATCCTGAATCGAGCGCGTCGCCATGATCCCGGGAATCGCACACGCGAAGCTCGATAGCAGCGGAATAAAGGATCGACCACTCAAACCGGAGGTGAACATCAAGCGGTCGAGTAGGAAGGCGGCGCGCGGCAGATAGCCGGATTCTTCAAGTGCCAGAATGAAGGCGAATAGCACCAGGATTTGCGGCAGGAATTCGAGCACCGTTCCTAGTCCCGCCAGGATGCCGTGAGTCAGCAGACTGCGCAGTGGTCCGTCGGGCAGGGTTTCTGTCACCCAAGTGCTAAGACTGGCAACGACTCCCGATACGGCGTCTTGTGCCGGCGCCGCCCATGAGAAAACTGCTTGGAAAATCAAGAACATCAATACGCTGAGCGCGACCAGGCCGAAGACCGGGTGGAGGGCGATGCGATCCAGCTTCTCGTCGATGGCGGCCGTACGCGAGGGCATGCTGATGCTCGCCTCTAGCAGTCGACGGACTTCAATGTGAAAGTCTGCTGGCGCTGTCGCGACCACCGGCGGACCCGGCAGTTGCGCGTCCAGTTGCGCAATGAGCGCGGCAGCGCCGGATTTGCGTACGGCAACCGTACCGATTACTGGCACACCCAACTCGGCTTGCAATCGGTTCAGGTCGAGCGTGATTCCGCGCCGTTGCGCCGCATCGATCATGTTGACGGCGACGATCATCGGTTTGCCCAGCGCTCGCACTTCAAGCACGAAGCGCAGATGTAAGCGCAGATTGGTCGCATCGACGACGCACACCAGCACATCCTGCGGCGCCTCTCCCGGAAAGTGTCCGCGCGAAACATCACGCGTGATCACTTCATCGGGGCTTGCCGCATCCAGGCTGTACGCGCCGGGGAGATCCAACACGCGGAAGCGCCGACCCGATGGCGCTTCGAAGTGACCTTCTTTGCGCTCAACGGTCACGCCGGCGTAGTTCGCGACTTTCTGGCGGCTGCCAGTCAGGCGGTTGAACAGCGCGGTCTTTCCACAGTTTGGATTCCCGAGTAACGCGATACGAATGGTACCGGCGCTCATGCGGGCTCCAGGTCAACCAACACACGCGCGGCTTCAGCGCGGCGCAAAGCAAAGCGTGTGAAGCCCACCTGCACCAGCATCGGCTCCATGCCGAAAGGACCAAGGGCAACCATGCGAACGACTTCGCCAGGACTGAATCCGAAGTCACGAATACGGCGGGCGATAGCGTCGTTCGGCGCCACGTCGTCGACTTGGCGCACGCGAGCACTGGCGCCCTTTGGTAATTCGGAAAGTTTCACTGGCTGCACAGGGATGCGAATGAGTCGCATTATAATATGCCTTGTGGTCACGCTTGTCTCGCGTGTGTGTGCGCACGTGGGCGCACTTAGCGTGCTCGTGTTAATCTCTCACGGCCACGCGGGAGAGACCGGATCCGTCCGGCGCCGAAGGAGCAACCGCCCCGGAAACTCTCAGGCAGAAGGACCGCGGGTAGCAGCAAGAACATCTGGAAAGTGACTCCCTTACCTGTCTGGGCCTCTATGGGCTGGATCCGGAAAGGGTGGTCCGCCGACGGGATAACGCTCTCAGGCGCAAACGACAGATGGGGCGCCGCAACAGACTGGCCAAGTCTGCCTCGCTCGCGCATTCCCGAACTCACAAGGTTTTCCGATGACCCAGCCTCGCACGCCGCACCTTGCCCGTGATTTTGCCGCTCGTCATATCGGCCCCTCGCCGCAGGAAATCGACGAGATGTTGATGGTCGTGGGTGCGCCCAGTCTTGAAGCTCTGATGGCGCAGACCCTGCCCTCGAATATTCGTGATTCACACGCGCTGACCAGCATGGGCCGTGCGCTGTCGGAAACAGAGGCGCTGGCGCGGCTGCGTGCGTTGGCAGACCGTAATCAGGTGTACACCTCGCTGATTGGCCTTGGCTATCACGACACGGTTTTACCCGCTGTGATCCAGCGGAACATCCTTGAGAATCCGGCTTGGTATACGGCTTACACGCCGTATCAGCCGGAAATTTCGCAGGGACGACTGGAAGCATTGCTGAACTTCCAGACCATGATTACCGAGTTGACCGCGCTGGATGTGGCCAATGCATCGCTGCTCGATGAAGCCACGGCGGCGGCGGAAGCAATGGCCGTTGCCCAGCGTGTGTCGAAATCGAAATCGCGCGCCTTCTTTGTCGACGCCGACTGCTTGCCGCAATCTATTGCGGTCATGCGCACGCGCGCGGAACCGCTCGGATGGGAGCTGATCATTGGCGATCCCGAGAGCGACTTGGATGCTGGACAAGTCTTCGGCGCGATTTTCCAATACCCTGGTGCCAATGGCGTCATTCGCGATTTGCGCGGCCCAATTGCACGCGTCAAGGCTGCCGGCGGCATCAGTGTGGTCGCGGCCGATCCGCTGGCATTGACCCTGCTCACGCCGCCCGGCGAATTGGGTGCGGATATCGCCATTGGTTCCACGCAACGTTTTGGCGTGCCGATGGGCTATGGCGGACCACATGCTGCTTATATGGCAGTGCGCGATGCGATCAAGCGGGCAATTCCTGGGCGCTTGATCGGTGTCTCTGTGGACAGCCGCGGGCAGCCAGCCTACCGTTTGAGCCTGCAGACGCGTGAACAGCATATTCGTCGCGAGAAGGCGACCTCGAACATCTGCACGGCCCAGGTGCTGCTTGCCGTGATCGCTTCGATGTACGCGGTGTATCACGGCCCGGAAGGGCTGGCCGCGATCGCCCGCGATGTGCATGGCCGCACCGTAACTTTAGCTGCGGGCTTAAGCAAACTCGGCTTCATGGTCGAAAATGCCGCCTACTTCGACACCATCACCGTCGATGCCGGCGCGCAGCGCGCGAGCATCGTCGAACGCGCAACTGCGGCCAAGATCAATCTGCGCATGATCGGCGCGACGCGTTTGGCGATGAGCTTGGACGAAGCGACCTCACGCACGGTCGTCGAGGCCGTATGGAGCGCATTCGGCGGCACGCTTAACTATGCCGAGATGGAGGCGCAAGGCGCCGATAGCATTCCGTCTGAGCTGATTCGAAAGGGTGCGTGCCTGAAGCATTCGATTTTCAATCGATACCGATCTGAAACCGAGCTGCTGCGCTATATGCGCAAATTATCCGATCGCGATCTGGCGTTGGATCGGGCAATGATTCCGCTCGGCTCATGCACGATGAAACTCAATGCCACTGCGGAAATGATCCCGGTCACGTGGCCTGAGTTCGGCGCGCTGCATCCCTTTGCGCCCCAAGAGCAGGCGCATGGCTACCGCGAATTGTTTGAGGACCTAAAGCGCTGGCTGATGGAAATCACCGGCTACGATGCGGTGTCGCTGCAGCCGAATTCAGGCGCGCAGGGAGAGTACGCGGGCCTGCTCGCGATCCGGGCTTACCACCTCAGTCGCAATGACGCACAGCGTACCGTGTGCCTGATCCCATCTTCCGCGCACGGCACCAATCCGGCGTCGGCGCAGATGGTCGGCATGGACGTGGTCGTGGTCAATTGTGACGCCGAGGGCAATGTCGATTTGCCGGATCTACGCGCCAAGGCCGAGAAATATTCAGATCGTCTGGCGGCCTTGATGGTGACCTATCCATCCACGCACGGCGTATTCGAAGAAGGCATTCGCGAGATTTGCGATGTGGTGCATCAGCATGGCGGTCAGGTTTATCTAGACGGCGCCAATTTGAACGCGCAGGTCGGTTTGGCACGTCCGGGCGAGTACGGCGCAGATGTCAGTCACTTGAATTTGCACAAGACATTTTGCATTCCGCATGGCGGCGGTGGTCCCGGGATGGGTCCGATCGGTGTAAAAGCGCACTTGGCTCCATTCCTGCCCGGTCATCCAATGCTCGATGACGGCACAGCGCCCGTCGGTCCGGTATCGGCAGCGCCCTTTGGTTCCTCATCAATCCTGCCGATTTCCTATGCCTACATCTTGATGATGGGCGGCGACGGCCTAAAACGCGCCACGGAAGTTGCGATTCTGTCGGCAAATTACATCGCCACGCGGCTGGACGCGCACTTTCCGGTGCTTTACAAGAACCACAATGGCCGCGTGGCGCATGAGTGCATTGTCGATCCGCGTGCGTTTAAGGATGGTTGCGGTGTGAGTGTGGATGACATCGCCAAGCGACTGATCGACTACGGATTTCACGCGCCGACGATGAGTTTTCCGGTGCCGGGCACTTTGATGATTGAACCGACCGAATCTGAGGCAAAGGTTGAAATCGACCGCTTTTGCGACGCCATGGTCGCGATTCGGGCAGAGATTGCTGCCGTGGAAGCTGGCAGATTCGGGATCGAAGACAGTCCGCTGCGCGGTGCACCACACACTGTGCATGATTTGGTCGTCGCGGAATGGGGCCGCAAATACACGCGTGAGGAAGCGGTATTCCCAGTTGGAAGCCCGCGCCAAGACAAGTATTGGAGTCCTGTCGGCCGGGTGGACAACGTTTATGGTGATCGTAACTTAATCTGCACGTGTCCGGATCCTGACGAGTATCGTGATGACGTCGTCTAATTGATCGTAGGGCAGCATCCGATGAACACGCAGGGACCGTATATGTCACAGGTTTCATCGGGCGTTTCTCGGAATGCGTTCAGGTCAAATATGGCCATCAAGTCAGCGCACGCGGCAGGAGCAAAGCTAAATGGCTGCGCTGCCATTTCGCGCCAGGATGGAACTGTCGAGGGCGTTCGAGCCAATTTTACGGCGACCAATCACGGCGTCTTTCACTGGCAGATCGCGAGTGAATAGAGGAAGTCACTTCAATCCGCCGGATTCCGTGGAGATTCGCGTCGAGCCGGATTTGGAGGCTTTGCTGAGTGAAATTGCCGGTGGCGACGAGATTGCATTCGAGACATTTTATGTCGCGACGGTTGATCGCTGTTTTGCGCTTGCACGTAGCATTCTTAGTGATCACGCATGGGCTGAGGATTGCGCGGCCGATGTCTACTCGCAAGTGTGGCGCACAGCGTGCGAGTTTGATGCAAAGAAGGGCAGCGCAGTGGCGTGGCTGGTGATGATTTCTCGAACGCGCGCTATCGACTTGCTGCGGCGCGAGCGCAGACATCTGGGTGTGCCGTGGTCGGCGGCCGAGATAAGTTCGATCGCGTCGCCCGCGAGCGATGCCAGCTTCGGTGGCTTGATCGCAGTAGGACGCTTAAAGCGCTGTTTGGCGGCGCTATCTGAGGTGCAAAAGCGCATGGTGGAGCTGGCTTTCTTCAATGATCTTTCTCACGGTGAGATCGCACGCACAACAGGGATTCCCATCGGTACAGTGAAATCACACTTGCGTCGGGCCTTGGCCGCGTTGAAACAGGGATTGGTAGTGACGGATGAAAGTTGAGCCAAAATCCGCTCCAGGCGCACTGATTGATTGCGAGCTTTTGTGCGCGATCGGCGAACACCTGCTTGCGCCAGAGCCAATTGCGCCCGCGGCGAGCGAGCGAGTTTTTGCGCGTCTGCGTCGCAGGCTCGATTTGGGCCAAGGCGTGCAAACGTTTCGCGCGGCACACGGCGATTGGCGGGTGTTGCGTGATCGGGTCTATTTAAAAGTTTTAAAACGCGATGCGACGACGGGTCTGGCGAGTTATCTGGTGCGCTATCTCGCGGGTGGTCGCGTCGAACGCCATCCGCAGCGCTATGTTGAAGAATGCATGCTGGTGTCTGGAGATTTGCGTATCGATGACATCGATATGCAGGTTGGCGACTTGCAATTCGCGCATCCAGGTGGCGAACATGGGCCGTTGAGCACAGTTCACGGCGCACTGGTGTTTGTACGCGGCATCCTGAAGACCGTCCCCGAGCAGCGCGCGCCGGGCGACTGAACGCCAAACGATGCACTAAAGCGCGATGACCTCGGCGGAAGTGTCGTTTGCGCGCCTAAGTCGGTGCCTTCAACAGCACCACCACCGCACCAGTGCCGCCCTCCTGTGGTCGTGCAGAGGTGAAAGCAATCACCTCGCTGCGCTGACGCAACACCTTGTCGGTCATGGCTTTGAGCACGCTGCCATCCGCATTGTGTTGCCCTTTGCCGTGAATGACACGGACGCAGCGGCGGCGCCGTTGACGGCATTCGATGAGAAAGGCGACGAGGATCTGTCGTGCCTGATGTAGCCGCAAATGATGCAAATCAAGCTCGGCTTCGATGACGAACTGACCGCGGCGCAGTTGACGCAGCAATTTCGGCGAGTAGCCGTCCTGCAAGTGCGTCAGTACCTCGCCACTCGCCGCGCCTGAGATCGATTCGTCAAGGCTCAGCAACTCTTGCAGTACGTGGCGCTCATCGGCAATCGATTGCCGCGGTTCTGGTGGCACTATGGGACGTGTCTGACGAAGCACATCCGAGCCCAGATCTAGCTCCCGCACGGGTCCGATTGCATCGCGAAAAAGCTCGATATCGTCGCTGGACGCCGAAGCGGCAGGTTTTCCTCGGGAGACGCGTTTATTCACTGCAATTCGTCGGTCTTGAGGATCGCTTCGCTATTATCGGCGCCCTAGGGATCGAGGGCTCGTATGCACGTTCTGGTGAGTAATGATGATGGGGTCGAGTCGCCGGGTATCCAGATCCTCGCAGAGCACTTGGCTGAAATTGGCCGCGTGACCGTGGTGGCGCCGGATCGAGATCGCAGCGGAGCGAGCAATTCGTTAACGCTGGATCAGCCGATCCGCGTGGTGCAGCTTGGCCCTGATCGCTATCGGGTGTCCGGCACGCCAACGGATTGTGTGCATCTGGCCTTGGGCGGACTACTCGATAGTGAGCCATCGATCGTCGTGTCCGGGATCAATAATTCGGCCAATTTAGGCGATGATGTATTGTATTCGGGTACGGTGGCGGCGGCGATGGAAGGCCGTTTTTTGGGATTGCCGTCGATTGCTGTGTCGATGAGCACGCGCGATCACGATCCTCAGAACTATGCGAGCGCAGCGCTTGCGGCTAGGCGCATCATCGCGCGTTTGCTGGAGGATCCCTTGCCCGCAGACACCATTCTCAACGTGAACGTGCCTGATCGGCCTTGGGATGAAATTCTGGGTTATGAGGTCACGCGTCTCGGGCATCGGCACCGGTCGGCACCATCGATACGTCAGTTGGATCCGCGTATGCGTCCGATTTATTGGATCGGCCCAGCCGGAGACGAGCAAGACGCAGGTCCAGGCACAGATTTCCACGCGGTGCGCATGGGATATATCTCGATAACGCCGATTACTGTGGATCTGACACGCTACACGGCGCTGGAAAAAGTGGCCAGTTGGGTTGCCACCATGCACACAGGTGCGAAACTGAGCCCATGAATCGCTATCTCGCGCCAACGCCGGGCGGTACGCAGGGCGCGGGAATGACCTCGCAGCGAGCGCGTGATCGCCTCACTGAACGTCTCAAAAGTGTCGGCATTCATGATCCGCGCGTGCTTGAGGTTATGCGTAGTTTGCCGCGTCATCTATTCATCGATGAGGCCTTGGCGAGCCGCGCCTACGAGGATACGGCTCTGCCGATTGGGCACGGTCAGACGATTTCTCAGCCCTATGTGGTCGCGTTGATGACGCAAGCGATTTTGCGCGACTCGGTGCCAGAGCGCGTGCTCGAGATTGGTACAGGATCGGGCTATCAGGCCGCTGTGTTGGCGCAAGTCATTCCCGAAGTTCATACCGTTGAGCGTATTGACGAATTATTGCGACAGGCTCGCAAGCGTTTTCGTCAGTTGGGCTATAAAAACATCCGTTCCAAGCACGACGATGGCAATATCGGCTGGCGTGAATATGCGCCGTTCGACGCCATCATCGCGACGGCGGCGCGGGACTCATTGGACGCGGATTTACTCGATCAGTTGGCACCGGGTGGTGTGGTAGTGGCGCCTTTGGGCCCGCCTGGTCAGCAAAATTTGATGCGATTGGTTAGAGGGAAGGACGGATGGCTGCGGGAAGATCTGGGCATGGTGAGTTTCGTTCCGCTGATGCGTGGTTTGGCATGAGCGTGCGCCAAGGGTTGATCCGTATCGCGGTCGTGGTGATGGCTATGACTTTGGCGGCCTGCCAACAATCGGTGATGGTACGTCCCGTGCGCGGTGCCGGCGATGCGCCGTCCGCACCAGCACGTGGCGAACGCCTTGTGGATGCACCGACGCACACGGTGCAGGGCGGCGACACGCTGTACAAGATTTCTATGCAATACGGTGTCGATTTTCGCGATCTGGCAGCTTGGAACAACATATCCGCCCCGTATACGATTTATCCGCAACAACGCCTGCGGGTTGGCCCTGAGCGCTATGAAGCCGCGTCGGCGCCTGTAGCTCAGCAGCGCACATCGCGTGAAGATAATCGGTATGTGAGTGAATCCGGCAATGGCCCGAAACTGACGCCGCTGGTCGAGCCCGAATCCCCAGTTGTGGTCACGCCGCCGATTGCAGTCCCGAGCACGCGTCCGCCGGTGGATTCCAGCACACCAATGGCGACACTTTCGGAAGAGCCTGATACGGCGCCACTGCCGGCAACCACTGCCACGCAGCTCGCGGCCGATCCTTTGCGTGTTTCGCCGCCGCCAGTCTCGTCCCCGGCGACCGCTGGCACGGCCGCGGCGATTCCACCAGCGCCCGTAGGTAGTGCTGCGCCGACCATCGTCGCGGTCAGGCCGACCACCGCCGTCGCTGATATTGAACGTGCTAGACCGAGCGCCGCAGGATGGATTTGGCCCACGGATGGCAAAGTCGTGGTGACCTATTCGGGAGGGGATCCAACCCGCCAAGGTATTGATATTGCAGGCACCCAAGGTCAATCCGTGCGCGCGGCGCGCGATGGTGAAGTGGTCTACAGCGGCGCGGGATTGATCGGTTATGGTGAGCTGATCATCGTTAAACACTCGCCGGAGTTGCTGTCTGCCTACGGCCACAATCGCGTGCGCTTGGTCAAAGAGGGGCAGAAACTGAAAGCCGGAGAGAAAATTGCTGAGATGGGCAAAAACGCAGCCAACCGCGTGTTGCTGCATTTTGAGATCCGCAAGAACGGCAAACCCATCGATCCCTTGCCGTTATTGCCGCGTCCGTGATTGCGGAGGCGATGCTGGGGCGGTCGCAGCGTTGAGCAGTGACGGTAAACGTGCGATCGCCCACGGCCAAGCGTGGTCTCGCGTACGTTGACTGGTAGGCGATACCCGTCGGCGCTGGCCAACCAAATTTAACTGACTGCTGCGACCAATGATGTCCTCGGCACGTCTCGACTCCCAGTTGGCACGCGCGTGCCGCATAGACCCAGGGGCACCTTAAAGAAACCTACTGCGCGGTCCGATGCTTAAGTTGCGCGGTGCTCGCTCCCCGGCCCGCTGCCCCGAGCTGGCGGGCGTTCAGCGGCTCGCAGCATGCTGCTCGAAAGCCCGCTCCCCCGGCCCGCCAGCCCCGAGCTGGCGGGCGTTCAGCGGCTCGCAGCATGCTGCTCGAAAGC
>Ga0105044_10004857_pt1 | contig 18498 bp, 12 predicted proteins | sample MAT01_FD_78092 | JGI IMG/M metagenome (GOLD analysis project Ga0105044, IMG submission 78092) | Freshwater microbial communities from Lake Fryxell liftoff mats and glacier meltwater in Antarctica - MAT-01 | ecosystem: Environmental > Aquatic > Freshwater > Ice > Liftoff microbial mat | place...
CAGCGGCGTCCCAGCGGGTGCGCCCTCGATCTGCATCGAGAAATCGCCCGGAACCTGCTCCCACACATAGCGGGCGGCCTGCACGCGAGTCAGTTCATGGCGATAGATATTGGCGAACATCACGCCCCACAGTACCGTAAAGGCGGCTGTGAACCCCACCAGCAGGCGTCCGCGCTGCTGATTCAGGCCGGGCAGCCAAGCCGCCACAAACAGCAGCGCCGCCACAAGGCCCGCTGCGATGGCCGTTGCAGTGATATCAAAGCCGTTGGCGACGTAGTAGACCGGGATCATCGCCAGCACCAGCCCGAACAGCGACAGCAGCAGGCGCGTGAGCGGAATATCGCGCCCGCGTTCGTGGCCCAGGCGCACACATTCATAGGCTGTCCATGCCGCCAGCACCGCCATCGCTGGGTACATCGGCAGATAGTAGCGCATGGTCATGACCCACAGGCGGCCCATCCAGGCGAAATAGCCGACTATCCACACCCATACCAGCAGATTGCGCGTCGCTAATGGCTTGCCCGTGAAGAGACGGAAGCCCGCCCACAGCACGCCAAACCATGCCAGCCCACCTGCCGCAATGCCCATGCCCCACAGCAGCATATCCTTCAGCGGGTAGAGATAGGAGGCACGGTTCATCCACTGCCAGTTGGGGGGCGAGTCCTGGTTGCCGCTGATCCCAAATTGGCTGCTGACAAGATCGGAGATGAAGCGCGGGTTGGGGCTGATACCAAAGAAGCCCGGCCCCTGGAAGGCATAGGGATTGCAAATGCGGAAGACCACGATACTGATGCCCGCCGCGAAAATCACCCCTAGGACAGCTTTTTGCCACAGCCTGCGGCGCACAGGCCATGCCAGACGCGAATCCCAGGCGGGCGCACTGTAGACGAGCGCCGCCAGCACAACGAGTGCCGCCAGGGGCGCGGTGTTAATGCGCCCGGACAGGGCCGCGCCCAGCGCCACGCCGAAGACGAAGAAATCGAACCAGCGGCCTTTGTCCTGCACGCGGACGGCGGCCCAGATTGCCAGCGCCACAAAGAAGGTTGTAATGGCGTTGACCGTGCCGTAATGAGCTTTTTCAATCGCCAGCGGCATCGCGGCATAAATCAGCGCCGCCAGCAGCCCCAGCCGTACATGATGCAGCCGTGATCCGATCAGGAAGACCAGGAAGATTGTCCCCACATCGAAGAAGGCCGAGAAGAAGCGCCAGACTAGCGGCCCGCCCTGGAAATTGAACAGAGTTTTGGCATTCGTCGTGTCGCCGCCTGCCTCAGTGATGCGTTTGAGTTCAGCATCCTGCTGATCGCGCACGAAATCGCTGGCAAAATGTGCGATGAACAGCGGCAGCGTGCCATAGGCATAGAAGCCGTTGCCGGAATTGTGCGGGTTGAGCGGCGAACAGGCCGCATCGAAATAGCCGCCGCTGCCATTAGTCGCGGGATAGCGGGCCTGACAGCGCATCATCTGGACGGTGGGCGAACTCATCGCTTCCAGGGTGCGAACGCTGACGCCGTACAACGCGACATTGCTCTCATTCACGACGAGGCCGAGCACCTCGCTGTTGAGGAGCGCACTTAGCGCCCGTTCCGGCGTGTCATAGATGCTGACGCGATCTTCCCCGAATGCCCATCCCGCCACATCTTCTCCGAGCGATCCCTTGACTGCGCCAATACGCAGCGCAGGATTGGCCCGCATATCGAGGCGGCTGGTGTAGGGGGTGCTGGCCGTGACGAGGAGGCTCTGGTTGGGCGAGCCTTTCTGATCATCGGTCATCTCCAGGTTGCCACCCACCAGCGGCAGCAAATTGAGCGTGAGGAAGCGCTCATCCGGGTGGAGGGCTGAGAAATCATCCCAATTCAAACCGTTAAAGCGTAAGTATCCCCCCAGCAGCACAATCCCAATCAGGAGCAGCGGAATGAGCCATCCGCTGCGGCGGGACATGGGGGGCGGTGATGGATTCAACATAACAAGTCCTTTGATGCCTGTGCGGGCTGATGGTTTATACACGCTCTTGCCCCTGATTCCTCAATCTCAAGCGAAGGATATCAGGTGGAATGGATACCCCTCACCCCAACCCTATCTCCCACAAGGGTAGAGGGACTTTTTAACTCCTCCTCGCCTCTTGTGGGAGAGGAGGCCGGATGGTGAGGGGTGAAAAGAACGTTCCAAACTTAGGTTAATTGGGTGCAGTCTTTTGCAGGAAGGTCAAAAAGCCATCATTGCCGAGCGCAGGCACGCGGTAGATCATGAAATCATCCCCGGCTTGATAGGCTGTGATGTAGGTTTCATGTCCGGCAGGGAACCACGTCTTGAGGGTATTTTGCGTCTCAAGATCGAGCGAATTGTAGAAGAAGATCAGGTCTTTGAGTGGATCAAGACGATACGGACTGTCCGTCCGACGCGCCGCATCGCGCAAAAATTCAGGAATCTTGTCGCGGCTGATGATGCCGTTGGGCCAATCGGTCAGGCCCGCCTCCAGCCCAATGGCGCGATGATCCCACCAGTACATATAGGCGACCATGAAGGCATTACCATAGCTGCCATCACTCTGGGCGAAGCCGCGCAAAATCTGTCCAGCTTGGCTGTAGGGCAGCGACGATGATTCATAGGAGCGGACAAAATCTGTCCTATAGATCGACATACTGTAGCTGTAGGCCGCAATCAGGATTAGACCTGCCGAGGCCGTGAGGAGTCGCCGCATCCAGCGCGCATAGAACAGCCGATTGATCTGCTCAAGGCCCACTGCCAGCGGATAAGCCGCCAGCAAAAAGACAGCCGGCAGCGCCCCGCTCGTGCGCGTAAAGCTCGGATTCTCAATCGGGTAGGCGATGGAGAGAGCCGAGGGCAGCAGCATGACCAGGATCACAACCGGGATGAAGGCATACACCACATCGCCTCGTCGCACGGCCAGGCTGAACCATGCCGCCACGCCTAAGACCAGCAGCGCCCCGACGAACGGATCGAGCGCGGGCGTATTGGGATTGTTATTGATCCACGCCACATCGCCCTTCCAGTTGAACATGAGCAGGGCGTTTCGCATATTACTCAGCAGCGTGGGAATGTTGCCCTGGAAGGCCGTGAGCTGTTCTTCCAGCGTGGCACGACGCTCAATGCGTGTTCCATCGGCCAACTGCGTCGAGATGACATCATCGCCAAAGAGCCGCCCGGCGGTGCGGCGTAAGAACATATCGGGATTTTCGACAGTGTAATGGAGCATGGGGACGAAGATGATGAATGACATGAGAACCAGCGCCGCCAGATTGAAGGCATAGCGTCCGCGTTCACGCCAGGTGCGCGTGCCAAAGTAGGCCGCCATGACCACGCCAATCACAATCACGACAGGCAGCATCCGCACCGCCTGATACATATACAGGCCGACGCCCAGGCAAATCCCGGCCTTGATGAAATCGGCGCGGTGATTGTGGCGCATGGCCCGCGACAGATAAACCAGCATCAGCGAGGTAATGGCAGGCGTGAGGACGATTCGCAGTGCCAGACGTGTGATATTGAGATGCCAGAAGCTGACGCCCACCAGCCCCATCGCCAACAACGCAAACGTCAGGCGCAGTCGGCGGTTCTCGGTGGCGAGAATTTCCCAGGCAAACCAGCCAATGATGGGCAGACTGAGGAGCGACTCGATCAGAGCCAGCGTCTTGAGCAGGTTGTAATCCACGTCGCGGCCCGTCAGATTGGCGATGAAGGCCAGCGCATACATCTGGAACGGTTCGCGCCCGCCGTTGTTGGCGAAGAAGATATCGCGGTTGCAGTTGGGAACGTTCATGCACAGGGGCGAGGAAGGGCCGTGTAGGATGCGCTGGGCATCGAGGATTTTCTCAACATGATCGCTGGTCATCTCCGGCGGGATGCGCGTCCCTTTCATCGGGTCGCCATACAGCCGATCCAGCCGCATCGAGACGCTCAGGCCCGCGATGCCAAGCACAGCCAGCACCACCCAGGGCGAGACGCGCAGGAACGACGCTCCCGTGAAGCGGGTGTGCCACTGCGTCAGCCATTGGCGCGGCTGCCACGAATCGGGACTGAGGGCGATGGCCCACAGCACAGCGCTGGCAATCCACGCATAAAAGATCGGATCAGACATGCGATTGCCGCTTGTGCCTGCCCAGGTGATGAGCGCAAGGAGCGTGCCGCAGATTGCGCTGGAGATTTTGACGGGATTGAGCTTGTCCAGATCGAGCGTGGGGAGCGGCCCATCGTCCCAGCGCAAAATGGGGAAGAGCGGCTCAATGGGTGCTGCGGTTTGATCGACGGGATCAGCATCGTCATCCACGACGAACGGCTGCGGAATGACAGCGGCGGGCAGATGTGTTTTCATCAGCCAGGCCAGCCCTTCAATGATGGCCCAGGCTGCGATGCCCACCAGCAAAATGGGAAAGGTCGGCGTGATCATATCGAGGACGCGCTGCTTTTGATCGACAGGCTCATCGCTGGCATCCATCCAGCGCATGACGACCCACACCCACAGAATCAGCGGGATCAGCCGCAGCGCCATCAGCAACCAATTGGCGGGGCGGCGGCTTCGCACCCAGACCCGCAGGCCATGCCGATGATCCGTGACTTCGGCAAACAGCCACAGTACGGCGGCCAGCACCAGATACGGGAAGCCGCCGACAAGCTGTCGGTTTTCCTGGCGGCTGGTGATGTTGTCGCCTACAAAATACAGGCAGCCCCACAGTGCCAGCACATAGCTCATCAGATACAGGCCCAGGATGACATATTCCTGGAAGCCCAGATCAGGCTGAAACACGCGCCCCCGTCTGAGGCGCGACTGCTCATTCACATCGGCGCTAGGGACGTAAACGGCCTTTTTTTTTGAGGCCGTGTCGGATGTGTCAGTCAGAATTTGATACACCGCGCCCACAATCGCACGCGGCTGACGCCAGAACAGCCCCACCACCTCCGACAGGCTGAGATCGTCAAAGCTGCGCTCGATCATATCTTCAGGGGTGTCTGATGTCGCTGTAAGAGGCGCGGTGGCTCCAAACTCATCCACCTGGAACGCGGTATCATGCAGCGCCTGGGCAATCTCTTCGCTGACAACAGAGCGCGGTACGGTGGGGTGCGGCGAATAATCATCATCGAACAGCATCAGGTCGCTGCTCTGTCCGCTGTCCGCGTCAAACGGCTCGGCAAGATCGGCCTGCTGAAAGACCTCATCCGTCACAAACGGCTCATCATCGATCCCGCTGGCCTGCAACACATCCTGCGGGATCGCGGCATCGAAGCCGCCCGCGAGATCGGCCTGTTGAAAGACCTCATCCGTGACATGGGACTCATGGTCGTCGGTCTCGCTGGCCTGCAAGACATCCTGCGGGATCGCGGCATCAAAGCCGCCCGCAAGATCGGCTTGCTGAAACAACTCCGTGCTCACATGCGTCGGGTGGACGCGGGAGGCTGGCGACTTATCGGCGTGTGGTTCGGCAGTTTCTAAGTCTGGAGCATCGTCTGACAGAGGCGGAACAGCAGGCATGTCCTGCGGCAGCTCCTCTGATGACCCCGATGGTGGGGTGGGCGTGTCTGGGAAGTTTGGGTCATGCTGTGCCATACGGCTTGCGTCCCTTGAGTGCGAGATTGACGGTGCTGCGTCCGGCGGGTTCGTTAATTTTATTCTTGCGATCAAAATAATTGAAGATTTTAAGGCCCAGGTTGATCGGATTCAACAGGCTGCCATGATTTTTGTCGAACGTCAGGCGATTGGCCGCCGTCGCCATCGAGTCGGGCAGTGCGCCGGATTCGAGCAGCGGCATCCCAAAGCCATACACCAGATTGTGGATGAAGGGGAAGGCATCATGCGTGAAGGAGCGCTCTTGCTCCACTGTGAAACCGGACATCTGGGCGGCATGACGCAGTTCGAGCGGCGTATACAGGCGCACATGATTGGCCCACAAGCCCGCCAGCGGCCCGTGCTGAATATGCGTTTTGAAGACCGTTTCAAGCGTCTTGTTGATCGGGTCCCACCAGAAGGGATAATTGGCGTGCGGCACAGTCACGACGACCACGCCGCCCGGCTTCAAGACGCGGTAGGCTTCTTTCAGCGCCCGTACATCATCCTCAATATGCTCCAGAATCTCCGAAAAGATCACCGCATCGAAGGTGTTGTCAGGATAGGGCATCTCTTCAATGCGTGCCTGATGAATCGGAATGTTGAGCGATCCCACGTTGCGCTGGGCCTTCTGGATCACGCCCCAATCCAACTCTGCGCCGATGATGGTGCAGTTGGACACATGGCGGAACATATTGAGATAGAAGCCTCGCCCGCACGGGATATCGAGAATCACACTCTCGTCCGTTGGATTAACCCACTCGAAGATGGTTTGCACGCGCTTCTTGAAGGCCATATCGGCTTCGTTGCGCGTCATCTGGGCAATTTGCGCTTGATCGACCATGACTATCCCTGCTTTCTCGCGTGTTCATAAAAGATGCGTTCATAGCCATCAACGGTGTCCTGAAACGAGAAAATACGTTCGATCTCAGCACGCCGCTTATGATACGTCTCAGGATTGTTCAGGATTTCGACGACAGCCGCGCCAATCGACTCGGCGTCCCCCTGTTTGGCGAGGCGGCCCATGCCCGTAACGGTGACAGGCACGCGCCCACCGGGAATATCCGTCATGACCATCGGTGTGCCGCACAGCATGGCCTCGACCTGCACGAGCGCGAAGCACTCTGTATCGCTCGTGAGCATCATCACATCACACGCCGCATAAAAATCAGCCAACTCCTGCATATCCCGAATCAGGCCGAGGAAGGTGACGTGATCCTTGTGCGCCTGGACAAGACCCTGGTGACGCTCCCAGGTGTCCTCGTAGGCGATCTCATATTCTCCGGCGAAGACCAGATGCGTGTCGGGATAGGTGCGACGGATGGTATCCATCGCCTTGATCGCCAGATCAGGCCGTTTTTCTTCCACGAAGCGCCCGCTGTAGCCAATGATCGGGCCGCCATTGAGCTGCCATTGAGCGCGTAACGCCGCCACTTTTTCGGGGCGCGGCGCAGGGATGGAGACGGGCGGATAGAGGACAGTCGTTTTATCGAGGAAGGGCTTGAGATAGTAGGAGTGTTCGGCGTAATCCTGGCTGTAGCCGATGAGACGGGCAGCGCGGCGGGCCATGAAGGTGAAAAAATTGAACATCGTATCGCGGATGAAGCGGTTAGTGCGGCCTTTGGGCAGCACCAGGTCGCCGTGATGCGTGGCGACGACCTTGACCCCGGCCATCTGCGCGATCACACTGACGAGTGCGGTTTCCAGCATCGGCGTGTGGATGCTGACAATATCGGCCTTCCGCATGGCGAAATAGGCGGCCCAGGGGAAGGCGGGCATAATCACGCCGCGACTCAGATAGATCGGCGGAACCCACAGACGCACCACGCGCACGCCGTTGTGCATCTCCTCATCGCGGGGCAAATCCTGCTGATAGCGGGCCGTCAGAACGGTCACATCATGGCCGCGCCGCGCCAGTTCTTCGGCCACACTCTGCACATGAACGGTGAGGCCTGTGCGATGGGGATAATAATACAGCAGCGAAATCAACACCCGCAGCTTGCGCGTGCGCCGTGCGGCCTCTAAATCGAGCGTCATGCGTCACCTTGCTTGGACGAAACGGTTTGCCACTGCCGAACGCCTGTTTGAAGCTGTTGCAGCGACAGGCCCTCCTGAATAAAGCCGAGCACACCCGTACTCGCATGGACGAAGACATTGACCGCATGAACCATCACGGCGAAGGCCAGCGCCGATTCGGTCTGCTGGTAGCCCATCGCCTTGAGCGCCAGCAAAATCGCCGCCTCATACGGGCCGACGTTGCCAGGAACGGCGGGCAGCGCAATCGCAAAGGCCGCCGCTGACACATACAGCGCTGTCGCGGGCAGGCTGCCAATCTCAAAGAAGGCGAACATGAGGAAATAACCTGCCAGCACCGAGGCAATCCAACTCAGCACTGTCCACACCAGCGAGGGGATGAGCAGGCGTGGCTGTGTCAGCGGCAGCAGGCCATCCAGCAGATGATCCAGCAGCGCCGCCAGATTGAAGCGCTGTAAAAGCGGCACGACGCGCTGAAATGCGGCCAACAGGCGGTGCAGCAGCGGACGATTCACGGCGAAAAAGAGCAGGGCGGCAAATCCCACAATCGCCGTGAGGAAGCCCACCCGCGCCGCTGCCTGGAGTTCAAGCGGGACAGGGGCCACAGCCAGAGCCAGCATGATCATCACGACCACAGCCAGCAGATCGAGCAGGCGTTCAATCAGGACGGAGCCAGCGGCGGTCAGCATCGGCACAGGCGGTTCAGCCTGAGCGCACAGATACAGCCGCGCCACGTCGCCAATCCGCAGCGGCATGACGCCGTTCACCAGATAGCCAATATTCATGATGTTGAAGGTGCGCGTGAGGGGCAGCTTGTAATTCAGGAGCGTTTGCCAGCGCCGCGCCCGTGTGAACAGACCGAGCACGAGGAACAGGATACAGGGCAGCACGTAGACATAGCGGGCTGTTTGCAGCGCCTGCAAAAAGAGCGCCCCGTTAATCTGCGAGGCGATGAAATATGCGGCGATGAGTGTGACGCCTAAACCCAGAAGGGAGATGCGTGCAATGCGTGGAACGCGCACCCGATGTTGTCCCTGCACAATTTGATCCGTCGGATTATGATGGATGACAAGACGCCTGTTTGACAAGAGTCGATGGGGCGGATGTGCCTCATCTCTACAATTTCTCACAGAAGGCTGCGAAACCAGCCGCGCCCCATTCTAGCACAGAGCAAACGCCTCGTACCCACCACGATGATGAAGAGTAGGGATTGTTGTTGTAGGGACACGGCACGCCGTGTCCACATATTCGGACATGATCCCTACACCTATGAACCACGATGGAATTATTCTGGAAACACCTTCTCCGGCTGCCACACCATCTCTAGACGTTTTAAGACCGCCACCAGTTCCCCCGATGGCAGCATCGCCACGCCGCGCTCAATCTCGTCGCCTGTGTAGGGCAGCGAACGGCCAAAGCGCAGGTCACGCGCCTCGTCATCCGTGATCGGCACAATCGGCAGATGAGGTAGAGCGGTGTGCATGGGCGTGAGGCGCGATGACCAATCCTCGGTCTGCTGCAAGTCTTCCAGCGTAAAGGCATGGTCCAGCGCAAATGCGCCGCTGCGGGTGCGAATTAAGCCTGTGAGGTGTGCGCCAACGTTGAGCGCTTCGCCCAGATCATAGGCGAGGCTGCGAATATACGTGCCTGCGCTGCATGTCACATCAAGGATGAAAGAGGGACTGTCCCATGACACAATCTCCAAAGCACGAATAGTCACGGTACGCGGCTCACGCTCAACCGTCTGGCCCTGGCGGGCGAGATCATACAGCTTTTTGCCACCCTGCTTGATGGCGCTGTACATCGGCGGGACTTGCAGAATATCACCCGTAAATGCAGGCAGAGCGGCGTCAATCTGGTCGCGGGTGAGAGCCGAGGCATCGCGGGTGATGAGCGTCTGGCCTTCGGCGTCATAGGTGTCCGTCGTCTCGCCAAATTTGAGCGTGGCGCGGTACTGTTTTTCGCCATGCATGACATCATCGCTGAGGCGCGTCGCCGCCCCCAGGCACAGAATCAGCACGCCTGTCGCCATTGGATCAAGCGTGCCTGCGTGTCCGACCTTGACCGCGCCCAATCCGCGCTGCTTGAGGCCGCGCCGAATCTGTGCGACCACATCATGGCTGGTAATGCCCTGGGGCTTGTTGATATTGAGGAAACCGGAGAAGGGAGTTGTCATAGGTCACAGAGCGCTAAAACCGCAAAGACACAAAAAGAAGCGTTTAGAGGCTGTTTGATAATGCACAACGTTATGAATGATTTGTGTAGGGACAGGGCCTGCCCTGTCCGTTCATCGTGTGAAAAATGGACAGGGCAGGCCCTTGTCCCTACATGAACCACGCCAAAGACACACAGAAACACGATGCTTGAGACATCTTTGCGCTCTTTGTGCCTTTGCGGTTTGATGGGCTAGGTAATTTGCAGCATACCATTGGCTGTGACCGCGTGCAGTTTGGGCAGAACGAGCGCCATCACGCGCTCAACCGTTCCCGCCACCGTTGCGCCTGCGGCCTGCTTGTGTCCGCCGCCTCCCACCGCAAACGCCACCTCGCCCACATTGTAGCCGGGCTTGGAGCGCATACTGATTTCAACGGTGTTATTGGCCTGCTCTTTGAAGATGATCGACACCATCGCCTCATTCACCTGCACGAGGAAGCTGGCGAGGCCCTCATCGGATACCTCATCCATCTGCGCCTTATGAGCATCTTCCAGACGCACAATGCCATAGATGACCTGTCCATCCAACTGCACCGAGGGTAGCACATGCTTCCACAACTGCACGCTCTGATAGGTGCGGCTGTCGAGCGTGCGGGCGGTGGTTTCGCTCAGCGAGGCCCCGGCCTGGATCAACGCCTGCGCGATGCCTAACGTCTGGGCAGTCACGAGGCTGATACGAAAGCCGATGGTATCAGTCACCAGGCCCGCCATGAGAGGCACAGCCACATCACGGCTGATGGTGATGCCTGTCTCGATGAACCAGCGGTAGACAATCTCGGTGGAGGAGACAGCCGTTGGCAGGATCAGATGAAGATCGCCAAACAGCGTGTTCGTCACATGATGATCGAGATTGATGACGCGCAGACTGTTGGCGCGGGCATATGCGCCGACGCTGCCCGTGCGGATTTCATCGCTGGCATCTGTCGAAATCATAAGGTCCCAACGGCCATCGCTGAGCGTGTCCACAATCGTCTCACTCGCGGGCAGCCATTGCAGATAATCGGGCACACCGTCATCATCAGCGACGACGACGGACTTGCCCAGATCACGCAGCGCATTTGCCAGCCCCAACGCCGAGCCAATGGCGTCACCATCCGGGCTGACATGCGTCACAATCACGATGGTCTGTGCCTCACGCACGGCGGCGGCGGCCTCATGCCATTGAGGTGTCGGAATCATCGTCATCCGCGTCATCCTCCGTGTTGGCGACTTCAACCTCAAGCGGCGGCAGATTTAAATCTTCAACCAGCCTGGACAGACGTTCGCCGTGTTCCAGCGTCGTATCCCAATGGAAGTTGAGTTCAGGCGTATTGCGAAGACGAATCCGCTTGCCTGTTTCGCGCCGCAAAAAGCTTGCGGCACGTTTGAGGCCCTCCATCACTTCTTTCTCACGGGCCTCATCGCCCAGGGCATTCACGTAGACATCGGCATACATCAGCTCACCATCGAGCTTGACTTCGGTGAAGGTGATGTTGTGCAGGCGGGGGTCACTGACCTCCCGCCGCAGCAGTTCGCTCAAAATGGCGAGGATGCGATCTTCCATGCGTCCTTGTTTGATCGACATTGGATCGCCCTTTCTGCGCTAGTTCACGCGCTCCATGACAAAAAATTCCAGCACGTCGCCCGCTTCAAAGGCGCTGAAACTGTCGAGGCCGACGCCGCATTCAAAGCCGGTGCGGACTTCACGCACATCATCATTGACACGCTTGAGCGATCCGACAGTGTTGTTATCCGACAGGACTTTGCCGTTGCGTTTGACGCGCACTTTGGCGTTACGGCGGATTTCGCCATCACGCACATAGCAGCCTGCGATGCTGCCCAGACGCGAGATTTTGAAGACCTGACGGACTTCCGCCACGCCAATCGTCTTCGCCTCGAATTTGGGTTCCAACATGCCTTTGAGCGCCAGTTCCATATCCTCGAACAGCTTGTAAATTACGCTGTAGACGCGAATATCGACGCTGTGCGTGGCCGCCAGGATGCGGGCAGCAGGGGAAACTTCGACATGGAAGGCCATCACAATCGCGGATGAGGCGGCGGCCAGCAAGATATCGCTGTCCGAGACATCACCCACATCCGAGGCCAGCACATTAATGCGGATGCCCTCAGGATTTTTCTCAGAGACATTCTTGAGGCCCTCAAGGATCGGCTGGAGTGATCCCTGCACATCGACCTTGAGGATGACCGTGAGTTCCTTGACCTTGCCTGCCTGGAAGCGTGCAAAGGCATCTTCGAGGGTGAAGGTGCGCGGGGCGAGGACGGTGTTATCGGTCTTGTCGTCAAGCCGCTGCTCGATCAGGACGCGGGCTTCTTTGTCATTCTTCATCTTTTCAAAACGCTCACCGGGTTCCGGCGGCTCATTGAGGCCGATGACCGATACAGGGGTCGAGGGGCCAACTTCATCCACAAGTTTGCCTGTTTCATCGTACATGGCACGAATGCGCCCATACGATGTGCCTGCGACGACGACATCACCGCGCTTGAGCGTGCCATTGAGCACAAGCAGTGTGGCCTGTGCGCCTCGGCTCTTGTCCATGCGCGACTCAATCACGACGCCGCGTGGTGTGCCTGTGGGATTGCCGACGAAGCTGTTTGAATCGGCCACCAGCAGGAGCGCCTCAAGCAGATCGTCAATGCCTGTTTTTTGCTGTGACGAGACGGGAACCATGAAGACATCGCCGCCCCAATCTTCCGGCGTCAGGCCGAGATCGGAGAGTTGATTTTTCACCATTTCGACGTTGGCATTGCGCTTGTCGATCTTGGTGATCGCCACCACAATCGGCACATTGGCCGCACGAGCGTGCATCAGGGCTTCACGGGTGGTCTGCATCACACCATCGTCAGCCGCCACGACCAGCACCACGATGTCCGACCCCTGCGCCCCACGCGCACGCATGGCGGTAAACGCCTCGTGGCCGGGGGTGTCGAGGAAGGTGATGACACGATCATTGTGCTTGGCACGATACGCGCCAATGTGCTGCGTGATGCCGCCGGATTCGCCTGCCGCAACGTTGGCTTTGCGGATGGTATCAAGCAGGGTGGTCTTGCCATGATCGACGTGACCCATGATGGTGACGATGGGCGGACGGACGACCATATTCTCAGCTTTTTCGCCGTAGTACACCGTCTCCCATTTGCGGGTGATTTCTTCGGTGCGCTGCTGCTCTTTGGCCTTCTCATCAATCGCACTTTGCGACTGAGCTTCATAGCCAAATTCTTCCAGCACAATCGCGGCCGTGTCGAAATCAATCTGCTGATTGATGGACGCGAGCGTACCGTTGGCGATGAGCTTCTTCATCACATCGATGGGGCTGCTGTTGATGGTTTCCGCGAGTTGGCGGACGGTGATAAAATCGGGAAGGGTAACGGCTTGTTTTTCTTTTGCCATAGGGCGGTGATCCTGTCTCTAGGTCGCTAGCAATTGCCTGAGACAGGATCACCGTAAAAGAGGTGTCACTGTCTCAGGATGTATTGAATCCGTGAGAATGATGAGGCGTTCATAGCGCTGCCTGGCGCAGCCGTGTACGGTCCGCTTCAGTGAGCGCTGTCCGTAAGGCCCGATTCAGGATATCGGTGGACGAGGCCCGTTCCCAACACGCAGGCTGCGTGCAGAGATAGGCCCCCCGTCCGTTGAGTTTCCCGGTTGGATCGATGATAATACCTTCGGCCGTATGCACCAGACGTGTGAGCTGCCGTTTGTTATCTTTCGTGCGGCACACAGAACACGTCCGCATGACAGGTGTTTTGCTCATGATCGGTATCCAACGCCGCTAGAAATCGTCTGAACCCCAGTAGTTGCGATTGCGGTTGCCCTTACGTTTCCGCTTGGAAACGACCTCGCCGGTCTTCTCGTCAAACACGAGTTGACGACGCTTGGTACGGGCATTCTTGTCTTTCTTCGTTCCATCCAGCGCGATGACATCGCCGTCTTCGTCGAATTCTTCTTCGGCCTCACCCGCTTTGACTTCAACGGGCGGTTTGACCCGCGTCGGGGCGGCATTGCCAAAGGCATCGCGTGTCGATTCGGCGTCAGCTTCGTCACGCAGGACAGCGTGCGCTTCGGCTTCATGGCGCGGATCGGCAACGGGCGCGATGGTGAGCTGCACATCTGCACGGTCATCGGCGTCATGGGGGATCAACGTTGAGAAATCGGTGACAGTATCCACCAGTTCATCAAGCACGGATTGAATCACGCCCAACTGCTGCGCCGAATTCTTGCCGATGAGCTTCCGCAGACGGTCTTCATCGACCAGCATTGCCAGCATCACGGCCCCCACGCTGCCAAGCGGCGAGAGCGAGTCCTCCAGATCATCCGGCAAGTCCAGCACGCTGATCGGCACATGGAACAATTCTTCCGGCAGGGTTGATCGGACGGCTTCCACCTGGGCGACTTCCGCCCGACGGGTGTCTTCACGCTCAATCAAAAGCAGGCGTTCCACCACATCGGCAAAGCGTCCGAGGATGGTGTATTCTTCCGGCATCACGGTGCGATTGTTGAGCTTCTTCTCCATGATGCGGCGGGTATCATCCACCAGCGCGCCGTGTGTCCGCAGCAGATCCGACAGCGGCGGCAGATCGATATTATCGAGGGCGCTCTGGACGGTCTCCGTCACGCTCTTGATATCAATGCGCCATCCCGTCAGCTTGGCCGCGAGACGGGCGTTCTGGCCTTCGCGTCCAATCGCCAGCGAGAGCTGGTCGTCCGGCACGATGACCACAGCGGTACGGCCTGTGTGGATATCCTCATCGAGATAGACGCCCGTCACACGCGCCGGGCGCAGCGCTTCGGTGATGAAGGAACGGGCATCACTGCGCCATTCGATCACGTCAATCTTCTCGTTGTGGAGTTCGTTCACAATGTTCTGGATACGGTTACCACGCTGTCCGACGCACGCCCCAACGGGATCAATGCCTTCTTGCAGCGCCGACACCGCGACTTTGGAGCGAAATCCCGCTTCACGGGCGATGCTCTTGATCTCGACCTGGCTATTGTAAATCTCTGGGACTTCGTATTCCAGCAGGCGGCGCAGCATATCGCGATGACCGCGTGAGCAGATGATCTCAGGCCCTTTGTTGGTGCGCTTGACTTCTACCACATACACGCGGATTTTCTCGTGCTGGCGGTAGAATTCACCTGGAATTTGCTGAGCACGGGGCATTTTCGCCTCGGCACGGCCCAGGCTCAACGCGACATGGGTCGGGGTCACATTCTGCACAGTGGCGGCCATGATGTCGCCCTCATGCACGACGAACTCTTTGTAGAGAGCATCACGTTCCGCTTCACGGATCTTTTGCAGGATGACCTGTTTGGCGTTCTGGGCAGCGATACGATCAAATTTCTTGGTCGTGCCCTCCACCTGCACCATAACAGTGTCACCATTCTGGGCTTCAGGATTGTAAAAGCGGGCCTTTTCCAGCGAGACTTCGGTATCCGGAAATTCGACAGCCTCAACCACTTCTTTCTCAACGAAGAGGCGGGCGCGGCCTGTTTTTGTGTCGATGCGCGCCTCGACTGCTTGTGACGCGCTGGCATTCTTCTCCCGTCGGTAAGCCGAGACGAGGGCCGCTTGCAGGGCCTCTAAAATGACGTCCTGGGGAAGCGTGCGGGTCATCGCCGTCTCCGTCAGGGCAAGTAATAGTTCGTTCTCCATGAACATCCGGCGGGACTGCCGCTGTGAGGCGACAGGAGAAGCCGACACGCCTTTCTATAACACGCTGAACGATCAGTTCGGTAGGAAGAGATGTGTGCTGCCACTGGCTCTCTATGGGCCATTCCCTGGTGGGGGTTAAAACGTCCGACTCCTTTTAAGGATTGGACGAAAACAAAAAGTGGGGTGAACCCACTTCTCGCCAAAACACTAAACTCTCCCTATTGTAGCACGCTGCCCCCCTCCATGCAAGCCATGTTAAACGTTACCAATGAGATTTTTATGCAATATGATTGTCCCATGACCTGATGAAATTCATGCAATCCTCACAACAGGCAGCGCGGCGAAGAAAGACGTTATCCGCGTTTCTTTTTCTTGCCTGCCCGCCGATATCGCCACCAGCCAATACCCATGCCTATGAGCGTGACGAGACTTGCCGCACCGCTCATCATCAGCAGGATGCGCTGGCCCTCAGCCGCCGCCTGATCGTCAAGATAGGTGAAGATAGTTTGTGCATCGCCCTGCAACACATTTTCAGGGTAGAGCATCGGATTGCCCCAGATTTGCAAGCCGTATTTGCTGTTGCCCATGCCATATGGACGATTGAAACAGCCTTCGCCTGTGGTCATGTTTATCAGCCGCGTGATCCCCGCTGGCAGCGCCTTGAGTTGATTGCTGTTGGCATCCAGCCAGCACAGGTGCGTGAGTTGTTCAATCTCAGCGGGGAGGGCTGTGATCCTGTTGCCACCGAGATTGAGAATAACGAGCTTCTTAAGCTGACCAATGTCCGTTGGAATACTCTCGAACTGGTTGTAATCCAGCCATAACTCCTCAAGCGAAGTCATCCCCCAGATACTGTCAGGCAGTTCTTTCAAGCCATTGCCGGAAAGCGCCAACTGCTTGAGGTGTTTCAGATTTGAAATTTCAGACGGAATACTCGTCAGGCGGTTGGATTGGAGGGTCAATTGTACAAGATTCGTCATCTGTCCAATCTCAGGCGGGATGGATTGCAGATCGCCGCAGCACATATGGAGCGCGACAAGATTTGTCATCTGACCGATCTCAGGTGGGAAGGTCGTCAGGTGCATGTAGCTGAGATTGAGCGTCTTGATATCGGTGAGGGTAAACAACTCAGGGGGCAGGCGCGTGAGATCGGCGGGCAAAGCTACACTATCGGCGTGGGTTTGCCGCGCCTCTTCGATCCGCTCAAGCGCCAGTTGATAGGGGTAATCCTGATCCTGGGCTTGAGCGGAAAACCCGATTAGACCGAGTGCAAAGAGCAGTACACAACAGGCGATATATTTCACTATAGTCTCCCGAAAATACGAAATATCTCTTTTGATCCTAACATAAGGCATTGTGGCGTTTCTGGACGCTTGCCCCACGCTTTGCCCGCGCAGGTGGATAGATAAACCCATCAAACACGATTGGCAGACCTCTGTCAGCAGGGCTAATATTGACACGCGGACGTACACAAAATTATTTTGCGGGGTACAGCGCAATCATGCCCCTCATGCAAAGGATCAAAGATGCAAACATATCGAATCCCGAATACAGATTTAGATGTGACGCGCCTTGCCTATGGCACATGGCATTTGGGCGGGACGTGGGACTCCGCGCCCCTCACGCCTGATCTCCATGCGCGGGCAGATCGTCTCGTGCATGTGGTGGTTGAGCAGGGCATCAACATGATCGATCTGGCCGATATCTATACGCGCACAAAATCGGATCAGCTCATCGGTGAGGTGCTGCGGAAACAGCCGGGTCTGCGCGACAAGCTGATTTTGCAAGAGAAGTGCGGCATCCGCTTGAGCGACGAGCCGAATGCGGGTGATCCGGGCCGTTACGATTTTAGCTATGAGCATATCATCGCCACTGTCGAAGCGTGCTTGAAGCGTCTCAACACCGATCATGTTGAGATTCTGCTGCTGCATCGGCCTGATCCGCTGGTTGAGCCGGAGGAGATCGCCCGTGCGCTGGATGACTTGCACAGCAGCGGCAAGGTGCGCTATTTTGGCGTCAGCAATCACAACATCTGGCAGATTGAACTGCTCAAGCGCTATGTCAAGCAGCCGCTGGTCATCAATCAACTGGAATTGAATTTGCTCCACCACTACCTCATCAGCAATGGCATCGTCGTTAATCAAACCGGATATGTCTACACCGAATCGGAAGGCTTGCTGGATTACTGCCGCTTGCATGACATCATGATTCAGGCATGGTCGCCCGTCGCTGGCGGCAAGCTGTTCAATCCGCCCGCCGATGCACCCGCACACATCCAGGCAGCGGGCCGCCTCATCGCGCAGCTTGCGGCGGAGCATCACACCACGCCCGAAGCGATTGCATTGGCGTGGTTGCTGCGTCATCCGGCGAAGATTCAACCAATCATCGGCACAATGAATGCGGATCGTCTGGCGGAAAGCTGCCTGGCCGATTCGGTGACTCTCAGCCGCATTGAATGGTATCGTCTACTGGCGGCGGTGCATAGCGTGCCGTAGGAATGGCGCTGCGCCAGTAATGTAGGGGCGCACGCTGGTCGGTGTATATGATCGCATGATTGGGGTAATCATTCACCTATCCGTGAGAATCGTGGGTTTGTAGGGGCAGGATACATCCTGCCCACGTTGAATCATCAGGGCGCGATATATCGCGCCCCTACAACGGCCTTTGTCGCATGGATAGCTGAATGATCGCATGATTGGGATTTGCATCCCATGCGAGAGGTTTGCAACAGGTCACAGCGCTTTTGTAGGGGCGACTCATGAGTCGCCTCTATATGATTCTACCTCAAAATAAGTGGGCGGGCGGGCCATACGGCGATATCAACAGTATCGGGCCATTTTGCGATGCTCAGGGCAAGTTCATCTTGTGGTGAGGCGTTTTGCAGGCTTTAGGGAGAATAGTGAAAATGGACAGGGCAGGCCCTGTCCCTACACGAATCATGCATAACATTTTGCATTATCAAACGGTCTCTTAAGGGGGACACAGGATGTCTAAAACAGGCATAAATGAGGTCATTGTCTTTCAAATCCCATAGTAATG
>Ga0105044_10004858_pt1 | contig 18497 bp, 10 predicted proteins | sample MAT01_FD_78092 | JGI IMG/M metagenome (GOLD analysis project Ga0105044, IMG submission 78092) | Freshwater microbial communities from Lake Fryxell liftoff mats and glacier meltwater in Antarctica - MAT-01 | ecosystem: Environmental > Aquatic > Freshwater > Ice > Liftoff microbial mat | place...
ACCCTAACGAATGACCCCGGGACCGTGATACCCGGCCGGTGAGCAGGCCCGCCACGAGCGGGAAGCCCAACGCCGAGTGAGCTGTCCCCCCTGATCCCAACGGATCAAGGTCGTTCGGTGCGCGTCGGCACGGCGGAGGACGCACCTTTTTACTGTTTGCACAAGACTAGCGACTGTGGGAGCGGGATGCGAGCCGCCGCGTCGACACCCCACGCACTGCCACTTCCCGAGTAACGCTTGGGTTGCACAACGAAAGCCTGCGCCAGACACTGGCGCCACCCAGCTGCGCTTCTATCCCACGATGAGCACCGCCGACCGACCAGCACTCCGCGCCCGCATGCGCGCCGCGCGCCGCGCGCTTCCCGCGCGAACACGGCTAGCCGCTGCCGAAGCTGTCGCCGAGAATCTGCGGAAAAACATCCAAGCGTTCACAGAAGCAAAAATTGTTGCTGGCTACTGGGCCTGCGACGGCGAACTGCCATTGCATTCGTTGCTCGCTGGTCGCCCCGCATTCAGCTACCTGTTGCCGCGCTTGCGCGCAGACCGCTGCCTCGATTTTGTGCCGTGGCGAGCGAGCGATGCCGTGCTCGCCAACCGCTTTGGAATTCCCGAGCCAGCAACAGGCGATCCGGTCGACCTTTCTGCCATTGATGTCATTCTGCTGCCCCTGCTTGCTTTCAATCGCACCGGCGCGCGCCTCGGCAGTGGCGGTGGTTACTACGACCGCAGTTTGGCATCGCTTGCGGGTGCAGCACGCGGCGATGGCCCGCAATTGATTGGGGTTGGCTATGCGCTGCAAGAAGCCGCCGAGCTTCGTGCCGAAGCATGGGATATTGGCCTGCACAGCGTGGTCACCGAAGCAGAGTGGATCGACTGCCGCGACACCGGCCGCGTTTCCACAGAAAGCTAGTCGCGCTCCCGGCAGGCGCGGATCGCGCGATACTGGACTTGGCTGGCGCACGCATAGGATCAACGTTGAAATCACCCACAAAAACCCGTAGCGATCAAGACGACGACCAGCGCCGATTGGCCGTGCTGATTGATGCGGACAACGCACAGTCCTCGGCCATCAATGGCTTGCTCGAAGAAGTGGCGCGTTATGGCGTTGCCAGCGTTCGCCGAATCTATGGCGACTTCACCTCGCAGCAGCAAGGCGGTTGGAAAAAGGTGTTGCTGAAACACTCGATCCAACCGGTGCAGCAGTTCGCTTACACCACCGGCAAAAATGCCACCGACAGCGCGCTGATCATCGACGCCATGGACCTGATGTACACCGGTCGTTTTGATGGCTTTTGTCTGGTTTCAAGCGATAGCGACTTCACTCGCCTAGCCCAGCGACTGCGCGAAGAAGGCCTGACGGTGTACGGCTTCGGCGAGCGCAAGACGCCGGATGCGTTCGTGCAGGCTTGCGACAAGTTCATCTACACCGAAGTGTTGCGCTCGGTCGCTGCCTCACCCAAGCCGGAGCCGGTCAGCAGCAAACCCGCCAACAAGCCGAAAAAGTCCAAGCGCTCGGACCTCAACTCGCTGTCTGCTGCGACCACCGCGGCACCTACTTCTCAAGCCGCCGCACCCGCCAATGAGGGCCCGCCAACAGCGACCGGGAAAGCCGCAGCGCCGCTGGCGTTGATCCAGCAGGCGATTGAAGAAGCATCTGACGAAGCCGGCTGGGCACACCTGGGTGCTGTCGGCAGCTACTTGAACAAGATCCGCCCGGACTTTGATCCGCGCCTGTACGGCCACCGCAAACTCAGCGATTTGCTGAAAAGCCAAGCCAAGCACTTCGCCGTGGAAGATCGCGGCACCCCGGGCAGCAGCGCGAAGTCGGTTTATGTGCGCAGCAAGGGCGCTGACAAAGGCGCTTGATCTCAGCGACGCTGATTGCGTCGACTTGAACGACCTGTCAGGCGGATGCCAATTTCAGCCCCAGGCCACCAGCGACGAGCAAAATTGCGTCCGCAACACTAGTAGTCCGTTTCATGAATGCGCACGATGATCGCGCAGGATCTAATCGAACAGGGGATTCTCTGAAGGAGCGACGTATCGGGCCATACGGCCGACTGAAGAGAATTCCCTGTGCAGTCAGGAGACATCGGGGCGGCAGCCCCGCGTAGCGGCGAGGCCGCCGAACGAGGGCGTACGCAATTCATGAGAAGTCCGGGCTAGCAACGGTGCTGGCCTTACTTTTGGGCTAAGCGGCCTGCGCGTGCAGACGAACACCCAGCGCCCGCGCGACTTTCAGGATGGTGGAGAAGCTTGGATTACCGTCTTGACTCAATGCTCGATACAAACTTTCCCGGCTGAGCCCCGCATCTTTCGCCACTTGCGTCATGCCCTTGGCACGGGCGATGTCTCCGAGCGCGCGCGCGATTCCGGATACATCGTCTGGTGCTTCTTCAAGCCATGCATCGAGGTATGCGGCCATTTCCTCCGGGGTCCGCAGATGTTCGGCCACGTCGAATGCCGAGGCCTTGAACCTCGATGTCTTTTTCTTTGTGGCCTTTGTCATCGCTTCACTCCTGAAACTGCGCCATCAAGCGGCTTGCTTTGGCGATGTCACGGTCCTGAGTCGATTTGTCGCCACCGATCAGAAGCAGCAGCAACCGATCTCCTCGCTTCGAGTAGTACACCCGGAATCCAGGTCCAACGTCGATTTTCAGTTCCGACACCCCGTTGGGCAGGTTCCGATGATCGCCAGGGTTGCCATGGATCATCCGATCAACACGCATCAGGATTTGGGCTCGGGCGTTCAGATCCTTCAGGCCGTCAATCCAGTCTCGATAATCGTCGGTCTTCTCAACCCGCATGGTGCGAGTGTAGCCCATAAGCTACGAATGCAAAAGCGCCCGCTGTGTGGCCGAAAGGACGTCGTACTCGCAGTAGAAATGCGGTCAAACTGCGGGCACCGGAAGCCTCGGAAAGCACAAGGTCAGCGGTTCAAGCGAGCTTCTACCGAAACACAGCTGGGCGCGAAGCACCACTGCCTAGAAACACCAGACCTTCAACGATGCGAAACCAACTTGGAGCAGCCTGGAACGCTATCGCCACGACGTAAATCGCGGCGATTGCGAACGCAATCAGCATGCACACGAGAGCGTGTCGCACAGTGCCTATCGAATCAATCAAAACTCGATACGAATTCCCAGCGACAAAATACCTTGCCTTAGGCGTTCGATGCCAACCAGCTCTTCGTAGGTAAGGAAGCCCGACTTGCCGCCGGGAAACAGGGCGGACAGGCCGATGCTGACGTTGAAGTAGTCGGTGTCGATGGCTTCGCCTTGTTGGGTCAGGGTGGCACCGGTGGGGTCGAACAGGAAGCGCGCCGAGAGGCGGCCTGGGTCATCCTGATACTCGTGCTCCCATTCGACGCTGGCGGTGGGCATCAAGATGCCCCAATCACGGCTCAGGATGTAGGTGGCGCGGCTGCCGATGGTGGAGGTAGTGGAGCGCGTGGAGCGGCTGTCGACGGCCAGCGCCAAGCCTTGGCCGGGCAGATTGGCCAACAACTGTTCCGCGTAGGCGTCGGTTTCGACCCGCGTGTAAGCACCGCGCAGGTAACCGCTCAAGCTCCACGGCCCTTTCTGCCAATCCTTGCCGAACGAGAAGGTTCCACCGAGCTGGCTGCCGTCGGTGCTCGCCGTCGCGCGCTGGTCGACTTGCGTAAGCGAGCCATTCAGCGCAGGAATTGAATAGCGGATCCGCCGCAGCAGGTCGTAGTTGCTGCGTCCGATCAGCAGGGTGCCATCGGCATACCACGCGCGCTCGCTGTACCAGGTCGCGAAGGCGGTGAGGCTGAGCGCGCGGCTGTCGAGCTCACCACGGTCATCGGCCAAGTCGGCACTATTGTCGGAGAAGCCCAAGGCCACGCCGGCGACCCACTTGTCGTTGAAGCGGTAGTCGACACCGGCGGTGAGGCCACCGATGTCGAACTCGAATTCCGGCGATTGCTGGCCGCGATCAAACTTGCCCCGCCCAATCTGGCCGGTGGCAAAGAAGCCCAACTGACTGAAGCCGGTGCCGAGATCTTGACCTTCGGCAGACTCGGAATCATCGTCCTCGGCTGCCGGCAGGAACGACATCGGCAGCGCGCCCTCCGGCGTCCACACGCCAATACTGAGCTGATTGCGGGATGCGCCGGGCTGTTCGGCACGAACCTGCCGGAAGCGCTGCTCAAAATTGTTGTTCTGCGCGACCACCGTGATGGTGCCGATCTCACTGAGCGTGCTGCCGATATCCGTTGGCAACTGGTCCAGTGCGGTCTCCACCGCACCCGGGTTGTCGCCGGCGTTGTCGACCAGTTCCAGGCAGCGCTGGAACAAATCCTCCTGCCCCGCCGAGCGGTTTGGCAAGGCGGCCAGCGCCGGGCATAACAGGTCAACGGCATTGCTGGTCGCCTGCTGCTCCGCATCGAGCGTTGGGATATTCGCCACGCCGCCGTTGATTCTGAAAACCACCGCCTGGGCTTGCACGGCTCCGCTGCTCGCGGTCACGGTTGCCGCGCCCGGTAACAGCACGCTGGCAATAGTCTGCGCCCTGCCGTTGGCGTCGGTTAGCGAGGTCGCGGGTTGCACCGTTGCATTGTCGGCCGTCCAGTCGACAGCCGCGCCCGCAATCGGTTGACCGGCGGCGTTGCGCAATTGCACCACCAGCGGTGTGCTGGGTGTGGTGGTGGGTACGGTCTGATCGTTGCCCGAGACTATCGTGAGGCTGCCAGGCGCGGCGGTGGCTTGCGCGGTGAACAGAATCTGCTGACCACCTGGGACGGTCGCGCGCACCGTGTTTTCGCCGCCCAGCGCGCCAAGGGTCAGGCGATTGCTGGTGACACCGTCGGCATCGGTGAAGGTGGCATTCGCCTCCAGACTGCCGCCGCCGCTGAGCACCTGCCAATCCACGCGGGCACCGCCCAAGGCTTTGCTGAGCGCCGGTGCGAGGCTGATGACGAAGCGTTCTGCCAACGGCTGGCCGGCGACACCGGTCTGATTGGAGCCCTCGACATTGCTGACCGTGGCCGTGGTGGCCAGATGCGTGCTGAGCACCGTGAGCGCGGAACCGGCATGCGATGCGCTGATCTGCACGCTGCCTGGCGACTGCGCAAAGACGAAGCCGATCTGCGCTTCACCCTGCGCGTTGCTGATGGAAGACGCTGCATCAAGCGTTGCGTTGGCGGTCAGCACACTCCATTGGATGGTCTGGCCGACCGCCGGATTGCCATCTGCGCTCAGCAGTTTGACCACGATGGGGGCATCGGCACGGGTGCCGATCAGACCAGTCTGGCCGTTGCCTGAGACCAACCGCAGTGCCGGTTCGGCGGCGGGCAATGCGGTCAGACTGAACACAATCTGCGCCAGCGGCGCATCCGCGCGCACCGCAGTGACCGTCACCGCGCCGGGGGTGTTGCCCAACGTGACGCCAATGTTGGCGCTGCCGGAAGCGTCGGTGATCGACTGCGTGGCAGACAGACTGGCCGGGCCACTGACGCTCCATCGAATGGCCACGCCAGACGCCGGCGCGGCGTTGTTTTCAGCCAGCACGCGCAGCGGTTGCAGGGTGCTGCCAAGCACGCCCGTCTGGCCATCGCCGGAATCCACCGGCTTGCGCAAAGTGCTGACGACCGCCGCCGCTTGCACGCTGACAGTGAACGTCACGCGGGCACTCGGGTCATCGCCACGCGCGGCGACGATCTGGATGGTTGATCCAGGAATTGCCGCGGCGCTGAGCTGTACGCTGGCGCTGACGCTGCCATCCGCGCCGGTAACGCCAGTCGATGGCGTCACCGTCGCCGCAGCGGGCGGAACCACGCTGAAGTCGACCGCAACACCTGCCACCGGCGTCGACTCATCTTCGGCACGCACCACCAGCGGGCTGCCCAAGGCCGCACCGGGCAAGCCGGTCTGGGCGTCGCCGGACACCAGCACCAAGGCCATCGCCACATCCGTGACGTTGACGGTGACGGTGGCGCTGGCACTCAAGCCGCCGCCATCGCGCACCTGCACTTGCAAGCTGAAAGGCGCGTTGCCAAAGCTGATGACAAACTGGTTGGCGACGCTGAGTTGACCCGCGGCATCGATTGCAAACGCGCTTCCGGTATTGCCGGCGAGGATGCTCCAGCTCAGGGTGCCGTTGGCGCCGGCATCCACATCACTGGCAAGCAGGGCGCTACCGGCCTGGGTGCCAGCGATGCTGTTCTCGGGGACGTTACGCGTCTGCGCGCTGATGACCGGCCGTTCATTGAGATCGTTGAGGCTGATCTGCACTGTCGCGGTGCTGTTTAGCGGATTGGCGTTGTTATCGGTCGCCTGCACGGTCAGCGTGAAGCGGTTGCTGGTTTCGAAGTCGAGTGCACTGCCGTTGACGACGCTGATCTGGCCGCCGCTGTCGATGGCAAACAGGCCGTTGGAAGTGTCGGCGGTGATGGCATAGCTCAGGGTCTGGCCAGCGTCGACATCAACCGCCACCGTCGCACCGACCAGCGATCCATTGCTTGCGTTCTCGTTGATGGTGAAGCTGTAGCTGGACTGCCCGAACACCGGCGCGTCGTTGATGTCTCCGACGGTGACCGTCACGGTGGCGCTGGCACTGAGGCCGCCGGCGTCCTGCACGCGGACCAGCAAAGCGAACGGCGAATTGGCCAGGTTGATCGCCGCTTGGCTGGCTACCGTGAGCTGACCACTGTTGTTGATCGCGAAGGCCGCGCCGGAGTTGCCACCGTCTATGCTCCAGGCCAGCGTGCCGTTACCGCCCGCATCCACATCGCTGGCCAATAGCGGCGCGCCCACCAGACTGCCGGCGATGCTGTTCTCGGCGATGCTGCGCGACTGCGCAGCGATGGTCGGCGTTTCGTTGAGGTCGTTGAGACTGATCTGCACGCTCGCACTGGCGCTCAGCGGGCTAGCATCGCTGTCGGTGGCCTGCAGCGTGAGCGCATAGCTGGCGGTGCTCTCGAAGTTGAGGCCGCTGCCGTTCACCACGCTGATCCTGCCGCCGCTATCGATGGCGAACAATCCACCTGAATTGCCCGCAGTGATGGCGTAACTCAGGGTCTGGCCGAGATCGGGATCAGTGGCCGTTGCATTGCCGACCGTGGTGCCGTTGGCGGCATTCTCATTGACGCTGAAGGTGTAGCTGGGCTGTGCGAACACCGGCGCGTCATTGACATCGGCGACGACGATGGTGAACGACTGCGTGGCCACCGCCATGGCCACGTCGACAACCTGCAGGCTGACCGCAACGTTGCCGACGTCGGCATTGCTCGGCGTGCCTGCAAGGGTCGCAGTGCCGTTGCCGTTATCGGTGAGCGACAACCAGCTTGGCAACGTACTGATCGACGTGATTGTTCGACTGTCGCCGAGGTCATCGTCACTGCTGGTGATGGCGTAGCTGTAGAGCAGGCCTTGCGTGGCTGCCGTCGGTGCGGTGGAAGTGAAACTCGGCGCATCGTTGCGGTTGCTCACCGTGATGGTGAACGACTGCGACGACGAATCGCCTATCGAGTCGGTGACGCGCAAGTCGATGCTCGGGGTGACGCCGACATCGGCGTTCAGCGGCGTACCGCTCAGCGTGGCGGTGCCGTTGCCGTTGTCGGTGAGCGTCAACCAGCCGGGCAGCGTCGAGACGCTGGTGATGGTGACCACGTCACCACCGTCCGGTTCGGTGGTGGTGATGGAGTAGCTGTAGAGCAGATCCTCGGTGGCGCTGGTCAGCGCGGTCGAGCTGAAGGTCGGCGTGGTGTTGGCGATATCCAGATCCACATCCGCGCTGGCGCAATTGCTCGGATTAAGCACTTCGCATATCTGATAAGTGATGGCGAACACACCAACGGGAAGCGGCGGCGCCGGCAGGTCGATCACGCCGCTGGCGGGGTTGATCGTGACGCCTGTCAGTCCACCATCATTGGTAATGCTGGGGGTGACATCGGCGGCCATCAGCGCGCGGCCGGCAAACGTGTCGTTGCTGTAAACGCTGGCGGTGGAGCCACCGACCGTCGCAATAAAGGTGGGCGAGCCGATGAAGTTGTCGTCGACCGCAACAAGCGGTGCTGCCGTGATGACAATGGTTGCGGTGGCGCTGTCGCAATTGGCCGGGTCGGTCACGTCGCACAACTGATACACCACCAGGTAGGTGCCAGCTACTTGCGGTGCCGGCACGTTGATCACACCGCCCGAGGTGATGTTGGCACCTAAGCCGTCATCGCTGAGGATGCTGGTAGTGACCTGGCTCTCGCTCAGCGTAGACAGGTTGTACTGGTCGTTACTGTGCACCGATGCGGTAGCGCCGCCGGCTTGGCCATCCAGCGGCGACCCGCTGAAATCATCGTCTCCCGCATCGATCTGGTTGCGCACCGTGATGGTGAATACGGTGTCGACTGGAAGTTCACCGCTGGACGGCGCCAGCAGCACGGGATTGCTGCGATCAAGTCGCGGGTCGAAGTTGTAACGGGCACGCACTTCGTAAACGCCGGCCACGCTGGCAATGATGCTGGTCGACGCCGCGCCGCCGCTGGGTGTAATCGGAGCAGTTGGCAGGCCTGACAGCTGCGCCGGACCGGCTGTTTGGACGAAACGCACCACATGCGTGTTATCCGGCACGCCGTTGCGTTGCACGTCGACCGCAAGGTCTTGCATTTGGCCTGGTGGGATGGTCGCGGTGCCACCAACCGGCTGGTTCGCCGTAATTTCGTAGAAATCGCGCACTTGCAGCACCACACCGACGACGATGTCGTCGGAACTGTTCGGCGGGCCCGACTGCGTGACTCCAGGCAAGGTGTCGCCGAGCACATCCCAGCGCGCGACCCGGCAAAAGTTGCCAGAAACCGTGGGGGTGAAAGCAAAGGCGACGCCACCACCGACGCCGGTGGTTCCGCTAATCAGCGGGGTGCCGTCGCCCAAGCCATCGCAATTCGGATCGTTCTCGAAGCTGATTGAGGTCCCGTTCGGCACCGGTGAACCGTTGTTGTAAACCACGAAGCTCAACGCGCTGAATTGGTTGACGAAGTAAGCGCTGGGCGGGGTGGTATTCGAGATGTTGCCGGTGTTGGTGACGGTCAGATTGAAGTTCACATTGAGGTCGCAGCCAGTGCCCTGCAAACAGGCGAATACTGAGAACGAGGTTTCGGACGACCCGGCGACGATATCGACCCCGCCGATGCCGTTGGAATCGGTCGGCGCGGTGAGGGTGCCGCTGCCATTGGCAGCGAAAGTTGCCGCAGAGGGTGGCGAGATCGTCCAGTCGATCAGCTCGGATCCCGCACCTGCCCCGTTGCGCGTGACCAACAATTGAACCCGATCGCCGAAGGCGCCGTTGGGACCCGCCGTTTGACCATTGCCACTGAATTCGCGAATCTCGATGCGATCATCAACCGTATACATCGCGGCGAATTGCGGATCGACGCTATTGGCGCAACCGGCGGTGCAATAGACGAAGAAGCCGAAGGTGCCGCCGCCGCGATCCGACACCTGCACCGAGCCGAAAACGCTGTTGCCAAAACCCTCTGTGCCTTCCAGCGGGCTGCTGATGAAGCTGCCTGGCGCAACACCCGTGCTGTCCAGATTCTCGGCCAGGCGGAACTGCGCCGTGCTGCAACCGCCGCCGTCGTCATCCACCCTGAAATCGAATCCTGCGTTGTCGCCAGGGGATAGCATCCCTCCGATGTTGCTGCCGGGAGCAAGCACGCACAGCGCCCACGCGGGGCTGGCCAAGCTGATCAATAACAGCAGAAGTAGCCACCGCGCCTTGCCGAGGCGTGGCCTGCAGTTCTCAGACAAAGGTGGTGTTCGCATCGCGCTGGTTGCAAACGCCACTGCTGCGGATCGTGCGCGGATGGTCGGCTGTTGAAACTTCATGTACTGCTCCTGAGGACCGCAACACCGGCGATCCAATCGACTTGACGGCGTCAGCCGCACCCCACTGGTACGAAAGAACACCTGCGGCGCTGTGCACGCGAGGCACGACCCCAACCCTTCGCTGGGTCGAAGATGACACGCGCCGCATCTCGGGTCCACCTCGCAGCTGTCAAGAATCAGGCGCGCCGCGTCGCAGATGGCCTCACGTCGTAGCGTTTTATCGGCAAAGTCGCACTCTGCTCCGCCTCCGCGCTTCAGACCAGCAGGCGCGGGCGGGCTAGACGATGCCCACCTCGACCGCAGTGACCGTCACCGCCACATCCGGCGCACTGGCATTGCCACCACCAAGAATCACCCCGCGCAATGGCGACACATCGCCGAAATCGCGCCCCCAGCCGAGCACAATGTGCTCAAGGCCGGGCATCACATTGTTGGTCGGGTCGAACTCCAGCCAGCCCAACGGCGGGCAGTAGACCGCCACCCAGGCGTGCGACGCATCCGCGCCAACCATGCGTGGCTTACCGGCCGGCGGATGGGTGAGCAGATAACCGCTGACGTAGCGACACGGCAGGTCGAACGAACGCAGGCAGGCGAGCATCAGGTGGGCGAAATCCTGGCAGACGCCGTGCTTCAAACGCAGCACATCGGCAAGCGGCGTTGCGATGTGGGTGGCCGCCGCATCGTAGGTGAACTCGCGATGGATCTTGCGCATCAGCGCTGCCGCGACTTCGCTGAGTGGGCGACCCGCGCCAAAGCAGGTCTGCGCGTAGCGCTGATAGGCCATGCCGATCGGCACGAAGGGCGAGCGGAAGCGATAGCGGCTGTCATCCAGATCGGCACTGCTGAGCGAGCGCCCGGCCCGATAGCGAAGACTGTCGCGCACCTGCTCCCAGCTCGCCGATCGCGTGGCCGGCGGCGGCGTGCTGCGCTGGAGGATCTCGATCTGCATGTGGCTGTGGATGCGCAGCGATTCATGCGGAACATTGAAGTCCAGACGACAGAGCGGATTGCCAAACGCATCGATCTCGCGCCGATCGCTGGAGGGCACCGGCTCACACTGCAGTTGCCAGTCGAGGCAGTGTTGCCACGGCAGCGGTCGCGGCTCGAGGTGGATCAGCTGCTGCGACAACGAGACCGGCTGTGGGTAAGCGTACTCGGTGACATGCTCGACGGCGTAGCGGGCCCGTGGCGATCCGAGCATGCTCACGTCAGGCTTGCTTGCGCCCTGTCTGTTAACGTCCTGGCTGTTAACGTCCTGGCTGTTAACGTCCAGTCTGCTCACGTCCAGTCTGTTCACGCCCGGACTACTCATGCGAAGTAAGTGGAACGACCGGCTGGCCGGACATGCACGAAGTAGGCGTGGGTCAGGCGCTCGCCCACGTCGAGCAGGCAGCCGTTCAGCGCGATGAAGTAAGCGGCCAGCTGGGTCGCCGCTGATCCCGCAAAGCAGTCCAGTCGCAGCAGTCTGTCGCGCGCCTGCCGCAGTGGGTCGGCCAGCTCAGGCCCGCAATCCAGCGCCACCAGCGCGTCCAGCAGGATGTCCATGTGGCAGCGGATGGAGTGTGGATTGCTGGCGTCAACGGTGATCAGGTCAAGCGTCGCCGCCAGCTGCGGTGCCGACTGATAGCGGCGGCGGAAGGTAATCGTGCTGCGCGACAGTTCGAGCAGCCATCCCAGCGTCTCGGTATCGATGCGCCGACCGGACAACGCCTTGGCCAACAGCAGTGAGTGCTGGTAGAGATACTCAAGGCTGCGGCCGGCAATCAGGAACTGCCAGCCGCGGTCGCGGGTCATGCCCCCCAGCGCGAAGCCGGTCATGGCGGCCAGCGCCACCGCCAGGCGATTGAGCACCATCAGCATCGCATCCGTATCGGTCTTTGCAGCAAGCTCAGCATTCACCTGCTTCAGCTCACGAACGGTGCGCCAATTGTCCTTGGAGAGCACGGCACGCACTTCGGTGGCGGACCCGACCAGGTTATTCAGACATTGCCGCAGGCTGCCGGACCAAGCCTCATCGGTGATTGCCGAGATGACGGCGGCGGCAAAGCTCTTGGCGGTATGGGTCTTGGCGGCGGGCAGCATGTGCACGGCCTCGGCGATACGCCGACTGCTTTTCGCGAGCACGGGACTGGATCCGCGCATCTGCTTGAGCATTGAGCGCAGCACGCGCAAGTGGGCATCGCAGCGCTCGCTATTGCGACCCAGCCAGAACAGGTTCTCCAGCGTCCGCGACAGCACCTGCAGATCAACCCGGCTGGGCGCGGCGATGGTGGTCTGCGGCAGCTCATCGCCAACCGGCAACGCGCCCAGCACCCAGGTGTCCTTGCTGCGCCCGCCGCGCTGCATCGACACTACTTCGGCGTCGAGCTGGCCGGCGACTCGGGTCAGTCCGCCGGGGATCACCTCAAATCCCGTATCGGTGGCCAAAGCAAACACCCGCATGACCATTGCGCGCGGCCCCAGTGCGCTGCCGCAGCGGTCCAGCATGACCGGCGTGGTTGAGAGTTTGATGCGCTCCTGGGCGACGTAGGCATAGCCGCGGCGTTCGATGCGGCCGCGCAGAGCGCGCTGCCCGGCGCGGTCAAGGTCAGCCGCGAACACCGGCTCGAAGCGCTGCAGCGGGAAGCTGGGCTTGAACACCAGATCATTGAGTTTTGCCAGCGCCTGCTCGGCCACCGGCCGCTCCCCGCACCACCAGGTCGCGAGCGACGGCAGTTGCAGCGATTCGCCCAGGATGCGTTCGCAGATGGCGGGCAGAAAACCCATCAAGGCCGGCGATTCGACCACGCCTGAGCCGAGACTATTGGCGATCAACACGCGACCTGCGCGTGCGACATCCAGCAACCCAGGCACACCCAGCGCCGAATGGCTGCGCAGCTCCAGCGGATCACACCAGCCGCCTTCGACTCGCCGGATCACCGCGTGTACCCGCTTCAGGCCGTCCAGCGTCTTCAGCCACAAAGTGCTGTCACGCACGGTCAGATCATTGGCCTCGACCAGCGGGATGCCGAGCTCGTGGGCAAGAAACGCGTGCTCGAAATAGGTTTCGTTGAGCGCGCCCGGGGTGAGCAGGACCAGCGAGGCCGAGCCCTTTTCTGCGCCAGCCAGGCGCAGCAGGTGGTCACTCAGACGCTGGAAATAGCCATCGAGCGACTGCACTCCGAGACGATCCAGCCCGCCGGAATACGCGCGCGCGAGGATGTCGCGGTTCTCGATCGCATAGCCGGCTCCCGAGGGCGTCTGCGTGCGGTCGGCCAGCACCCACCAGCGGCCATCGGGCGCCCTTGCGAGGTCGCAGCCATAAATGTGCAGGTGGATGTCCTCGGGTGCTTTCACCCCGTGCGCGGGCCACAGGAAGTGACTGTGGCCGTGGACCAGCTCGGGCGGCAGCAGGCCGTCCCGCAGCAGCTGTTGCGGTCCGTAGAGATCGGTTAGCACGTGATTGAGCAGGTTGGCGCGCTGCGCAACGCCCACCGCAATTCCGGACCACTCGGCGCTGTCGATGATGTTCGGCAGGCTGTCCAGCTCCCACAAGCGGTCGGCGCCTTTGGGGTCGGCGTAGACGTTGTAGGTGACCCCGTTGTCCAGGATCTGCTGATCGATGATCTCGGCCCGCCGCTTAGCCTGCAGCGCAGTTTCGTGCTGCAGCGAATCGATCAGCGGCTGCCAGTGCGCCCGGATCTTGTCATCGGCATCAACGAGTTCGTCGAAGTGGTCGGGCTCGGGTCGGTACTCGCCTCGAATCATCTTCGCCGCATATCCAGTGTGAACGGGTATTCCAGGGAAGCCTTCACAGGTGCGACGGCAAATACGCCTGGGGAATGTCCATGCCGGAAGAAGCGCGACATGCGCCGGGTTTCGGCCTCGAAGGCATTCACCGGGAAGGTCGCGTAGCTGAGTCCGCCAGGGTGGACAACATGGTACTGGCAGCCACCCAGCGCGCGTTGGTTCCAACTGTCAAAAAGATCAAAGCGCAGCGGCGTATCAATAGGAATCAGCGGGTGCAAAGCCGAGTAAGGCTGCCAGGCGCGAAAGCGTACACCGGCGACAAACTCGCCGACCCGCCCAGTCGGACGCAGCGGCAAGGCACGACCATTGCAGGTGACCTGATAGCGGTCGGGTGCCATCCCGCTCACCATCACCTGCACGCGCTCCAGCGATGAATCGACGTAGCGCGCGGTGCCGCTGGAGGCGCCTTCTTCGCCCATCACGTGCCACGGCTCCAGCGCGTGTCGCAACTCGAGCTGCATGCCTTCCAGCGCGTAGTCGCCGATTTTGGGGAAGCGGAACTCGAGGTGCGGGGCAAACCAGTCGGCTGACAGCGCAAAGCCCGCTGCCGCGGTCTCTTCCAGCACATCGACAAAATCGCGCTCAATGAAGTACGGCAGCATGAAACGGTCATGCAGCTCGCTGCCCCAGCGGGCCAGCCGCTCCGGTGCATAAGGCGTCCGCCAGAAGCGGGCGATCAGTGCTCGCAGCAGCAGCTGTTGCGCCAGGCTCATCTGCGGATGCGGCGGCATCTCAAAACCGCGCAGTTCGAGCAGCCCAAGCCGCCCGTTAGGGCCATCCGGCGAGTACAGCTTGTCGATGCAGAACTCTGCGCGATGCGTATTGCCACCGACATCCACCAGCAGGTTGCGCAGAATGCGATCAACGATCCACGGCGATACCTCGGCGCCGGCTTCAGCGGCATCAGGAATCTGCGAGAAGGCGATCTCCAGCTCGTACAGCGCATCGTTGCGCGCCTCATCGACCCGCGGCGCCTGCGAGGTCGGTCCGATGAACGTACCGGAGAACAAATACGACAGCGAGGGATGGTTGTGCCAGTAGGCGATCAGGCTGCGCAGCAGGTCGGGTCGGCGCAAGAAAGGTGAATCCGCCGCGCGTGCGCCACCGAGAACGAAATGATTGCCACCGCCGGTGCCGGTGTGGCGACCGTCCAGCATGAACTTCTCGCTGCTCAGGCGGCACTCGCGGGCAAGCTCGTACAGATGGGTGGTGCGCTCAAGCATCTCGGCCCAGTGGCGGGCGGGATGGATATTGACCTCGATGACTCCCGGGTCGGGGGTCACCCGGAAGGTCTCCAGCCGCTCATCACGCGGTGGTTCGTAGCCTTCCAGCACCAGCGGACAGTGCAACTTGGCAGCGGTGCTTTCGACCGCATTGATCAGTGCAAGGAAGTGCTCCAGATCCTCAAGCGGCGGCAGGAAGATGTGCAGCTGTCCGTCCCTGACCTCGGCGCAGATGGCGGTTCGCACCACCTCCTTTGCTGCCAGCGGCGGGTCCTCGGCGGCTTGATCCTTTGCGGCATCAACGCCTGACCCGCTGCGTGGCGGCGTTGCTGGCTGAGGCTGCACCGGCAACGGCAGCTGCTCGGCGAACGGATCTTTGGGCAGGATGAACGGGTAGTCTTCCTTCGCAAGCCACGGTTGTGAATCCAGCGGCAGGCGATAGCCCATCGCCGAATCGCCGGCGATCAGGAAACAGCCGCCTGATCGCAGCTGCCACGCGCTGCTTTGCCAGCGGCCCTCAAAGTGCGCGAGTGGCAGCACATGACCCACCACCGCCCCGAGTCCAAGCTCGAACACGCGCACCAGCCGCTCACGCTCCAACGCATCGTTCAGGCGCGAGTCTGCGGGGTCGACATTCTCCGGCAGCTTGCGTTCGCGCCAGAGGTAGTAGTGCAGGTCCTCATACGCGGGAAACACATGCCGCGGCTGCACTTCAAGCTGATCCGCAAGTTCGGCAAGAAACGCCTCAGCGTCTGATTCGGTCTGCTCGCCTGTGCCGTTGGCGCGCGCGATCAACGACTGCTCCCGCCAGATGGGTTCGCCATCGCGACGCCAGTAGCAGTTCAGCGACCAGCGCGGCAGCTGTTCGCCCGGGTACCACTTGCCTTGGCCGAAGTGCGCAAGCCCCAGCGGCGCGTAATGATCCTTCAGCTTCCAATACAGCGCTTCGGCGCGCTGCCGTTTGTTGGGTCCCAATGCCGCCGTGTTCCACTCGGGGTCTTCGATGTCATCGATCGCGACAAAGGTTGGCTCGCCGCCCATCGTCAGGCGGACGTCCTCCTGCTCCAGCACCGCGTCGATGGCGTGACCCAGCGTTTCGATGGCCTGCCATTGCTCGAGGCTGTAGGGCTTGGTCACGCGGCGTGTTTCCAGCACGCGCTGCACCGACATCTGGTGCTCAAAGGTGACCTCGCACACTTCCAGCGCACCGCTGATCGGCGCCGCCGATCCCGGATCAGGCGTGCACGCGAGCGGGATATGCCCTTCGCCGGCAAACAGTCCCGAGGTGGGATCAAGACCGACCCAGCCGGCACCCGGCAGATAGACCTCGCACCAAGCGTGCAGGTCGGTGAAATCTTCCGTCGGCCCGCTTGGTCCCTCCAACGGTTTTTGGTCCGCCACCAGCTGGATCAGGTAGCCCGACGCGAAACGCGCCGCGATGCCGAGGCGGCGAAACAACTGCACCATCAGCCACGCCGAATCCCGACACGAGCCCGAACGCAAGCTCAGCGTCTGCTCGGGCGACTGCACGCCGGGCTCCAGCCGGATCAGATAACCGATGTCCTGACTGAGCCGACGATTGATCTCGACCAGAAAGTCGATGGTGCGCTCGGCGCTCTGCGGCAGTGAAGTAAGGTAGCGCTTGAGCTCCGGGGTGAGTGCCGACTTCGCTAGGAATGGCTTCAGCTCATGCTCGACATCGGCGTCGTAGGTGAACGGCACCGAGCGCGCCGCCTCATCCAGGAAAAAGTCGAACGGATTGATCACCGTCATCTCGACCACCAGATCGACTTCGATCCGCAGGTGATCCGATTTTTCGGGAAAGCTGAGCCGGGCCAGATAGTTGGCCTGCGGATCCTGTTGCCAATTGACGAAATGAGTCTCGGGCAACACCCGCAGCGAGTAGGAAATCACCCGCGTTCGGCAGTGCGGCGCCGGTCGCAGCCTGACGATCTGCGGCCCGATCGTGATCGGCCGGTCATAGCGATACAAGGTGAGATGCTTGAGTGCAACCTGGATGGTCATGGATGGATTCGCTTGTGGAACACGGACCACGCTGGCCCAGCTTCTTACATGCGTCAAACGCAGGCGGCCGTCAATGCGGCAGACGCACTGGCTTGAATGCGATTGCATTGAGTTGGTGCAGCGCCACTGCGAAGCCGGTCCCTTTTGGCGTCAGATCTGAGTCGATGCGCTGCACATTCGTCCAGTCGTGACTTCAGCCTTGGGAGGCACCGGTCGGGTTGAACGGCTTGATCACATCGTGGACAAACTGCATCTTGCGCAGCGCGCCGTAAGACAGCGCGAACGGGTAGGCGTCCGCCTGTCCGAGACTGCGATTCAAACTGTTCGCCACCAGCGTCAACGGCGTCCACCGCTGCAGCAGGCTCAAGAACTCTGGCGACAGTGGAATCGGCTCAAGGCCCTGCTGCTGCACGTGCTCCGTGTCAAACGCGCCTACTTTCAGTTGCCACGCGATGGCCGTGCTGAGCAGATCCATCATGTGCAGATAGTGGGCCCAGGTTTCGGCCCAGTCCTCCCACGGGTGCATGGTCGCGTAGCCACTCACGAATGCCGATTGCCAGTCGGCGGCGGGGCCTTCGCGATAGTGTCGATCAAGCGCTGCCGCGGAGTCGTTGCGCGCGTCGCCGAAGCGTGCGCGGAACGAATCGATCAGCAGCGAATCCTTCACCAGCAGGTCCCAGTAGTAGTGACCGGACTCGTGGCGAAAGTGGCCAAGCAAAGTCCGTTACGGCTCATGCAGATCGAGCTTGCAGCGTTCGCGCTGGACCGGATTGGACTTGATCGCATTGATGGTGATATCGCCGGCGTCGTGCCCGTTAAACACCGGTCGCGACGCGTCCAACTGGCGCAGAAAGTGGAAGGCCAGGCCGCGCCTGTTGACGCTTGCGCCGCACCTTACGATGTAAGTCGTTGCAGCGGGTCGTAGCTGAGGTATGTCTGCCATGGGTGTCACATCGGTTCGCTTGCAGCCAGAGGTTGAAGAGAGTCTCGAAGCTATTGCTTTAAAGCTGCATCGAAGTAAGGGGTGGCTTATTAATCAGGCGCTTAGAGAGTATATCGGCCGGGAGCAACAAGCGACGCTTCGTTGGAAGGGGACTTTGACAGCGCTGGAGTCCGTCTCGGAGGGCAGCACGGTTGCTGAGGCTGCAGTTCACGGGTGGTTAGAGTCATGGGGCGGTGAGGGCGAGAAAGTTTCTCCGAGCCCTGGTCAATGAGGCTCATATACGCGCCGCAGGCTGTCGGAGACTTGGTGCACCTTCGCGCATTAATTTCGAAATGGAGTCCCTCGGCAGCGGCGCGTATTGCGAAGGAACCAATTAATCGCATAAAAAATATCCGCCAATTTCCAGAAATGGGCACAACGGTCTTGGAAGCTATTGATCCAGAGTCAGTGCGGGATGCCATATTCGGTAAATATATTGTGCGATATGTCGTGCATGCTGATGTAGTCGCCATCCTTCACATTTGGCATCATCTCGAAGATCGTGAAGAGACAGCTAACGTCTAAGGATAAATCGCGCGCAGCCGCGATCTGATCCGATCGTTGAACAAGCCCAGCGGTGGATGTTCGACTTAACTTATGGGAAGGAGTTTTTTCGGCCCTTGGCACCGCGATGGTGGC
>Ga0105044_10004860_pt1 | contig 18493 bp, 20 predicted proteins | sample MAT01_FD_78092 | JGI IMG/M metagenome (GOLD analysis project Ga0105044, IMG submission 78092) | Freshwater microbial communities from Lake Fryxell liftoff mats and glacier meltwater in Antarctica - MAT-01 | ecosystem: Environmental > Aquatic > Freshwater > Ice > Liftoff microbial mat | place...
CCGTCGTGCAGGAAGTGTGTATCCATCTCCAGCACGGTGAGGTCGCCCGAGCGCACGCGCAGCACGCCGTCGCCGGTGAACGTGCCCAGCGACACCGCTTCTACGCCGTGCCGGGCGCAGACGACCAGTAGCGCAGCCCACTTCGCTGGATCGACTGCGAAGACCATTCGTTCCTGTGCCTCGCTGAGCCAGATCTCCCACGGCCGCAGACCGGGATACTTCAACGGCGCCAGCGAGAGGTCGACGTCGGCGCCGACACCTTCTGCCATCTCACCAACAGCGCTGGACAGCCCGCCCGCACCGCAGTCCGTGACTGCGGTGTAGAGACCGATGCAGTCGTGCATCACATCGATGAGCAGCTTCTCGGTGATCGGGTCGCCGATCTGCACACTCGCGCCAGCGACGTCGCCAGTGGTTGCATCCATGGTGGCGCTGCTGAACGTCGCGCCGCGCAGGCCGTCGCGCCCTGTGCGGCCGCCCATCAGGACCACCAAGTCGCCAGGGTGTGGACCGGACAGCTTCCACTCGCCCTCGCCGGCAACACCGATGCAGCCGGCGTACACCAGCGGATTCGCCAGGTAACCAGGGTCGTAGAGCACGGCACCGGCAACGGTGGGCAGCCCGATCTTGTTGCCATAATCGGCAATGCCGGCAACCACGCCGCTCTCGATCAGCCGTGGGTGCAGCACACCGTCGGGCAGTTGGCCGGTGGGGAAGTCAGTCGGGCCGAAGCACAGAATGTCGGTGATGGCGATGGGGTGATGTGCGGCGCCCATCACATCGCGAATCACGCCTCCGACGCCGGTGTTCGAGCCGCCGAACGGCTCGATCGCTGACGGGTGGTTGTGTGTTTCGACCTTCACGGCCACTGTCACGCCCGGTGTGTAGCAAAGGATGCCGGCGTTGCCGACGAACGAGCTGCGCACGAAGGGTGCATCGATGGCGTCGGTACAGCCGCGCAACTGCCTCATCAACGGTGTCACTTCGACGCCGGTGTCGAGTGTGATGCGAGCACGAAACGTCTTATGTGCGCAGTGCTCGCTCCACGTCTGTGCCAACGTTTCCAGCTCCACGTCCGTGGGCTCGCGTCCCAGACCGCGATAGTGATCGGCAATGACATGAAGCTCGGCCACGTCAAGAGAGAGCCCACGCTCCTTGTTCAGAGCCTGAAGGGCTTCGTCGCCAAGGTGGCGAATGGCGACGTACTCGACGGTGTGTGCGGCCGCTGCGGTTGTGTCCATGAATGTCGGTTCCAAGGGCGCAGGAGCCCAGCGCTCGATGACCTGATTGGCCAGCAGCCGGCGGGCAAGCGTGGGGATGCTCTCGGCGCGCAGCTTGCCGAGAATCTTGAAGTGCGTGCCGGTGGCGACACTCATGTCGGGTACGCCGATGATGCTGGCTGCCAGCGCCACCGCAGTTGCAGCGGTGTCGGTGACGCCGGGGAGCAGAGTGGTTTCGACACCGGTCCTGGGTGCGGCCCAGCTGCCGGTCTGTAGTAGTGGGTCGACCAGCACTGCCTCCATCGACTTCTTGTCGGCGGCGCTGAGCTTGGCGGCGAAGTACACGACGTCGGCAACTTCGATGCCGGTTACCTCGCCGAGCCCCAGTGCGTGGGCATCTGCCAGCAGCGCTGCGGATCGCGGGTCGGTTCCCTTCGTCCGAACGGTGAGACGCATTCCGATTGCCACCGCGACCAACCTAGGGGATGGCCATCGAGTGGTCGTTCGGTTGCGGACGAAAAGTAAGACCGTGGTCGCCATGTTAGCGAATACGCTAATATGAAATGATGATTTCAGGATCCACATTGCGCACACTTCGTCGTCGTGCCGGGCTGACGCAGGCGCAGGTTGCCGCCGTCACGGGTATCCCGGTCACGGTGTTGAGCGCGTACGAACGCGGACGTCGCCAGCCGGGCGTCGACGCGGCGGCGCGAGTCATCGCAGCGCTGGGCTTTCGGGTCGAGTTCGTATCCACGACGACCCCAGCAGTGCGGGCACGACGGCTCGAGGAAGTGCTGTCGCTGGCCGGTGCGTTGCCCTATCGCCCGCGTCCGTTGGCGAAGGCTCGTCGATGATCTCGTTGGTGGACCGGGTGCTAGCGGTGTGTGCAGCACTCGATGAGCGCGGGGTGCCCTGGGCACTTGGAGGCGCGCTGGCCCTGGCATACGCCACCGAAGAGCCCAGGGGTACGCGAGACATCGACATCAACGTCTTCGTGGCGCCGAGCGAGGCACGGGCGGTGTTCGCAGCACTCCCAGACGGAGTACTGCACTCGTCAGCAGATGTGAAGAGCGCGCAGCGCGACGGGCAGGTGCGACTGATGTGGGACGACACCCCGATCGACGTGTTCTTCGCCACCGAGCGATTTCACTGCGACGTACAGCAACGCTGCCAGGCAGTGCCTTTTGCAGAGCGATTGATCCGCGTGCTGTGCGCGGAGGATCTGGCTGTCTTCAAGGCCATGTTCGATCGGGGTAAGGATTGGGTGGACATCGCCTCGATGGTCGAGTCGAATGCCATCGATCTGGATGTCGCCGCTGACAGATTGCGGGGCCTGTTGGGCGACGACCCCCGCGTCGCGCGTCTCCGCGGCCTGGCCGCGGGCTGACCGGGCGACGCTGGCACCGAATCTCAACGCCTGAGCGACATTTCGGCCCAGCGTCGGACCCTGCGGGCCGGATCTGACTGCCGGTAGCCTCGGGGGTTGTGACTCGACTAGTGCTTGTGCGCCATGGAGAATCCACTGTCACCGTGAATCGTGTGATCGGCGGGCCCCGAACCTGTAGCGGGTTGTCGCCCCTTGGCCGCCAGCAGGCGGAACGTCTTCGCGACCGTTGGGCAGCGACCGAGGAGTTCACGGCCGACGTGTTGCTGGCCAGCCAATACCCACGAGCCATCGAGACCGCCGAGATCATTGCGCCAGCCCTTCACGGGCTGACGGTCGTTCGTGACGATGGTTTCGGCGAGCACGATCCAGGCCCGGACTGCGACGGGCTGACCTACAAGGAGTTCATGGAACGCTCCGACCTCGGCGTCGAGGCATGGGACGCCGGCGACCCCTTCGCCACCACCTTCCCCGGTGGCGAAACCGTTGCTGCCTTCCAGTTCCGCGTCGGCTCGGCCGTTCGGCGCACGCTGGACATGTACGAGGGGCAAACGATCGTGATCGCCTGCCACGGGGGGGTGGTCGACTCGGTGCTGCGCCTTGCGCTGAAGGCGCCCAGCATGGGTGTGTTCCAAATCCATACGCTCAATGCGTCGATCACCGAATTGGAACTGATCAAGCCGAACTTGTGGCGGCTGAACCGCTACAACGACACGGCGCACCTGGCTGGTCTGCCCGCCGGCACCAACCCGCCGTACGTCGACGGGGCGTGAAGCCGATGCCTCGCCGCGTCGACGTCGTGGTGGTGGGCGCCGGGTCAGCTGGAGCGGTACTTGCGGCCCGCCTCAGTGAGCAGCCGCACACATCCGTGCTGTTGCTGGAGGCCGGACCAGATCACGATGCTGCCGCGACGCCCGAGTCGATCAGCGGTCCCTCGTTCGTGGCTGCGATGGCCGAGCCGGGGCGGCTGTGGCCGACTCTGTCTGCAACGAGAACGACCGATCAGCCTGCGCGATCGTACGCCCGCGGCCGAGGAGTGGGCGGCTCGTCGGCGGTCAACGCAATGGTGGGGTTACCAGGCGAGGCGGGCGACTACGACACATGGGAGCGAGCGTTCGGCTGCACCGGCTGGGGCTGGGCAGATGTGGCGCCTGCGTTCGCGGCTCTTCCCATTCCGCTGCGGAAAGCCTCGGTGGCCGAGATCGGACCGGTTGCCCTGGCCCTGCTCACCTGCGAGCCGGCTGCGGAAGCTGTGCCCCTCACTCGCTTTGCCGATGGCCGGCGAGCTTCGGTCAACGACGTCTATCTGGAGCCTGCCCGCTCACGACGGAACCTGGAGGTACGTGGTGATGCTCTCGTGGATCAGGTGTTGCTGCGCGGTCGCCGGGCCGTTGGCGTGCGATTGGCCGACGGCACCGAGATCGAAGCCGACACCGTGATCGTCTGCGCCGGCGCGATCCATTCGCCGGCCATCTTGCTGCGCAGCGAGGTTGATCGTGTGGGCATCGGCCTCGGCCTTCAGGATCACCCATCGTTCCCCATGGCGCTGCGCCTTCACGACCCGATCGTCGGGCCGCTGCCCCAACTGGCGGTCAGCGCCCTGCTCCGTTCATCGCACGTTGCGCACAACGACCTGCAGATGTTGGCGATGGACGTCGTCGACCAAGCCGACGCGTCGCTGGCGTTGCTGATGGGGGCGGCGATGCAGGTGTACTCGCGCGGTTCGGTGCGGTTGGCATCCAACGATCCCAATGTCGATCCTGTCGTGGACTTCGCCATGCTCACCGACGAGCGCGACATGGCCACGCTGCGAGCCGCTGCCGAGTTGACGCAGCGCGTCGCGTCGAGTAGTGCCATGGCGACCATTGCAACTCCGTATCCGTACGACATCTCGGACGCCGGCCTGCGCGCAGCCGTGGGGGACTACGTGCACGCAGTTGGCACCTGTCGAATGGGTTCGACCGAGGATGACGACGCAGTGGTGGACACCAGCTGTCGGGTCATCGGCTACGAAGGTCTGCTGGTCTGCGATGCATCCGTGATGCCGACGGTCCCGCGTGCAAACACGCATCTTCCAACGGTGATGATCGCCGAGCGCATTGCTGCCGCAATGCGCGCCCAAGCCTCGAGGTAGCCAACGACCAGCTGTGCATGACGTGCCGTGCATGACGTGCCGTGCATGAAGTGCCGTGCATGATAGGAACACGGCATGTCCTACGACAAAGGTCTCCATGAGCTCGGCGACGCCTGTTACGCATACCTTCAGCCAGATGGCAGCTGGGGTTGGAGCAACGCCGGCTTGGTGGTTGGTGACGGCGCATCGTTGCTTGTCGACACCCTCTTCGACCTGCATCTGACGCGCGAGATGCTCGACGCGATGGCGGCGCCGACGGCGACGGCACCAATCGGTACCTTGCTGAACACGCACGCGAACGGCGACCACTGCTACGGCAACCAGTTGGTGCAGGGCGCAGAAATCGTGGCATCAGCGGCAACTGCGCGCGAGATGTCCGAGGTGCCGCCAGCCATGCTGCACGCACTGAACACGGCACCGGGCGACGTTGGGCAACTCTTTCGTCACTTCTTCGGTGCGTTCGACTTTGACGGCATCGAGGTGACCATGCCCACACGAACGTTCAGCGGCCGACTGGATGTGCAGGTTGGTGGACGTGCGGTGCAGTTGATCGAAGTCGGTCCAGCGCATACCCGCGGCGACACCATCGCCTACGTTCCCGACGCGAAGACCGTCTACACCGGCGACATCCTGTTCATCGGTGGTACCCCCATCGTGTGGGCCGGCCCGCTCTCGAATTGGGTTGCGGCCTGCGACCTGATGCTGGGGATGGACATCGAAACCGTCGTTCCCGGCCACGGCCCGCTCACCGACAAGGCCGGTGTCGCAACGGTCCGCGACTATCTGGCCTTCGTCGACGCCGCGGCCAGCGCTCGACACGCGACGGGGATGGACGCGTGGGACGCTGCACGAGAGATTGCGCATGAGATCGGCGCCAGCGAGGAGTTCAGCGGTTGGGGCGAGTTCGGTCGCATTGCGGTCAACGTCGACACCGCCTACCGCTCGTTCGACCCGTCGTACGTCGTCCCCAACGTTGTCGAGCAGTTCCGCCGTATGGCCGAACTGGAAGGCTTCACCGCCGGCTGACTAGCGGAATTCGTCGGCGATGGGGGGTGGGCCGCGGCGCTTCTTCGGTCGGGGCTCGCCGGAACGTGTCCGGATGCTCTTGCGGATGGCGAACACCCAGCCAACTGCCACACTGATGCTGAAGATGGCCCACTGAACGGCGTAGCCGAGGTGCGGTCCCTCGCTGAGGTCTGGAAACGCGATCGGAGCGACGTCGCTCGGTTCGGCTGGCGCCGACTCCAGCAGATCTAGGTACAGCGGAGCCAGCGGCTGGTCGAACTGCTGACCCAGCGCCCCGAGGTCGACGCGTCGAATCTCGGTCAACTCCTGCGAGCCGTCGTCGGTCTGCTGACCTGTGCCCGCCACTTGCCCTTCCTTCAAGCGGGCCAGTATCTGCACCTCGCCGGATGGGGGAGCGGGCACCGGCACGCCTGCCGGAATGAAGCCACGATTGACGATGATGAGGCTGCCGTCGGCCATCTGCAGCGCATTGACCACGTCGCGACCGGTGCTGCCGTCTTGGGACACGTTGACAACTTCGAACTGGGGAGCGGTGAGATACTTGCCGCTCGCCGTGACCCGGCGGTAGCTGAGTTCGTCGGCCGGACCATCCAGTAGCAAGCCATCAAGGGACACCACATCGGCATTGGTGTGCTCGGCGACCCGACTGTTGAACGCTTGCTTCTCGTCCAGCCGCTGCAGCTGCCACAGACCGAGGCTGATCATCCCCACGATCGCCGTGAGGCACAGCAGGTGGAAACCGATCCACTTCGGCTTCAGCAAGAACGTGTACATGCCAGGCCGACGGTAGCGGCTCCGTGCGCTCCCGCAACATCGTGCCAGCCGCCACCAGGCTACGGTCGGTCGCGATGGTTCCTGAAGAGATCACCTCCGAATGGCTCAGCGAAAAGCTCGGCGACGACGTTTCGATCACCGGCGACCGCCGAATCGGCGATGGCCTGGTCGGCATGAACATCCGCTACGAACTGGCGGTGCCGGCAGCAAGTGCGATACCCACGTCGATCATTGCCAAGATGCCGTCGCCTGACCCGACCAGTCGTGCTACCGGCATTGCGCTGCGCAACTACGAGCGGGAAGTGAAGTTCTACGACCAGATCGCACCCACGGTCGATATCCGCGTGGCGCGTTGCTTTCACGGCGAGTGGCACGAGAGCGACGGCGACTTCGTGCTGCTGCTGGAAGACCTGTCGCCTGGCGAACAGGGCAATCAGGTCACCGGTTGTTCCGCCGAAATGTCCAGCAGCGCCGTCCTGGAACTGGCACGCCTTCACGGGCCCCGCTGGGCCGACCCGGAGTTGGATGGGATCGAGTTCCTCCAGAGGCGCGAGCCGGGCGACGCCGAACGGCTGCAGATGATCTGGACCATGTGTGCTCCGGGCTTTTTCGCCACCTATTCGAAGTACCTGGACAGCGAGGGCATCTCACTGATCGAACGCTTTGGCGCCCAGATTCCGGCGTGGATCGAAGGACATACGCTGCCCAACACGGTCACGCACGGCGACTATCGGCTGGACAACCTGATGTTCGCCTCCGACGCAGGCGGGCATCCGATCGCCGCCGTCGATTGGCAGACACCAGGGCATGGCAGCGCAAGTGGCGACGTGAGCTACTTCCTCGGTGCCGGGCCGCTGGCGGAGGTGCGTCGCGAGATCGAGCGCGGCATGGTGGACCAGTATTGCGGGGCGCTCGCCGGTTATGGAGTCGATGTCGACGGCGGCGAGTTCTGGCAGCAGTACTGCCGAGACTCGTACGCGGGCATCATCATGTCGGTCGTCGCCTCACAGATCGTTGGTGGCAACGAGCGCAGTGAAGCGATGTTTGCAGCGATGGCAACGCGCCACGTGCGCCACGCCATCGACGTGGGTGCCGAAGCCCTCATCTGAGCGACCTCAATACACGTGCGCAAGTAGCCTCGTTGCCATGGAGCTGCCCGACTTTCACATTCCGCACGCGGAGAAGATCGAGTGGATGGTCGAGACCCACGGCTGGGCAATGGAGCCTGTAGCGGCGCGAACCGACACTGTTCCCCCAAAGGCCGGGTACGTGTACACGATCGGCTATCCAGAAGCCTTCGGCTTCCCGGAGGTGGTGGTCTTCGGTCTCACACCGGCAACCGCTCGTGGGTTGTTCGACATGATTGCCGACATGTTGCGCGGGGGCACAGAGATTCCATTGGGAGTGGAGCTGCTCGGGTTCTTCGACGGCGAACTGCGGTGTGTCTTCGCGCCGATCGATGACGATCTGGTTCGCGAATTGCTGGGTACAGCGGTGGCATGGCGGCGGGGTGCACCCTTCGCAGCGGTTCAATTGCTATGGCCCGATCGCAATGGATTTCTTCCCACGGAGGTGGGGTTCGATCAGCGAGTGGTGCTGGCACAACCGGTCGTCGCTACGACCTGAGCCGTGCCACGGTGCGGAGCTCGTTGAGCTCGGCTGCGAGGCCGTCAAGTGCAGCTGGTTCGCCTTCCAGCAGGGCTTGACGGCGTTCATGAGGTAAGCCTGCGAGGTCGACCAGCGCAGCCCACGCGAGCGCTGGCTCGGCCAGCACGACCCGTAGCGCGACGGTCAATGTGTCGATCGGTGCCGCGTCGTAGTTGGCCAGCAGCGCTTCCACTTGCGCCTTGCCAAGAAGCGTCACTGGTTTACGCAGGCAGCTCTTGGGTAGCCCATGGCGCACCGTGCTCGTTGAGCAATGCAAGGAACGGGTCGGCCGTGAATGCTTCCGGACCTTTCACGCCCTCGCCCTTCCATTCACCAGTGGCCAGCATCTCCAGTGCCACCACTGGGTGGACTGCGGTCTGCCACACCACCGCCTGGTGGCCGTACTCGCGCATCGTCCACTCGTTGTCGACGACTTGGTAGAGGTAGGTGCTGCGCGGCTTGCCGTCGATGCTGAGGCCGGTGACCACCGAGCCGGCGCAGGTGCGACCGCGCATACGGTCACCCAACTCGGCGGGGTTGGGCAGCGTGGCCGAGACCAGGTCTCGAGGTGACACGTCAACGCCACGTACCGAGACCGGCTTGGTGCTGTCCAGGCCCAGCTTGTGCAGCGTGCGCAGTACGTCGATGAATTCGTCGCCGAGGCCGTACTTGAACGTGACGCGGCCGACATCCAGCCAGCGCGGCATCAGGATGACTTCCTCGTGCTCGACGTTGACGCAACCCAGCGCGCCGATCCCGTCTGGGAACACGAACGTCTCGGGCTCGCTGAATGGTGCCGTGGTGAACCAGCCGCGGTCGCGCTCGTAGATGATCGGGGGGTTGAGGCACTCCTCGATGGTGGTCCAGATGCTGAACGTCGGAGCGAAGTCGAAGCCTTCGATCACCAGGTCGGCACCATCGCGAACGCCGATCTCGTCGATTCGGCTGAACAAGTGATCCGAGGCGTACCGGGCCACTACGTCGCTGAAACCGGGCTCTACGCCCATCGCCACCAGCGCGAGCAGGCCGCGCTCTTCCCACTGGTCGGCCACTGCGAACTGTGCGTCGCCCAGCTTCACGCCGCACTTGTTGTACGGGTCGGTGGGGTGCGGTGTGGACATGTGCATGGCCATGTCGAGGTAATGGCACCCTGCGGCGAAAGCGGCATCGAAAATGGGTGGGTTGAATCGCGGGTCGCAGGCATTGACGATCACGTCTGCCTTGGTCGAGGTCGCCAGCTCGACCAGATCCAACCGATCCGAGGCGTCGACGCGGGTACCCACCACGTGTGGCGAGCCCACACGGGCGGCAGCGCGTTGCGCTCGCGCCAGGTCGACATCGGCGACCATGATGTGCTCGAAAACCCCCCGCCGCGCTGCAATCGACACGATAGAGGAACCGACGCCACCGGCGCCCACGACGAGTAATCGCATGAGGGCGACCATAGCCCGTCGCTGCGTGTACGCAGGGTCGGGTGCAGGGCTTGGTGGCAAATCAACGACTCACACCGTCCGCGACACCTTCAGTTTCGCAGATGGTTTGAGAATGGTGAACCGTGTCGCTTGTGACAGTTCGGGCAACCGCTGACATTTCGGCGGCGAAGTCACCTCGTGCCCGTCGGCCGTTCGGTCGCCGACACTTGGTCGGTCGATGCGCTCAGAATGCTGACGGCCTGCCGGGATCGTGCACGTTCGTGGGCCGAACCGCTCTAGTAGGAGAACGCGCGGCGCTCGGCGCCGATGGTCGCCAGCGACGCGATGCGGGCGGCCAGGTATGGGCTGAAGTGGCCCCGATGACGAATCTGCAGCTCGGGCAGCATCCAGTCGTAGCCGGTGATCTTGCCGCGACAGGCCACGGAGCCGCAGGCGCACTCGAACTCGTCGTAGTCGCAGCCATCGGTGGTGGCGTAGTCGTAGCTGAGTACCTCGCCGGCTTCAATGTCGCGCAGGGCCACCACGATCGTGCTGCCGCTCATGCCGCAATTGGGGGCGCACGAGTGGTTGATGAAGTCGGCCGGCTCTGGCTCGACGGGGCCTGCAAGGAAGATCGTCTCTTCGATCTGGATGCTGCGCACCTGCTGACCAATCGGCAGGAGATCGAACTCATCGCGGGTGAGGCAGCGACCGCCGAACGCAGCGATCACCTCGCCGGCGTCGATGGGCTCAACTGCGATCGTGCCGCGACCGGCTGCGTCGACGGCGACGGAGCGCCCCTTTGGGGTCAGGTAGCTCACGCTCATGGTTCAGCAGCCTGTCGTGCGCTTCGCAGTTCGTCTACTTGCTGATCGATCAGGCGGGCTGGCGCCTTGATCAGTCAGGCTGCCGGACCAGTCAGCACGTTGCTCGGCGAGCTACCGCGCGGCCGATACGGTGAGGCCATGAGCGGTGCAAGCCTTCGACAACGACTGGAACGACAACGACTCACGACTGCCGGGGAAGGCGCCGTATTGATGCCCGGCGTGTGGGACGCTCTCATCGCCCGCCTCTGCGGTCAGGCAGGTTTCGACACGGTGTTCCTCAGCGGCTACTGCGTCAGCGGAACACTGCTCGGGCTTCCCGACTTCGGCTACCTCACGCAGACCGAGATGGCCGAGGTCGCGAGGCGAGTGTGCGCCGCCAACCCAGGGCTCGATGTCGTGGTCGATGCGGACACCGGGTACGGCAATCCGTTGAACACCATTCGCACCGCCGAGCTGTGGCAGCAAGCTGGCGCCTCGGGCATGTTTCTGGAGGACCAGGTGTGGCCAAAGCGTTGCGGGCACATGGCTGGAAAGGTCGTGATCGATCGCGCCGACTGGCTGGCCAAGCTGCGCGCCGCCGTGGACCACGCTCCCGACCTGCACATCACTGCTCGCACCGATGCCCGCGCCGCCATCGGTCTGGACGAGGCGATCGAGCGGGCAAAGATGGCGCGCGACACCGGTGTCGATGCGCTCTTCGTGGAGGCGCCGGAATCCGTTTCCGAGCTCGAGCGGATTGCCGCCGCGCTGCCCGACGTCACGTTGGTGGCCAACATGGTGGAAACGGGGCGTACGCCGTTGCTGACGCCCGGGGAGCTTGCTGAGCTGGGCTTCACGCTCATTGTGTCGCCTCTGTCGGCACTGTTCTCGATGGTGAAGGCCGTGCAGGGCTCGTTGGCGCTGCTGCGCTCGGAAGGCTCGCTGCGCAATCACCTCGACCGGCTGGTCGCATTCGACGAGTTCACGTCGCTGGTGGATCTCGATCAGCACCTCGCCACTGAGGCTCAGTATCGCGACTGAACGGCGAATGCGACCGACTTCCCTGCGCGCAATTGCCGTGGCGGGTGGCGTGTTGGTTGCTAGCGTGCTGATTGACATGCATCACGAGTGACCTTGCCGTTTGCGGTTGGGTCCGGCAACCGGGGAGGAAGCCCCACGGTGCCTTCTCGCCTCGGCGGGGATGTGGTCCGGCGCTCACCGGGCAACGAAGCTTCCGGCTCGTGGCTCGTGTCGCAACCGACCGAAATGCGCTCCGGCGCACCTGCGACGAGGAGGGACAACTGATGGCTGCACAACCACACCCATCGCGCCTACACCCCGCAACGGGCGCGTGGATGCCCGGTCATCCCTTCGGCGGCCGGAAGCTCTTCTCGTTCGCCCCGGACCGCCCTTTCGCGCTCGACGGCGGCACCACGCTGCACGGCGTGCAATTGGCGTATGAGACGTGGGGACACCTCGATGCCGACGGCGGCAATGCGATCCTGCTCTGCCACGCGTGGACGGGCGACAGTCACGCCACCGGGACGGCCGACGTTGGCCACCCGGCATCGGGCTGGTGGGAAGGGGTGATCGGCCCCGGCCTGCCAATCGACACCAACCGATGGTTCGTCGTGTGCAGCAACGTCTTGGGCGGTTGCCAGGGCTCTACGGGGCCGGCCTCACCTCACCCTGCGGACGGCTTGCCGTATGGCAGCCGGTTCCCCGTGATCACCATCCGCGACATGGTCCGCGCACAGGCGCGATTGTCAGATCACCTCGGCGTGGCGCGCTGGCATTCGGTCGTTGGTGGCTCGATGGGGGGCATGCAGGTGCTGGAGTGGGCAATCACCTTCCCGCACCGGGTCGGCTCGATCATTCCGATTGCCACCTGTGCGCAAGCCACTGCCCAGCAGATTGCCTGGGGCGCAATTGGTCGTCGAGCAATTCGTCTCGACCCGAAGTGGCGCGGTGGCGACTACTACGACGCGCTCGATGGCGAGGGCCCGTACGAAGGTCTCGCAATCGCGCGGATGGTTGCGCAGGTGACCTTCCGAAGCGACAACGTGTTCACCGATCGGTTCGGCCGCGAACTGGCGGACAACGCAACCCTCAGCGAGGGCATCGACCTGTGGCAAAGGTTCGAAGTCGAGCGCTACCTGGAATACCACGGTGGCAAGCTGGTCGACCGCTTCGACACCAACAGCTACTTGATCATCGGCAAGGCAATGGACCTGCACGACGTGACTCGTGCCCGTTCGGGCTTGCACTCTGCAATGGCCCGCATCAAGGCGCCGGCGCTGGTGATGGGTATCTCCAGTGACATCCTCTACCCGGCATATCAACAGCAACAGATTCACGCCCTGCTGGTTGCCGGAGGCTCGGATGCCGAATATGTGGAGATCGATTCACCGCACGGCCACGATGCCTTCCTGATCAACCTTGCTCAGGTTGGTCTGCCCGTGCAGCGCTTTCTGGAGAGTGTGGCGAAGCCGTGAGGTCGGTTCTTGCCAACAGGTCGTCGAGGATCGCAATGCAGCGACTTTTGGTAGGTATGCGAATCGCCAAGTGTGACTCGACAGCGCCGCTCGACTCGCGATGTGTCGCCACATACACCTGCATCCTGCGCGGTGGCTCGGGGGCCTTCGCCACCAACGTCCACATCGTTGTGTGACGCCGCATCATCCGCTTCTGCGTGACATACAGGGCGCCATCGTGGGTGATGAGCACTCGTGCTTCGCGCGGATGGCCGACCGCATTGACGCCATCGAGTTCTTGCGCCGTGCACAAGAAGCGAGTGCCGTCGCGTGACACCCAGTGCGGCTCCATTCGGTAGGCCACCCACCACATTCCGCTCATGACAACGATGATGAGGGCGATCCATACGTAGTCCACGAGGGACAGCATGGCGCATGCGTGGGGATTGTGGCGATCGCGTGCGACACTGTGCGCCGTGATCGTGGATGTGGCGGGGGTTTTGTGAACGGGGCAACGGTTGGTTTCGTGCTGTTGGCCGACACGTTCGACGACCCGGAGAACGCCCGCATCATTCTTCTGTCGGCTGCTGCCCTTGTGGTGCTCGGGCTGCTGATTGCGGCTGGCACCGTGTGGTGGTGGCGCACCAGCGAGGTCGAGCACCCCGCGCTCGGTCCGCTGGAAGTGATGGGAAGTCGCTCGTGGTGGAAGGGCGACTACACCTTGCGTCGTCGTCGCCTCGAGGCTGCACGGCCCGAAGGCGCTGAGCCGATCGACCCGCTGGCGACCTCGACATCAGATCCGGTCGACCTGGAAGCGGCCGCATTGGCCCCGGCGCGAGAGTTCGATGATCTGTCGGACGTCCCGCCCGAGACCGCCGCCCAGCAGGCTGAAGCCGGAGCACCGCCGGCCGAGCTGCTGTCAGCCGAGGCGCCTTCGGTCGAGGCGCCGTCAGCCGCAGTAGATGGCCCAGTTGCAGCAGCTGATCCAGTTGCAGCAGCTGATCCAGTTGCAGATCTCGACCATGAACACAACCAGGCGCAGGATGGCAATTCGGTTGCCGACGTGCCGCGTCCCATCGACCCGCTACTGCGCCTGCAACACGACGAATAGCGCAGGTCTGGCTGGTCCGGCAGTACTGTTGGGCTCATGGCACAAGGTTTTGATATCGACGCGATGCTTTCTCGTTTCCGCGATCGCGCAGCCTCGGTGAAACGCCGTCCGCTGCCGCCGGTCGCTGGTGAAGAGCGTGCCCGGTTCATCGAAAACTCCAAGGTCGACTTCCAGGACTATGCAATCATCGGCGACGCAGTTGGCACGGTGGAGGATGGTTTCCTGGTACTGCGCGTCGACCTGCGTCCTGCCGATCAGCGCACCTGACCTGCACGACACCTCCGCACGACCGCAAAGGCCGACCGTCGCGTTGTCAGCCGCGGTGTCCGCTCGCTAGATTGCTACCCGCACAACGCGGATGTGGCTCAGCTGGTAGAGCATCACCTTGCCAAGGTGAGGGTCGCGAGTTCGAATCTCGTCATCCGCTCGATAGGAGACCCTGCCGTTGGCAGGGTCTCCTGCGATTCCGGCTGCTGTCGTTCGTGATGCCGTGCCCATGGCTGGCCCATGGTTTGCCCGTGGGCTTCGCTAGGTTTCCGTAGTTTTCCGTAGATGACTGGATCATTGCGACAACGAGGGCCTGACGCGTGGGAACTGCGGATCTACCTGGGGGTGGACTCTTTTAGCGGTAGGGAGCGGTGGGCGACGAAGACGGTGCACGGCAGCCGCCGGTTCGCATCGGCGACGCTGGCGGAGTTCGTCGATGACGCCGGGTATGCCCGATGACGGTCAGGCACAGTGGCCGACCTGCTCGACCGGTGGATGGGGCAGGCATCGTCGGCGTGGTCATCGACGACGGTGGTGCAGACGCGCAGTGTGGTGGAGCATCACCTGAAGCCGCAGCTTGGCCACGTGCGGGTCAACAAGTTGACCACGGTCGACATCGATGCCATGTATCTGCATTTGTTGCGTGGCGGCGGGCGTGATGGGTCGCCGTTGGCTCCGGGCACGGTGCATCGGATCCATGTCGTGTTGCATCGGGCGTTGACTCAGGCGGTGCGCTGGGAGTGGATTTGGTTGAACCCGGCAGCGAATGCTTCACCGCCGAGGGTCGCGCCGGTGCGTGCTTCGATGTGGGTGATCGCTGCGTTTGCGTTCGGAGCAGTGGTGATCAGGCGGAGGAAGTAGCCCTCGGGTCCGGCATCGATTCGGGTGGTGGTGCCATCTGCGAATGTGACGACGGCGGTGGTAGCGGGTTGGGGAATCCAGCCGTAGATGCGGATGAGTGTGGCCTGCCCGTCGAGGGTGAGGTTGGGTGAGCCGACCCAGGGACGCCCGGTGGGGTTCTCGGCGCCCCCGGGCCAGGGCCCGCAGCCAGCCTCGTCGTATGTCCACGTGCCTTGTGGGTCTCTCGTGCCGACGAGGTGGCGTCACCTGTCGGGCCATTGATGACGGAGAACTCAACGAGGTTGCCCAAGCTGTCGGTGTCGCTGGCGACGAGGCGGGCGTCATCGATGTTGAGGCCGCAGACGGACTCGACGAACTCTGTTGTGCCTGTGCTGAAGACTCCGGTGGCGGCTGCGACGCCGGCGCCGAGGAGCGCGCCCGTGATGGCGACTCCAGCCAAGACTGGTCGCCGGGCCGGACGTCGACGCGACGAAAGCGGAATATCTGTCTCGCGAGTGAGCCTGCCGATCGGTGGTGGTGTGGTCTGGATACTGTCCGCGTAGTTGTTGAGGCCGTTGCGGATGTCGTCATCGGTGATGTTCATGGTCGGAGTTCCTTTCTGAGGGTGCGCAGGCCGCGCGTGAGGAGGGACTTGACTGTTCCGGGGCGGCATCCGAGAAGGGTGGCGATTTAGCGTTCGCTGAGCTCCTCGTAGAAGCGCAGCACGATCGCCGCGCGCTGGCGCGGGGTGACCGACTTGAGGGCATCGCGCATCGCTATGCCTTCGTCGGGTTCCACGAGACTGTCGGTGGCGACGGCATGTCGACGTTCAAGAGTTCTGCGACGGAGCCAGTCGCGGCACCTGTTGACGACCGCGGCTCGCAACCAGGCTGTCGGTTGCTCAATCGTCGCCCAGTTCTTGTGCAGTTGTTCGAAGGCGTCCTGAACGATCTCCTCAGCGATCGCGACCGAGCCGGTCGTCAGAGCGGCGAGTTTGACCATCCGAGTCCACCGCTGGGCGAATACGTCCTCGAAGGTCGATGGCGGTGCGGTGCTCGTTGTGGTAGGTGCCGTCATCTCTCTCACAGTTACATAGGCGGATGGCTAGCCCACTTGGTTCCCTGGTACAGCCTCGAAAGTAGGCCCCGGCCCCCGGCCTCTAGATGATTGGCGTCGGCGTCGGGGAGCGACAAAGTCCCTGGTGCCGGTCCGAAGGCGAGATTCGCGGTTCAGTGCGTCAGGTGGTCAGCGGCGCTGCAGCGATGAGGCGTTCTACGAATTGCTGCAGGCCGACTGTTGCGAGTCGTTGCATCATTGCGTCCCATGTCTGTGGCGGACGTCGGTTGGCTGAGATCATTCCAATGATGACGTTGACGAGGTCTTCGTCGAATCCATCGTCCAACAGCGAGCAGAAGAATTCGTCCGCCGTCATAACGGTTGGTTTGGTTACCCCAGCTGGCGGTGTAGATGGTTCGAAGTCCCTGGTGTTGTTCGTAACCAGCACGGCCGCGCCGCTACAAGTGGCGGCAGCGAGATGCATCAGGTCGGCCTCGTCGGGTCCTGTCCACGAGTCGGCCGCATTCTCGTAGGTGGAGGCGGTGATCCTGCCATTCGGGAACGTTGCGCAGATCTCGTCGATAAACCGTTGGGCGTTCGCGGGTGCGAGTCCTTTGTTGTCGACAAGGACGCGTTGGATCTCGTCGAGTAGGTGGTCGCTGTAGACGAGTTCGAAGAGTCCGTACTCGGCTGCGCTGAGCATCAGGTCTGCGAGCGACGCGGGAAACAAGACGTTGGTGTCAACGAAGACCCGCAGAGACTTCAATATTCGATGCCGCCATCGACGAGCGCGTCGATGGCTCGACGGACCCCGTTGCGGCCGTGCTCGCGTTGCGCTTTGAGGTTGTTGATGTCGGTGATCGAGATGATCCGATGCTTCGATCCGGGCTTGTATCGGTGGGTGAGTTTGCCGTCAGCGATCAGTCGGTCTACGAACTGACGAGATACCCCCAGCAGTGTCGCTGCGTCGGCGGGTGAGACACCGGCTTCAGGTGACGCGGTGTACGCGATGGTGCGGCCGGCGGCGAGGTCGGCAAGCGCCCGGGTCGTGAGTTGCACGACGAACTCGAACACGGCACCGTCCGAATCGGCGGCAGTGGCTGTCGTTCGCGCAAGCGAACTCATGGACGCGGCTGTGATGCGTTCGGCGACATGTTCGGCTGCAACCCGATCCTCGGGTGTGGGTTCAAAAATGACAGCATCATGCTGGACGGTGTACATCACCCAATCATGCACCCTGTCTGCTCTAAGTGCAACCCACAGGTGCAACTGACGCAGAGTGTGTCGTCGCCGACGACATCGCCGCTTTCGTTGCCCGTGAGCACGCTGAGTCTGGCCCGTCAGCGAGGATCTCGCGACCTGCGCCAGTTTCGGTCGTTTCGCATAGGGTCTCGGATATATCGTGGGCGCTATGTTTGTTGGGACCGACTTGAGTCGGATCATGCCGACTGATCTATCACCCTGAAGGAACGGCCAAGCCCGATGCGGAGTCGCGGCTGAAAGGAGATCAAGATGAGTGAGCGAACGAACTGGAATTCGATGCCACGACCAGACGCAGGTCGGGTCCGTGACGTCGTGGAGGATGAGGCCCGTATCACGGCGTTTCGCGAACTGGTGTATCAGCTCCGCGTCGACGCGGGCTTGACTCAGGTCGAGTTGGCCCGACGGATGGGCACGACTCAGTCTGCGATAGCGCGGATGGAGAACGGTGGCACGCGTCCGACGTTGGAGACCTTGGAACGCGTGGCCGGCGCCGTTGATCAAGAACTCGCAGTCGTGGTCGGCACGCGGCTGATCGAGAACCGGTCCATCGCCAAGATGGTCCGTAATGGCCACGCAGTCGTCCGCAAGGCAAGCTGACCGGCACATAGCGCGCGTGCGATGGTAGAGCGGTATACGAACTGGACGGACTAGACGGATTTCCCGGACGGTTGTGCGAACTGTGGGGCACTGCGCCGCAGTAGACGGACTGTACGGACGGTCGTCCTCACGTTTTTTGCCAAGGTGAGGGTCGCGAGTTCGAATCTCGTCATCCGCTCCAAGAAAGACCAGGTCAGCGGCCCTACAAGGGCCGCTGGCTTGCGTTTTCGGCTTGCCGGCATACCATCGCGCTATACCATCGGGTTCGTTTCGCCCCTCAATCACCCCTGTAAGCAGGTGAAAATGGCCGAAAAGTCGATTTCTCAGAAGTCTTCCGACGACTCAGCGAGCAAGGCAGTCGTGTCCGGTCTGCGGGCCAAGGGGAGCGGTGGGGTCTACGCGATTCGCCCCGGAGCTTGGCGGGTCGACATCGAACTTCCCCGCGACAAGGTGACCGGCAAGCGGCGTCGAGTGAGCCGCTA
>Ga0105044_10004861_pt1 | contig 18492 bp, 12 predicted proteins | sample MAT01_FD_78092 | JGI IMG/M metagenome (GOLD analysis project Ga0105044, IMG submission 78092) | Freshwater microbial communities from Lake Fryxell liftoff mats and glacier meltwater in Antarctica - MAT-01 | ecosystem: Environmental > Aquatic > Freshwater > Ice > Liftoff microbial mat | place...
AAGCGGTCGCGTATGGCGAACGCTGACCCCAGCGATACAAATCAATCGCGGGCTCGCCCCCTGCGTCCAGCGCTGGCTCCGCAGCGGCGGTCAACGCTGCGTCTGTGCCGGGCTCCTTTGGCGATGGCCGGTCGGGTATGTCAACATGGATTGGAATCGAACGACCGATACCGAAGTACCGCCGCTGCGGCTCGCGTGAAGCCAACTGCGAGTAACCCTCACTCGCGGCGACACCGGTAAAACATAATATTAATGTAAACAGTGTTCGGCACCAGCGACCTGTCGCTCTGGTGGGGAGAACCCAATAAGGTAAAGGGAGAGAGGCGTAAGACATGACGATAAGTATATTACCTGAATACCTTCGCCTTGGTACATTCACCGGCTGCCCGGTTCCCTCCTCTGGCGAACACCAAAGGCTCGTGAAGGCGACAGAAGCGATAAATGCGAGGGGTCCATCGCGCCGCGGAGCCTCCCGACCTCGGTTTTATCTCTGAGCGGTTTCCCGTGGATTGGCATTCGGACGCGGCGTAATCCGAACAAGCTGCAAAGCCCACGCAGAGAGCACCACGTCGCGGGGATATCCAGGGTTACGCACCTTTGAACTGTGCGACGCCGACGGCCTCGTCGATGCACTGTTCGCGATGAAGACTCCCACACTCCAACTCTTTCAAATGTCATACCGCGAGCAACATCGTGAGGACCAGCAACGGCGCCACGGGCGCGTGGTGTGTCAGGATATTGATTGCACACTTGGGGAGATTCTGGATATCTCCGCCTCCGGCATGCGGGTGCGATGCGGCTCAAAGCCGCCGCCGCTGGGCTTTGAGTTTACGACAAACGTTGATGGCCTTGACGGAGAAATTACATTTTCGGGAGTGGTCGTGTGGACGCGTCGCTGCGGGTTTCTTCGATTCGAAGCAGGGATCGAGTTTCGAAACTTGACCGAGGCGATGCGCAAAACACTCGCAACACTGGCCCGCGCTGGCGCGCAAAACGAAAGCTTTCGGAACGTCGCGTGATCAGTTTGATGAGCCGTCAGATCGCCTGTTGCGCGGGAGAGGTGCATCTACTCGTCGCTAAGTTTACTACCGCAACCGCGCGCTAACATCGTAAGTTTGTTTTTACTCTCGCCGTGCAGACTACTGAATCACTTGGCCCGCTTCTTCAGGCCCGCACGATCAAGTTCCACTTTATCTGCTTCTTTGAGGGTAAGCCCATCCAACGTGCCGCCCTTGAGCTCGATCGCGTACTGCGCGGCGAACTTACTCGGATACTTCTTTAAACGCTTTTCATAAGTCTCGTTGGACCACGTCCAATCCGGAGCCTGCTGAAACGGGGGCGACAGTTTCTTTTCCGCCTCGGTGCGCTCAGGCTCGGGGACCATCTTGTGCATCGCCGTCACCCGCCCGGTACCATCGACATAAATTATATCTATGGGGATGGGGCAATCTCTCATCACAAACTCGAGCACACGCGGCTCTTTGAACGCGAAGAGCATGCCACCATTTTCCGCGATCTGAGTTCTCCCGGAAAGTCCTTTGAAACGCGTCTGGTCGTCGAGCACGGGCTCGAGTTGAAAAGTGCGCCCCGCGATCACCACCCGTTCGAGCGGCGGGGCCTTCTCCGGCTCTTTCTTTTTGTCCTCTGACATCTTGTTCTTGTTACTATCTCCCGTGTTCTGTGCCGCGGTCTTGATGGTCTTTCCTCCGTCTCCCGCCTCTTTGCCCTCTTGATGCTCACATCCACCACTCAGCAACGTAACCCCAGCAGCTAAAAGGCCTGCAACGCACCTGAGTTGAACGCTCGCCCGTATGGATATACAAAACATAACTGATGCCTCTTTAGAAACCATGGACGAAGCGACTTGGAAGTTAACGGCTCAAAAGCCAAGCCTCTAACTCTGGCGTCAACACGACCGCCGACCGCGGAATGATATCGAGGCTGATACGCCGCTGAAACTCCGCGGCGTCCATTTCAACGGGGTGGGGAACCACGCCGCACCACGCGGCGATCAGGCCAATAATTCGTTGTGGCTGTACCCCCTTCGAGCGGTACGTGTCTAACCGGCTGTCGCCGTGCCGTTTGGCAAGACGCCGCCCGTCGGCCCCCCGCACCAGCGGCAGATGAATGTAACTGGGAGTCGACTGAAGCTCCAAGGCGCGATACAACAATAACTGGCGGGCGGCTGAATCGAGCAAATCGTCGCCCCGGACGATGTGCGTTACCCCTGACCTGGCATCATCCACCACCACCGCGAGTTGGTAAGCGGCTTGCCCCGGCTTGTCCGGCCCGCGCTTCGTCCACACGACAAAGTCTCCGATGGTCGCGGCTGGCCGGTGCTGCTGCGCTCCCGCGAAGAGATCCTTGAACGTAATAATCTCATCCGCGACCAAAAATCGCCAGGACGAGGCACCATCTACAAAGGTGGCGGGCAGCACCGACGGTCGCAAAGCGGAAGAGAAACGGTTCTCTCCCTCGTTTGGTGTCCCTGCCCCAACTTCACCCTCCGTGCCACCGCCGCGAACCGACTGCTCTTGCGGAGCTGACGCCGCAGCGTCGATCTCCTTGCGTGAAAGATCACAGGGGAAGATGCACCGCTTCGCCGCGAGTTGCTCCATCGCGAGGACATGAGAAGCTCGGTCCAAAGATTGGATGAACGGGCCGTGATCCCAGTCGATGCCCAGCCACGTAAGCAGCTCAATCGTAAGCGATATTACCCCCGGTTTGACACGTGGGGTATCAAGATCCTCGATGCGTAGCACGATCTGCCACCCAAGGCGCCGCGCTAGAGCCCAGTTCACGAGAAAGGTCCGTGCGTTGCCCAGGTGCAATGCACCGGTGGGTGAAGGCGCCAGCCGTGTTATGTTTGCGAAGCCGTGCTGTGGTGCTGCGCCGCCAACAGAATCCGGTATGCCCGCGTTACCGTTTACATCCAACGGCAAACCGCCGACCGTGGGAAGAGAAGGGTAATGGGCGGGCAAAGCGTTGCCTTTGATTACGAAAGGCTGACGGGCATCACGACGTAAAGAAAATCGTTTCCACTCTTGATAAGCCCGGGTTTACTGGTGGCCTTGAGTTCCATTACGACCTGGGTGTCGGTCATTACTTTGAGCGCGTCGGTGATGAAGATCGGGTTGAAGCCGATTTCGACGGCCTCGCCCGTGTACTCCACAAGATCAACCTTAATGTTGGCTTCGCCTTGCTCTGGGGCGCGACTGGAGAGCTCGAGCTGCTTATCTTTGGGGTTGAACGCCATCCGCACGCCGCGAGATTCCTCGTTGGTGAGCAACGCGGCCCGCCGCACGGCGGACATCACAACGTCACGATCAAACGTAACTCGCTTGTCGTTGTCCTTGGGGATGACATCCTCGTACGGGGGGAATGAACCCTCGACCAGATTGCTGATCAAGACCGCGCGGCCGGGGCTCGCGGCGGTGCCGAAGGAGAACATAATTTGGTTGTCGGTGATGACGATCTGCACCGGTTCGTCGTTCTCTTTGATGAGCTTCTGGAGCAGGCTGAGGCCCTTGGTGGGGATGATGCATTGCACCGCCTTGGCATCCTTTTCTCCGCCGACCAAAGCCGCGCGGGCGAGCGCCAGCCGCCGACCATCAGTCGCCACCATCTCAAGCCGCTTTCCATCTCGTTTGAACAAAACACCATTAATGGCGTATCGGGACGTTTCCCGGGCGGTCGCGAAGAGAGTCCGAGTTACAAGCTCCGCGAGAGAACCTGCGGGGTGCGTCATCGTGGCTTTCACGACCCCCTCGGCCTTGCCCGACACGGTGGAAGCAAAGTCGGCCATCGTTGGGAAGTCGGTAACCGGCGAACCAAAGACCTTGAAGTGGGCATCCGAGCCGCGGATGATGCACTGATCCTCAGCGTTGACCTCAATTGTAAGTGTTGGCTCGGCGTCCTCACCCGCGACAATGCCGCGGAACTTGTCCGCAGGAATAAGCACCGTCCCCGGCTTTTGCACATCAACCTGCGAGATGGAGAGGCGGAGTGCTACCTCCGCGTCGGTTCCTTCTAAGGTTAACTCGCTGCCCGAACTGGACTTGGTAGCCGTCAGCTTGATGCAAGTTAACTGGATCTTGGGAGTGCGCACCGCCACCGCGCTGGATACCAAGTTCACAGCTTCTAAAAGTGCCGAACGATCAACGATTACCTTCATGGGGAATATTTCCTTTTACTGAGGTATCATACCACCCATCGGGTACGTCGACACCTGCTATAACTACCTATTGTGGTAATAGATACCAAAAAGGAGATAAGCCCACAGCGCGCCCACAGCTTATCCACAATCTTTGTCGCTACGGGATGCTATTCCGTCGCCTTGGGTCGGACAATCAGCAGGTTTGCGTCATAGGTCAGGATGCCCAATAACACCGCGTTGAGAAGCCGGTCGATCGAAAGTCGGTACTTTGCAGTGTGAAACGGAGGATTGGGGTCGAGCGGGTCGGCGATCAACGCCTCGCGCTTGGTCGAGTCGTAGCCAATTATCATCACAAAGTGCCCCTGCGGTTCGCCCTTGATATCGTCCTCGATGTCCTTCGGGCCGTACTCGCGTCGCTGGCGATATAGAAAGGTGCTGGAAAGCCCCGTGATAATGGGGATCTCTTCAGCGATAGGTTCGGAAATCAGCCGCGGCGTGAGGTCGCGCATGTTGATCTCTCCGCCCAGGTCGAGAAACTCGAGCATCGCGCGGGTAGCCAGTTTGAGGCGTGCATCGCCCTTCTTGGCGGCTAACTGCTCTTTAAGCCGCTCGGCAAGATACGCATTGCTGTGCGCCCCACCATCGGCCGCGAACCAAGTCGGATCAAACATCTGGACGTGGTAGGTGTAGATGGTCGCGGCATAGCCGCGTTTAAGGGCATGGCACGCGAGGATCTCCAGGAGGGTGCCACCATTGTCGAATCGCTGCACCTGCCGCATTACCTGATCAATGGTAAGTTCATCATCACCGTAATACTGATAGAGCGCGTGCAGGCACGTTGGCCCGCACGAGACGTCGTCGGGCTGCGCGAGAATCTTTAAATCCATCATCTTCCGCATTGCAACACGGTATGCCCTGGCGGCGGGGCAATCCTCACTCTCGCGGGGCACATCGCGGCTTTGGTGATAACTTACAAGTGCAGTGGATCGCGCCGCGGCTATCATGCCGGGCAAGATGCGTCCTCCGCCCTCCACTCCCCCGCTTTCTTCAAACCCTCAACCGTCCGAAGGGGAGGCGACTGAAGATTTGTCTGCTGGGGCATGGGATCCGCGGGACGCACCCGTGGCACGACCTTCGGGCGGACGGCTTGGCCTGGGTATCTTGCTTATGTCTGGCGGCGGGCTGATTGTCGCTGGGGGGGTTATTTTCGCGATTTTGTCTTTGGGAAGCTTATACAACCGCACCGTCGCCGATCCCCTGGGGTTGCCAGATGGGACGGAGAAACAAGCACAGGCCTCAATGTACCGGGGCGTAACTATCGCGGGGGTGGGCGTGATTCCGATGATCGCCGGAGTCTTTCTGACCAGGCGGGCGACGGCGCGGAGTGCTGCGGCCAAGCGACGCGAGAAGTCCTCATTCTGAGCGAGAATCGTTACTGACAGCGCGGGTCTAACACGCTCCGGCAATAACGTAAATAATAATCCAATGAGTAGTGCCGGATGCGGATTGCAGCTGAGGCAGCGGCGTTGTGCCTCAACTTAAGTTATAATTGTCAATCCCCATCGTCGGCGAAGTTGGTGCCCATGAGTACCCAGGGCGTGAACGAGCCATCGCCCCTTAAGTTACATTCAAACCTAGCGCAAGTCTGCGAGCGCACCTGCTCGGCTTCCCACGCTTCGTAGGCCCGTTCATCGGCGATGGCCGGGGGCAGCGGAACCCGCACATCACTCCACATGCCGGGCAGGTCGATCACGAACTGATCTGTGCCCGAACTGATGTGCGGACCCTCCCACCTTCTTATGTTACCTTTGGGTTGGCACTTGGCGAACGTGCGAAAGAACCAGCGCCCATTCTCATGCCGGGGCGAGTCGTCGTTCAGCAGCAGCCCGGGCTGCACCATCTGGCAAGCGGCGCTGGGAACATAAATCATAAACTCAAAGTCAAAGGGCTCCGGTGGACCATCGGAGATAATCTTGTCTACGGCCTTATCAATAATTATTTCCATTACATTGCGCGACAGCCAGCCAGAATCAGAGACGATCGACATCGACGCGGCGACATCTTTCACACGCTGCTTGATCGCCGGAACCTGTGCCGCGACTTCGCGCTTTATCCGCTCGCGCGTGGCTCGGTCCACCACGGGCCAAAGGTCAGGAGGGCCGCCAGCCTGGGGGCCTTTTGAGTGTGGCCGAAGCGACGCCGCGGCGTGGCCCATTCCGTCGGCACCCACATCGAGCGATATTAAGTATCGAGCGCACGCCTTGCCCATACTCGCATCAAGGGCGCGGGCGGCGGGTGAACAAAAGCCGCCGAAGGCAAAGAACGGGCTTCCGAGAAGCTCGAAGGGCTTCAACTCGCCGGGTTGAGGGGGGCCGACCGGCACGCTATCGGGGTCGATGGGCGAGATGCCTACGAGCTTGGCTTGGCTGTGCTTCCCGATCAGATCCATGGCCTCGTCAAGTTGCACGAACTGAAGCGCCAGCCCCCATTCGTGCAGGTGTTGCGCGGCGAGCCACCCGTTGCGATCAATCGGGTACTGATCTCGCGGAATTAACTTAAGATTCGGGAAGAGGGCCGCCTGTTCTTCGACGATGACGCGGCGGAGCTCGTAACTTAATTCAAGCCCGCCGGGGGGCATGAGCGCCGCCCGCCGCTGGTTGAAGAGCGAGAGCGAAAGTTCCAAGGCCATGTCCGCGAGGTCCTTGGCCTCGGGCGCGGCCAGCGGCGAGGAGAATCGGGCGAGATTGGCCCGCATCTTATCTCGCTCGGCAAACCGCTTGCGGGTCGCGGCGATCTTGGTCCCCTCCACCATCCGGGCTTGACCCCAGAACGAGGCGACGAGGGGGCCCGCGAACGCCAGCAATCGGTCGCCGCTGGACGCCGTTCTGGACCCCGCATCCCTGTCACGGCGGAACCGCTCGAGCACGGCTATCCGCTTACTCGCGGGTATTTCGTTAGCGTTGGGATCGACGAACACGACGCGCCTCACAAAGGGCACATCGGGGTAGAGCGAATCTTTAAAAGAGGAGAGGCGGAAGGCTTCGCGGATAGGCTCGTTATTGAACGAGCCGCCATCGTAACAGACATCGTAACGTTTGAGGTGCGGAGGCTGTGGGGCTTTGGGGTTGGGGTATGTTACATCTCCGCTTACATCCGGGGGCAGCTCGTACCAGCGCCGATCAAGCACCACCGGCTCGAAGGCGAACGGGACACACCCCGAGGCGACGGCGGTCGCCCGTATCTTCTGCCAAAAACTCTTGGACGCGAGCGAATCAACATAACCCGGAATCTCGGCACCATCGCGGGCTCGCACCCAGCGGGAGGGATCGGTGAGCGACTGCGCCTGCGTCTTGGCGGCCTCGCTTCCCAGGCGGATATCGAAGACGCGAACATCCGCATGATCGGCACTTCTCATCCCGTCGGACAATGTAAGCCTTGTCAGGGCGTCGTCACCAAACTCGCCGCGTGCATCTGACATGTGCGGCGAAAGCCGGCCGATGGTGCAGGCGTAGATGAGGCGGTCGGCGAGCAACTGACGTTTGGTAAAGTCGTACGTGTTATATCCGAGCGCTTCATCGCCGAGCGCATCTACTGCTGCCCGATCAACCAGGCCCGCAACGCCTTCGCCGATGCGCCCGTTGGGCTGGGTCGCGCCTAAGAGCATGGCGATGGTGACGCGGTCGCGCCACGCACAAGCCTGCACGAGCTGCACACGCTCAGAGGCTATGAGCTGGGCGTAAGGAACGGGATGAAGCATCGAAAGTGAATCGATGAAAGCGCGGCCGAGGTCTTTAGTGAGGGACGCATGTGCGATGCGGTCCCACGGATCACCGGGCACTTGTAGTTGATTGGCGAGCGCGCGAAGTGAATCCCAGGGTTCGCCATTAGGGATCGGAAGTCTCGGGGGCGCGAGAAGCGTTCGTAACATCAAGGCGAGCGAGAGCGAGCCAGCACTCGCGCCGCTGAAGACGTCAACCTCTACCTTCGAGTATTGCGGAGGAACGTTGTTAAACTTAACCGTGCTCAGCACGGCCATCTTCAGAGTCTCTCCGAGCGCAGCACCGCTGAAGACACCCAGTGAAACGCCGCCACCCATCGCGAAGGCGAGCCGAAGTTCGGGAAGAGGCACAGCGGGCATTTTCAGACTCCGGAGTTAAGGGGGTGTCAAAGGACCCACATTTATTGCCTCTAGGAAGACTGCGATTTGACCGCCGTGCGCGGCGCGAAATAAAATGAATAAATTACTGCTCGACCTCCGCCACAAATAAGGCCCGGCGCAGAAGCACGCGATCAAAGATCGGGCCACGTTCGCCCTCTCGGACTTGGATGCGGAGCAGATCACCGGGTTGCCGAGCGACTATCAAAATATTAATATCAATCTCGGGATTGGCGCTGTTGAGCCGGTGCTGCCAGAGCGGTCTTACGGAGCCTTGGGGCGTAACAAGTTCGCCGATGACCTCGCAATCGCCCCAAACGATACTTTCCTGCGGAAGCTGGATGGAAGCGGCGAAGCGGGCCGCGTTGGCAGGGAGTTGCCAGGTCACCGCCATCGGGCCGGGAAGCAGAATATCCGCCGCGCCAAGTGGGGCGACGCGGGCATCAGCAACGACCGGCGCGGGGACCCAACGGCGCGCGGCCCCATCTACCGGCGCGCTGGATGCCCCCGACACAAATGAGAGTGACGCGAGCGGAACTAATTTCGTTGTGTTGAAGACGAATGCGGTTAGGTCAGAGAGAACCACCTCCGCGGGTCGATCGAGCAACGGCGTAGTAAACACGCCGCGAACGGACCCGGGGTTGTAAGTAGGTTCAGCGAGCGGCGGCTGCGATGACGATGAAGCACCCTGAGCATCGATGGGCAAGGGCTGCAACGCAAGAGAACTTACAGCCACTACCGTGCCGTTCACAAGCCACAAGCGCCCTCCGGACGAGGGAACAGAGGGGTTCGCGAGGCGCACACGGTTGACCCGCTCGATTGGTATCTCCGTCGCGGCCTGGCCTGACTCCACGGTAATATTTTGACCGATGCTGGCGACAAAGCCCGTGGCGACGTCACCGTTGATCATGAACACTTGATCATCTGCCTGTTGCCCTGCCTTCGGGTCAAGCGGTTGGCGGTTTTCCGATGGTAAGGAGGTAGCGTTTGAGACGGCCGAGTTGCGCCCCGGCTGTCTGGAGGATGCCACGACCTCGGGCGACAGTGTAATTTCCCGGACGATCTTCAGCGGCACCAGCACTTCGCCAAGCTGACGGCTGAGCCATCGAACTTCTTCCGTGGCCGTGGCCTGCGGCAGCACCGAACCCGGGAAGACCTGACCATCGGTGAGAGCCAGAAGCCCCGAAGTTAACTGCTCGGCTCCGGCGACCGGTAGGCTGGATGCGGGCTCGCGCGGCGCCGCAACTGGGGCACTGAGAGGGAGCAACACCGCGAGAACCTGGCCCGGCGGGAGCCGCTGTAATTTGCCCGTTTGCGACCACCGGAGCGTTACGGTGCCGTCGGGCTGGACCGACTGAATATAAGCTTGCTTTGCGGAAAGATCAGGACCCAGAACGATGCGAAGACCGGCGTCGGCGCGCTGGAGATCCGCGCCTGAGCCGCGTTGATCCGTGCGAAGAGGCTGAGCGGAGCCCACCGCAGGGACCGTGCTCGCCATGGCCACGAGGGCGGCGGCCGCCTTTGCGATCCACTTATGTTGCGTTTTGCCCGAGGTAAAGGGAGGCACACACGCCGGTACTGCGCGGGATGCTTGGCGCGCCTCAGAGGGAATGAACATAACTCCATGAAAGGGCCCGGCGATAAACCCGGCCACGGCAATGCGGGGCAGGTTTGCGGCGAGAGCGAGATTTGCTGTAGTACGTGGAGGCATGGAATTGCTCATACCGCGTGCTGCGCTTCTGGTTAACTTACGGTGGGAGACAGCGGCTCTCACCCAATATCCCGGGTTGTTTTAATTATTTTTGAAAGATCGGTAGGTATCGTTTGGGCATTTGGAGGACTATCAGCGCCATCGCGGTGCCATATTCGTCCCCCGCTGAATCATCTTTCCACTTGCCCGAGGCCTGCTGCATGCCAAGGAGCATTTTTCGAACGGCTGGCCACCATGTCGCCCAGTGCTGCCCGCCGGCCAGGAACATCGCCTGGACGGCGTAGTAGTGACCATAATAAAAGTGGTACTGTTGGGTATCAACCTGACCCGGCATCGCGGTACCTTTAATGTACGCAAGGCCCTTGCTCAGAGCGCGATCCTCGTAGATACCGGCGTAATATAAACTCGCCACCCCCGCCGCGGACCGGGGCCACGCGCTGGGCGAGCTGGGAGTCTGGTAGCGCCATCCGCCGTCGGAGTTCTGGAGGGCGCGAACATACTCGGTAGCGCGGTCAATGACCTTCTTTGAAACTTCGAGCCCCGCGTTTCGCGCGGAACGCAACGCCATGATCTGGCAGATACTTACACTTACATCGGCGTCTGCGGGCGTTGGGTTATAACGCCAACCCCCCTCGTCGTTCTGCGTACGCTCTATGAGTTGCACAGCGCGCAGCAGGGCACCGTGCACCCGATTCGCTAGCAGCGTATCGCCTCCCCCCTGAGTCGTTCCATACACCTCGCCTAAAAATAGCGCGGCGAAGCCGTGGCCGTACATCGGATTCGTGGTGTTGGGGCTCGCCAGAAGCCCTGTTTCCGGGCTTGCGTGGTTTAGAACATACTCAAGGCCCTTCGTAACTATCTCTGAGTACGCGCCACGGCCGGGTAAGTTACCATCGGCCATGAATGCCAGGCAAGCCAGACTCGTCACCGCTACGTTGCGAGAAAACTGAGCGCGGCCGAACGACCCATCTGGCATCTGTTCGCGCGCCAACGCGGCGAGCCCGCGCGACACAGCGCGATCCACTTGCGCCGTCATTTCGTTCTCGAGCGGGTTATTCGCGGCGGAGGTAGATACCGCCGCGGGAATGCCCTCGGCTGGGGGGAGCGCCAACGGTTGAAACGTAACTGCTAAGAGCGGCGCGCTTGTTGAGATCGGCTGCGCAAGCTGGGCAACGGCGATGCTCCCGCCGATGAACGCGGCTCGCCACGGTGAAGTCTTCGGAATCATCGGTTCAGGCCCCCGGTTGAATCCGTCGCTGAAGTGCCTGGCTGCTCGGCCAGGCGTTTGTAATATTCTCTCGTGAGAGACTCCCACTTGGCGCTGGTGTAATCACTCGAACCTTGAGTCAACGCATCGCGCAATCGCTGCGGCAAGTTACCCCACGCGGCACCAGCCCCCGGCGGTGGATTCATCTTCGCTGCTCCGCCCGGGACGCTCGGGTTTCCCGCCGCGCCCTGCGCCGGAGTGGGTTTTTGCTGTGCTTGCTGCTGGCTTGATTGTTGCTGCTTCTGATTTTTTTCCTGCTGATCTTCGTTTTGCTGTGACTTACTTTTCGATTTCTTCTTGCTCTGCTGCTTGCGGGCCTGATCAAGCAGCTTATCCAGCTTTGCCAGGGTTTGTTCCTGAACGCGCTGGGTAGCGATGCCGACATCCTTTGAATCATTCAGCAGGCGCGAGCTTTCGTTCATCAGTTCCACCGCCGCTTCAAACTCGTTCGGCTCCTCTGTCTTGGACAAACGATCATTGATTGCTTTAGATGCGGGATCGATCGGAATCGCGGGTGTTGCCTCGCCATCTTCAGTTTCTTTTCGCGCTTCGGGCTTGGCGAGACCGAGCAGTTCATCCAGCGTTGGGTCGGCGGATGGTGACTGTGGTGCGGATGGAGGTGCTGAAGTTGGGCTGGACGTGGGGGGTGCAGGGGCCGGGGGAGATGCGGTCGGTTTAGTGGGCGGGCTGGTAGGCTGGGTGACTGTCGAAATAGGCCGGGCGAGCGCCGGTGCAAAGGTGACGCACAAGCCAATGGTCAACATAACTCTCGATAAGACCACCCGTCGCGGCGTGGTTCGGCTCTGATCTTGCTTTGGCATGGTTAGTTACGCTCCTTAATCGGCGGGGCGTCCGCGGGTTCCTGCTGCTGCTTGAGTTTTTCGAGAAGCGCGGTGGCGTTCTCCGCGAGCGACTTCTGTAACTGAGCGGTCGCCGCGAGTTCGGCGGGTCCATCGGCATCGACCGCACCTTCGAGTGCGCGGGTGCGCTCTGCGGCTTCTGCCTGCATGGCGCGTAGAAGTTTAAGTTCCGCAATTGGCGGAATAAGTGGCTGTTTGCCGCCGGGACCACCGCCCCCGCCCTCTTCTCCGCCTTCGTCTTCCTTGAAATCGTCGGTCTTCTTCTTCTGGGCTTCTTCCAACGCCGCGAGTATGCTTTGCAATACTCTCAGCGCGGTGTTCTGATTACGTTTAACCGATGGAGTGGCCACGCCTTTGTTCATTGCGATCGCAACGTCACTGGCGACAGCAGAATACCGGCTGTGGGCATACATGAAGAGGGTGGCATCGGCAAGTTCCTGAGTTTTGCTTCGCACGTCTTCAAGCCGCTGTCTTAGTTCTTCTTGGCGACCGCCCAGCGATTGCACCATTCGCGACTCTCGCCGCGAAAGCTCTTTATTGAAGAGCGGTAGTGTCTCGGCGTTGATCGCGGCTTGAAGCTCGACGCATTCGCCGTAAATGGTCTTAAGTTCATCGAGCTTGCGATCCTCCTCGCGTTCTTCCACTTTGTTTTCTAGCTCTTCGGCTTTTTCGAGAGCCTCTTTGAGGCGGGTTAAGCTCACTCGCTCGCTCACGTCGGCTTCGGTAGTGTCGCCTGGCAAGCTACGTAATGCAACAATCGCCGCAGTTTGCGCCTCACCGGCGGAGGAGAGCAAATCAATTAATGTGGCGGCGCCTTCCTTCACTTGCTGTTTCACCAGGGCGTGTGTGCCCAGCGTGTTGGAATGTAATGTGATCATTCCTTCGGCGAGAGCGAGCGGGGTGGCCTGCGACTTCTCCGCCATGACGTCCGACAAGCGAGTGAGTTGCGTCTGTTGCTGCGCGATCAACTTTTGTATTGACTCAATTACAGTTGCGAGGACCCGTTTGAGCGCATCGTCCTTCCGCTCCTGGTTTTTGTCAAGCTCCTTGAGCATCTTCTTGAGTGTCTGCTCTGCCTGCTGCTGGGCCCGCTGCGCATTGCCACCGTTGTTCTTCGCGATCTCAGCTGCCGCTTTCTCCTGATTCTCGCCGACTTGCTCCTTCTTCGCGGTGCTCGCGGCGGATTCAAGCCCCGCCGCTTGGCTGGGATCGTTGGCTTTCATCTGCTCGGCACGCTGTGTCATGCTCGCCACGGTGGCATGCGAACGCTGGGCAAGATCCATCTGCTCCTTGGCCAGCCGTGCCAAATCCGCTGCCTCTGGGGGTGTCAAATCCGATTGCTTTTTGCCTTGGAGCTCCTGCGAAATCGCCTGGGTACGAAGCGCGAGCTGCTGTTGCTGGGTAATTAGTTTCTCAACCGCCCGGCGGACGACCCAGTCATCCTGCCCTCGATCAAGAATGTTCGCTAACTCTGCCAGCTTCTCTTCAACCCCTGCCTGCGCTTTCGCGAGCGCATCGGCCTGCGCGGCGACGTTAGGGTCAGACTTACGATCCGGCGCGGGGTTGGTCGCAAGCCGATCCAACGCATCCGCGGCGGCTTCGCTTTGTTCCTTCGCCTCGGTCGCTAGATCGCCAGCGTTCTGAAGTAGCCCCGCAAGTCCCTCGTTCGCCAGGCGGTTGCGTTGGAGTCGTGAGGAGAGTCGGGATACAGCGTCACTCATCGGCTTGAGGCGATCGCCCAAGGATTGCTGGCGGCTCACTTGCTGCGCGGCCGCTTTCGCGTCGGCGCGGCTCTGTTCCCGCTGAGAAGATAAATTGCTCTGCTCTACCTCCGCTCGGCGGGCTGCCTCGCGGATACCGCCAAGCTCGGCTTGGACTTGTTCAATCAGCTCACTCTCAGCGATTAAACGTAATCGACGCTTCACGCTTTCGATAGCCGGTTCGCCCTTGGCCGACATCATTAAGTCGCTCACTTGCGCTATCAGCCACACTTCATCTCCCGGCGAGAGCGTAAGCGTCGAAAGATCGACGGTTGCTTCGGCAGAGAGCTGAGAGACGGCCGCTCTGTCCGATCCGGCCTCCGCTGTTCCGCCAGCAAGCTCAGGCCCGTGCCCGTTTACTTTCGTGAGCACTTGGGGGCCGCCCTCGGCGACAGGCGGCGCGCCCGCCGAGTCGGGGGGCACTTTCGCGACTTGCTGGACGAGTGCCACGTGACTTATGCCGACATCGTCGCGCCCTTCGGCTGTCACCGGAACAAGTGCCGTCACGAGGACGGCCTCATCCTGAGAGGGCTCGATGATCGCTGCGACGGGCGCACGGTCGGCGAGCACTTCGATGCGGAAAGCCGCGTCATCTGCGCTTGCGATGCCGTACTCATCGGTCAGCATCAGGGGCGAGCGGACGGTCTGTGTGGCCGTGAACGTAAGAACCAATAGCGGTGCCAGCGATGGGTCCTTCTGGTCTTGAGCAAAGGTTAACTTTGCATCTTCAAGCGAATCAAAACCCGGGAGAAGCTTGCCAAGGTCTGATAAGGTCGCCGCGTCCAAGGGCTTGTTAAAGGTAAGGGCTAACGACACTTGAGAACCAGCGAGAACCGGGCCAATAACGCCTCGAGAAGGACCTGCTGGCGCGGCGTCCACATCGCCACTCATCCAAGGGTTTGATCGTGGTTGCGATGTTGGCCCGCCCGCTGCGGAGGGAGCAGAAGCGAGAAGTAGCTTGCTCGCGTAAACCGGCGGAGTAACCGTGGCGCGTGCGGCAAAGATCGCCGGTGGGGGAACCAGAAATAGGCTGTCGGGTTCACTCTCGTCGTCTTTGGTTTCCAACCAGTATTCGAAAGTGAAGTTGTAGTTGCTTTGCTTGCGCGCCCCCTGAGTTAGCATCACTCGCTGCTGCGCTGCGAGGGACTCGGGGGAGATTAGCGTTTGTGGATCAAGCAACCGCTCATAGAGCTCGCCGGGGACGACCTCGCCGTCGACGACGGCTGCCCCGCGAACTCCCTGCGGAGTCATCAGGAGTTTTTGGCGCTCACCGGCCGTGCCCGCAGGATCGATGATGCGATAGTGCAAGGTAACATCAGTTTTACCGTCGGCTTCATCTGTATCGACGAGCACCGCGCGCACCGGAAGCGCGGAGCCGAGCGCGAACGCCCGGCCTGTGGTGCCCGAAAGAATGTAAGTGCGTTTGGGCCACTGTGCGTCTGACCACGGCGCTAGCGTGCGCAGCATGCCAATTTTTGTCAGCGCGGGTGCGAGTGCCCCCGCGCCTCCTAGTACCGCGAGGCAGAGGATCAAGAATCCCAGCCCTCGCCAGAGAGGTTTGCGCTCCAAAATGCTGGCGCTTTGCGCGAATGCTGCATATCGAAGGGCAGCTTCTTGGCTCACCAAGCCTCGAACCGTGGCACCATCAGCCCGGGCACCCGAGTCGTCGGGATTGATCGGCGCGTCAGAAGCACCGTCGCTGCGGTCCTGCCGCCGCGCGAAATCCACCCCGCTGGCCAGAAGACCGGCCAGGCCAGCATTCTTCGCCCCGTGCTGCCGCTCGATACGCAGTGCCAAATCGGTGAGTGAAGGCTGGAAAGCGACTGCTGGCTTGAGCAATTTTCGCGTGAGCAGTCCCGCGGCGACAAGCCCCGCAACCAGATGCGCGTACCGCAGGAAGGTCGGGAACCGGAGGAAATAGTCGAGAATTGCGGCGAGCAACGCCGCGACAACCACGATGGCGAGTATGACCACCGAGCGTTGGGAAAACAGTTGGACCCTAGCAGCGCGGCGAACCTTGATAAGCGACCCAACTACCGGGTGGAAGTCGGGATGGTTCGACCCCTTGTGGCGGCCTGCGTTCTCAATCTGGTAAGTTGCTTCCTGATCCACGGTAGTCCTTGATCTTGAAAGGGAGTAGGCAGTACCGCCTCAGAACGCTGCAACTCGAACGCCGATGCACTCGCCGTTGGTAACCTTCATATCGGGCCTCCACAATTTTTAGACTCACGATTGAACACCACGACACTCAAATAAACCGCCAACCGATCCAGCCTTTGAAAAGCATACGGGTGCTCTGCTGTCAGGCTCTGAGAAATAATACGCGAAGCGTCGCCGTCTGTTCGGATGATTTTCGGATTGTTTGGTGAAGTTGACGTGCATGTGGTTTGCTGAGCGCGCTTGAGTGAGATCGCGTTCATCCCAACCCCTCGCAGTTCTTCAGAATCGGGTCTATCTATTGCGCTATCTATATACAGAGCGTCCCCGAGAGCGTGTTCGTGCGTTCGGTCAGCGTGGATGGGTATTTTGGGGGATCGGTGGATGGAAGAAACCGGTGCTTTTACTGGGATCGGTATCTTCAAGCGGTCGCGTCTGCTTGAAACATTGGAAGCGTGGACTGCACGGGGAATGACTATGGCACGACCGCTTTGGACTGGGCACATCACTTTCGGACTAGTTAATATTCCGGTCAACCTCTACCCGGCTGAACAGAGGAGTGATCTACAACTGCATTTGCTCGATAGCCGCGACCAGGCGCGGATTCGCTATGAGCGCGTCAACGAAGACACGGGCGAGGAAGTGCCTTGGAGTTCGGTAGTTCACGGCTATGAAGTGAGTGACGGTAACTACGTCGTGCTCAAAGATTCTGAGCTCAAGAACGCAGCACCAGAGGTGACCAAAACCATCGACATTGAGAGCTTCGTCGCGGCGGAGGAGATAGATCCCATCTATTACGATCGGCCGTACTACCTGGACCCGGGTAAAGGTGGCGCGAAGGGCTACGCGCTCTTGCGCGAGGCGCTTACTGATTCGCAGCGTGCGGGAATCGCGCGGGTAGTCATTCGCACGCGGCAGTATATTGCAGGGCTCTTTGCCCGGCCCGATTACCTGTTGCTTATATTGCTCCGTTATTCGCAAGAGCTGCGCAAGCCCGATGAGCTGCAAGGCCTGGCATCACTGGCTGGCGTGCGGGTTTCGCCTGCGGAGCGCAAAACCGCGGCGATGTTGGTACGCGAGATGACGACCAAATGGAAGCCGGAAATATATCAGGATGAGTACCGGCAGAGGCTTATGGACTACATTCGCGAACGCGCCGAAAAGGGCGGCAAGGGGTTGCCCCCCGCCCTTCAGCCAGAAACCGCGAGCGGACCAACGGCACCGCTTAACTTTATGGAACTGCTCAAGCGCAGTCTGGCTGGTCGCAAGCCCAAAGGCTTACCTTCACCACCGCAAGCCCAACCCCCAAAGGCCAGCGCCACCGGCGAAAAGCCTGTGCCCAAGAAAAAGAAGCCCGCCACCCCGGCTGGCAAAAGTGCTCCCGCGCCAGCGCCCAATCGTGGGAAGAAAAAAGCGGTTTGAGAAGCCAAAGGTTTGAGAAGCCGCGATGACACTGCGTGAGTATAAACGTAAACGAAACTTTACGACCACGGGAGAGCCGCGGGGTAAACCAGCGGTCTCAGCCGCTGAGCTTTCGTTCGTCGTTCAAAAACACGCCGCGTCGCACCTTCACTTTGATTTCAGGCTCGAACATGGCGGAGTGATGAAGTCTTGGGCGGTGCCCAAAGGCCCATCCATCAACTCGGCCGTCAAGCGGTTGGCTGTCGAAGTTGAAGACCACCCCGTCGAGTATGGCGCGTTTGAGGGCACCATTCCTCAGGGAGAGTATGGTGGCGGGACGGTGATGATCTGGGATAGGGGCACTTGGCAACCAGACGATACTGACATAACCGCCGCGCTGCGCAAAGGATCGCTTACGTTCACACTGCGCGGGACGCGGCTCGCTGGAAAGTGGCTTCTCCGACGTACAGCAAAGGCGGACGCGGCGAAGCCGATGTGGTTGCTGATGAAATCGCCTGATGAGAGTGCCGAGGATGACGGGGATTCGCTGGTACGCGAGGAGCAGACGAGTGTGGTCTCGGGGCGGACGATGGAGGAGATCGCTTCGGGCACGGCAAATCTCTCGAAGACCACTGATGCGGGTAGGCAATCTCGCACGAAAGCCCGTGCCCATAAGGCCCGGTGTGCGCCACCTGTTACATTAACTCCAGCGCAGGTGTACGACGATCGTGCTCACCCGGGGGATCGTGTTCATGCAGCGAAGCGAGCCACAGGAACGAAGAAGCGTAAGCGTGAGGAGCGAACTAAAGCGTCAAGCGAATCGCCGGGTCAGCTTGCGGCCTTTCCTCAGAATCTAAAGCCAGCGCTCTGCAAGCTCGCTGCTTCGCCGCCTAGGGGTGCCCAATGGGTCCATGAAGTGAAGTATGATGGGTACCGCTTAGTTATTATGAAACAACCGGGGAAGCCCGCGGCCTTCATGACCCGCTCGGGCCTTGACTGGACAGCCAAGTTCGCCGGGCTGGCG
>Ga0105044_10004863_pt1 | contig 18485 bp, 14 predicted proteins | sample MAT01_FD_78092 | JGI IMG/M metagenome (GOLD analysis project Ga0105044, IMG submission 78092) | Freshwater microbial communities from Lake Fryxell liftoff mats and glacier meltwater in Antarctica - MAT-01 | ecosystem: Environmental > Aquatic > Freshwater > Ice > Liftoff microbial mat | place...
GCGGTCGAGCACCAGCTCCATGTTGCCGGTACCTTTGAACTCTTCAAAGATCACGTCGTCCATGCGGCTGCCGGTCTCGACGAGTGCGGTGCCGATCACGGTCAGCGAGCCGCCTTCTTCGAAGACGCGGGCACTGCCGAAGAGGCGTTTCGGTACTTCGAGTGCCTTGCTGTCCACGCCGCCCGACATCGTTCGGCCGCTGTTGCCGACCGTCTTGTTGTAGGCGCGGGCCAACCGGGTCAGACTGTCGAGCAGAACGAAGATCTGCCGGCCGTTCTCGGCCAGGCGCTTGGCTCGCTCCATCACCAGTTCCGCCAGGCGCACATGGGCGCTGGCATCGTGGTCGGAGCTGCTGGCGACCACTTCGCCGCGGATGGTGCGGCGCATCTCGGTCACTTCTTCGGGGCGTTCATCGACGAGCAGCACGATCAGGTGCATCTCGGGATGGTTGGTCGAAACGGCCTGAGCGATATGCTGCAGCATTACCGTCTTGCCGGTCCGCGGCGGGGCGACGATCAGGCCGCGCTGCCCTTTGCCGATCGGTGTGAACAGGTCCATGATGCGCGTGGTCATCAGCTCCTGGCTGGTCTCCAGGCGGATCTGCTCATGCGGATCGATCGGTGTCAGCTCGTCCCATTCCCGGCGGGCGAACGCCTTCGGGTCGGCCCCTTCGATATGCTCGATGCCGGTCAGTCGCGGGCCATTGCCTTTGCGGGGCGGCTCGACGGGGCCGGAGACGAGCAACCCTTCACGCAGCGAGAATCGCTGCACGAGCGGGGCGGGCACGTACGGGTCGCTCGGCTGAGCGGTGTAGTGACGGGAGGGACTGCGAAGGAAGCCGAAACCTTTCGGATGCAGTTCCAGCACGCCTTGAGTTGAGATTTGCTCTGCGGTCATTGGTCTTTTTCCAGTGAACATCGACGGCCCCGACGCGCGGAATAGCGCGGGACCATGGCGTCAAGCCTTGAGACAGGTATGGGAAGAGTGCAAGTCAGTTGATCAAGCCGGTCAATCGGGAAGTCGGACGGATGCGGCCGAACGATCCCGGGAGCCGGCACTTGATCGCCGGGAAGCGGGGTCGAACGCGACAGTTGTAATTCGTCTTGGCGGGACCCGGAATTCCGATCCGGGAACCTGACATCGAATGGGCGGCTACACTCGGTGCGGTGTATCTGAACCTATCATAGCACCGACGGCAAGAAAAACTTACCAAAAACACCGGTTAAGAGAATGTTTTTCCTGCCGTGGTGGGAAGGATAATCAAGGCAACCCCGGTTGTCCAGTGCAACCTGATGTCCCGATGCCGGTTGCGGAGCAACCGGGCCATGGTAGTCCAATCGCTCCGCAACCGGATTCTGTCTCGTCGACCCGGTTGCGGAGCAACCGGGCTACTTGCCGATACTTGCCAGCAATCCTGCTGCCTTGTGCAACGTCTCCTCGTATTCCCGGGCCGGGTCGCTGTCGGCCACGATGCCGCCGCCGACCGGAAACTGCAGCCACCCGCCCGATGCCGTGAACGTGCGGATCAGGATGCTCGAATCCATTGCACCGCCTCCGCTGATGTAACCGATGCTGCCGCAGTACGGCCCGCGCGCGACCCCTTCGAGCTCGCTGATGATCTCCAGTGCCCGCACCTTCGGTGCCCCCGTGACCGAGCCACCCGGGAACGTCGCCCGCATCAGATCCAGTGCCGTACGCTCTGCCCGCAGTGTCCCCGTGACTGTCGACACCAGATGATGCACGAAGCGGAACGACTCCACCTCGCAGACACGCGGCACGAGCACGCTGCCATACTCGCAGACACGCCCCAGATCGTTGCGCAACAGATCGACGATCATCACATTCTCGGCCCGGTCCTTCGACGATCGCGCCAGTTCCGCGGCGATGGCCGCGTCGCTTGCAGCGTCACCCCCGCGCGGGCGAGTTCCCTTGATGGGGCAAGTCTCGACGTTTCGCCCTTCCACCTTCAGGAACCGCTCGGGCGATGCACTGGCGACGACATGGCCGCCCATATCGAAGTAGGCGGCGAACGGGGCCGGGTTGCGTTCGCGCAGTCGGCCATACAGTTCGAGCGGCGATCCGACGGAACGGGTCAGCAGTCGTTGTGCGACGTTGACCTGGAAACAGTCCCCGGCATGCACATACTCGACGGCCGTACCGATGGTTCGCTGGTAACTTGCACGGGCGAAGTTGCTGAAGACATGCGGATACCCCGGCAGCGGATGCATCCCCGTGACCGGCTCGACCGCCGGTCGCGATCTTGCCAAGATCGGCCCGCCATGAAGCTGCGTCTTCGCCCATGCCATGCGTTCCGGCGAGTGCGCGATCAGCCAGGCGCGGTCGGCGGTGTGGTCGAGCGCCACGACCCAGTCGTACAGTCCCACGGCCAGGTCGGGCGTCCTGAACTCGTCGATCGGCGGACGCGGAAATCGTTCCACGGCATGTGCCAGCCCGTAACCGAACAGCCCCGCCAACCCGCCCTGAAACGGCGGCAATCCGGGAATCGGCTCAGGTAACTCGTCAAGCAGCGGTTGCAACAGCGCGAACGGATCGTCGGTGGCGACGCGCGGCAGTTCGACCCATCGAACCGGGTCGGCAGTGACGAACGAGTAGCGCCCCACGGCGGCTGAACGATCGGCACTGTCAAGAAACAGAAGGTGGGGCAGCGACGCGAGCGAGCGGGCCAGCCCCCAGGGATCGGGGGCCGGCAGCAGTTCTTCGACAACGGGAACACGACGCATCAGGCCATTATAGGAGCGTGCTTCGCGTCAGTTCATAAAGTCCGCGACGATCGTCTCGCCGGGCTTGCCGGTAATCTTCTTCGTCAGGCTGGTCCGCTGGCCGTTGATGATCCATTCAGCCCGGATCGTGTACTCGAAGTCCTCATCGCTCTTCAGCGGCGGCGACGCGTACCGTCGTACGACCCCCTGTTGACGCGTCACTTCGTTGTTCACAAAGACGATGGCATTCTCCAGCGGCACGCGCACCTCAACGACCAACGGCGTGCCACCTTCGGGGATCTGCTCGATGCGCGGCCCGCCATCGTTCGGGAACGCGGGCGGGTTGAAGTTCAGGTTCGGCGTGGGCCGGGGCGACGGTGACCGCGAACCCATCCAGCCAAGACTGGTGCCGAAGAACGGAGCATTCTGCGTGAGCCGATAGTCCGATCCGCCGAACGTCCCGGGAATCGGGCCATAGGTTGCGACCGGCGGGCCGTACATGCTCATGCCGTTGCCGTAGAAGCCGCGATAATACAGTGGGGATACGCCGTAAAGCGGCCCATTGTAGGGCCCGCCACTCGGATGCGGCCCATTGTAGACGCCGACGCCGACGCCATACGCACGACCGGGATTGTTCACACGCTTCTGGGCGAGGGCGTTCCCCTCGGACACCAGCGCCAGCAATAAAGCAGGGATGAGAAGTCGACGCATCATGCGGTACTCCGGACGGGCTAAAGTGGTTCCTTGTCCGAAGTCTACACGTCCGAATGAACCGGACGGCTTCAATCGATCGGTCAATTGCCTCGCCGATCGACGGGCATTCGCTACATCCTGCACTACAGGATGAATCGTTGTGAAAAGAGATGAGGGTTCCAGCGGTGGACGAATATGTACGGCTGACACTGCTTGCCCGGCCCGGCGAAGTCGAAAGCGCCTTCAAGGGCCGTCTCAGCGATCTGTGGACCTTTTTCCTGCGCAATCATGAGGCGCTGTTTGAACAGGTCTATGCCGAGACCACCGTGTTTGAACGCGATGGCGACCGCCTGACGAGAACCTACCTGATCGAAGCCGATGCCGCGCAGGCGATCGCGCCGCTACTGCGCGAACAGAGGATGGACTTCACCCCGGTCGACGAGGCCGATCTCTACTCGAAGTTCGAAGCCACGCCGCCGGACTGGTTCTGGATCGAGCACTGAGGAAGAATTGCGGATTGCGGAATTCGGATTGCCGAATGAAGAATTGACCCAGGCCCCGACGTGAGGGTTTCCGGACGTCGGGGATCACTGCACGATCAAATCACCCCCGCGATCCGCAGGGCGATGATGAGCGACCAACTGATCAGCAGCGGGCCGGCTACGCGTTTCGCCAGCGTGAACGGGCTGATCAGGGTCATCGACGAGCACATCAGCGTGACGGCCGCCACGGGCGACATGGTTCGCCCCGCCGCGGCGCCGATCGAGACAACCGCTCCCAGGTCGAGCCGATCGAGGCCGACGTCCTCCGCGGGTTTCACAAAGAACGCATAGAGACTTTGCGTTGAAGCCATCCCGGAACCGCTGAGGGCCGCGAAGCCGAGCGGCACGAAACCGGCGATCGGCAGCAGCAGACCGGGTATGGCACGAATCAGCTTTTCCAGCCAGCGGTCGAGGCCGATCTGCTCAATGGCGGTGCCGAAGCAGTTGGCTGTGACAATCAGCGACACCACTGCGGCAAACGCGTACCCGGCCCCTTCAAAGAACGCCTTCGGCACCTGGCTGGCTTTGCGCGGCGCGCTCAGGGCCGCGACGACAACACCAATCAGCATCGCCAGGCCGATGAGCCGGGTGCCGTACGCCAGTTTTGCTTTCGGCTCCGCGACCCAGTCGAGCGGCACCGTGAACAGGTTCAACGGTGGGCCGGTCACGAACAGCAGAATCAGCGGGACGACGGGCACAAATGCCCGGATCAAGTTGACGCGAAAGGCGTCGGCGGGAATCTCCTGTTCGGCAACCGACGCACGCTGCAGCCGGCGTTCGTAGCGGGCGCTCATCCACCAGAAGATCGCAGTGGCGATGGCCAGGTGATAGAAGACCAGCCGGCTGATCGCGGGGAGCACTTCGCGCGGGTCGACCTTCTGATTCTCCGCCACGGTGTTCAGTTCCGGGGCTCCGGGGTTCAGCAACTCCCCGCCGATCGAGGCCCCCAGTAGGATCGTCGAACCGATGGTGAGCGGCGAGATCCCCGCCGCCCGCATCAACGGCACGACGACTGCGCCCAGGCAAACGGCCGTGCTGGTCTGGCTGATGACCGGGATGTTGACCAGAAAGCCGACGAGCACAATGCCCGGAATGAGCAACAACTTTGCTTTGCGCAACGGTTTGGTGAGCAGATGCACGAGATGGCGATCGCACTCCGTGAGCTTGAGAACATAGGCGAACCCCATGGCCGAGCAGATGGGGATGACGAACTTTTCATCGCTGAACGTGGCCAAAAACTTGCGGACCACGGGCCGCAGGTCGCCAGCCATGCCAGCCAGCGCCAGGGCCGCAAGCAACAGAGCGAGCCGAACGTCGAGCCCACGGTACACCGCCCCGACAGCCAGGGCAATGATGACGCCCGCGACAATCAGCAGGGGGCCACCGGGATTCGGATCGGCCGCTGCAATCAGTACCATCAGCATTCCTCATTTGTCCGGTTGAACCGCTGATGAGCGTGGTGAAGCCAATAGCGGACAGTCCGAAGGGGCGTATTCTCCCGTGCGGGAAGGGAAGCGGCAACGGGATTTTCATTCAAGTTGCAAGACGGGGATTTCAGGTGGCCCCTGTGTGGGGCATGATCACATATCGGCACATGCCGCTACCGCACCCCAAGAGTTGACATCGAGTCGCTGACATGCCTTCGGACACAAAATTAGGCCTGATCGTCGGAATCGGACTGGTGATCACCGTCGCCATTCTATTCTTCCGCGGCGAGCAACCGCCGCCCGCGCTGACGGAGACTCCGCCGGGTACGGCGCAGGTGGCCGCACCTCCCAAGAAGCCGTCATCCGTCGCGGTGCCGCCGCCGTTGTCACGGCCGGCATCCGCGGACTAGGCAGAGCCCGGGCACAAGCGAGGAAGGGCAACGCAGCCTCGCTTGGGCTTTGTAATTCGTCATCCTACACTTCGTCGAGCAAGTGACCCAGCTTGTCTTTCTTTGTCAACAGATAGCGCTTGTTGCTCTCGGTCGGTGGGATCTGGATTGGCACCCGTTCGACGATCTTCAGGCCGTAACCGTCGAGGCCGATGACCTTTTTCGGGTTGTTTGTCAACAGCCTGATCTGTCGCACCCCGAGATCGAAGAGGATCTGCGCCCCGATGCCGTAGTGTCGCAGGTCCGGCGCGAAGCCGAGACGCTGGTTGGCTTCCACCGTATCCAGACCCTCTTCCTGCTGCAGTTTGTACGCTTTCAGCTTGTTCAAGAGGCCGATCCCCCTGCCCTCCTGCCGCATGTAGAGCAGCACGCCACGGCCTGATTCGGTGATCTGCGTCAGGGCCTGGTGAAGTTGCGAGCCGCAATCGCAAAGCGCGCTTTGCAGTACATCGCCCGTAAGGCACTCGCTGTGGACGCGGACCAGCACCGGCTCGGTCTGTTCCGCGTCCAGGCCCACGCCGCCGACGGACAGTGCAAGATGCAGGTCCGAGTCGACGATCGAGGAGTAGCCGAACAGGTCGAACTCGCCGCGGGCCGTGGGCAGTTTCAGGGCGATCTCGCGCTTGACGAGCTTCTCCCGGCGGCGGCGGTACTTGATCAGGTCGGCGATCGTGCACATCTTCAAGCCGTGCTCGGCGGCGTAGATGCGCAGGTCGGGAAGGCGGGCCATGTGGCCATCTTCCTTGATGATTTCACAGATGACCGCGGCCGACTTCATGCCGGCCAGCCGCGCGAGGTCGACACTGCCTTCCGTGTGCCCGGCCCGGACGAGGACGCCGCCTTCGCGGGCGCGCAGGCCATCCATGTGGCCCTTATCTTTCACCAGATCATTGGGCGTGGCATCGTCGTCGATGGCAACGAGAACAGACCGGGCGCGGTCGTACGCGGAGATGCCGGTCGTGACGCCGTGGCGGGCATCGAAGTTGTGGGTGAACGGCGTCGCGCTCGGGTCGAGGTTCACGCCCGGCAGCAGGCTGAGGCCGACGCGGTCGCACAGGTCGCCGGTCATGGCCAGGCAGAGCCGGCCGCAGGCATTGCGGATCATGAAGTTGATGATCTGCGGCGTGGTCTTCTCGGCCGCGGCGACGAGATCGCCTTCGTTTTCACGGTGTTCGTCATCAACGAGGATGATCATCCGCCCGGCCTGCAGCTCGGCGATGGCCTCTTGGATGGAACAGAACGATTCGGCATGGTCGGACATGACGCGACATTCTCCACGCGGGCGATTGATCTCTTTAGTTTACCATAGATGGGCAGCGAAGCGATTTGCTACAATTTTCGGAGAAGAGCCCCGGCCGAGGAAAGTGAGATGTCGACTGCACTGCTGAATCCGCCGGTGACCGGTAAGCCGCCCCTGCCCGGCGGAAACGGAATCGTCGTGAGCGAGCAAGACTTGCTGTACGAGATCATCGACGGCGCGATGGTGGAGAAGCCCGCGATGAGTGTACTATCGGCGCGCATCGGGATGAAATTGTCGGCAGCGATCGAGACATACGCTTACGCCCGGAAACTGGGGCGTGCGTTCATGGAAGCGCAGTTCAAGTTCTCTTCCACGGCACGCAGAACGTGGCGGCCCGATGTGGCCTACGTTTCGTACGAGCAATGGGGCCGTGACAAGCCCGTCCCCACGGATGATCCATGGCTCATGATCCCGGATCTGGTGGTCGAAGTGCAAAGTCCGTCGAATAGCGATCTCGCCACGCGGGAAAAGGTCGAAGCGTACTTCACCGGTGGAGTTCGCGAAGTATGGCTCATCTACCCGCCGGTAACCAAAGTCTATATCTACGGTTCCCCTACTTCGGTGCGCGTACTGCAACGGGGTGATCTGCTCGACGGCGGGACAGTTCTTCCCGGATTCGATATTCCGCTCGATCTGCTGTTCGAGGACGTGCAACTCGACGTTTTTTGACGGGTCTCGCCATGCGCCCGACAATCACGGAAAGCTATTCGCTTCTCCCACCGTACCGACTCGATCGATTCGTCTGACGTTCAATTTGGCCGGATTCGAGTTCCTTTTCGGGGCGACTGCAAATGTCACAGGCAATCATCGAACGGGACGGCCTGACGATTGCAGACATCGAGCGGAACGCGGATTTCAGCGTCAACGACGACATTGATGGTGACTTCGAAATCGTCGACGGTCAACAGGTAGAGAAACCGCCGATGAGTGCGTTCGGGAATGGCGCTTTCACCAACCTGGTGATCTCACCTGGTCAGTTTGTTCGTGAGAAGCAACCGGGACGAATTCGAGCGGAACAGAACTTTCGCTTCTCTGTCAACGCAACGCGCACCTGGAAGCCGGATATCGCGTTTATCTCGTACGAGCGCTGGCCGAAACATCGTGAAGTCGCGTTCGTTTCACCGCGGCTGGTGGTGCCCGACCTCGCGGTTGAAGTCATCAGTCAGGGCAATCTTGCCGATGAAACGATATACCGGATCGAATCCTACTTCAGTAATGGTGTGCGGAACGTGTGGGTGGTGTATCCGCAACGCTACCTCATTTATTGCTACGCGTCACGCACTTCGGTACGCATCCTGCAACTGTCGGATAGCCTTGACGGAGGGGACGTCCTTCCCGGCCTGAAACTTCCTGTTGAATCCCTGTTCGAGGACGTTCCATCGGAGCAGCCTTGACGCCCACCAGGCGAAGGCGAAAATGAACTTGCTGACTCCTCCTCAATCCTCATCCCGGCCGCTGCCGGCTCCGCGGAATCCGTAGTTTCATTATGGCCAAACATCGTGTCGGTTTGTGGTTGATCGGGGCCTGCGGCAGTGTCGGCAGCACTGCGGCGCTGGGGTTGTCGGCCGTCGCGCGCGGGGCGACCGCCCCCATCGGGATGGTCACGGCCACGCCCGCGTTCGACCGCCTGAATCTCGATTCTCTCGATAAATTTGTGGTCGGCGGGCACGACATCCGTCGCGGGCGTTTCCTCGAAACCGTGCTGGAACTACATGCCCGGTCGAACATCTTCACCACCGCCCAGATCGATATCGCCCGGCCTGATCTCGAGGACTGGGCTCACAACGTCCGCCCCGGCACCGTGCTGGCCAGTGGCCAGTCGATCACCGAACTTGCCGAGCTTCCCGAAGTCCGGCAGGTTCACACGCCGCTCGACGCCATCGCACGCATTCAGGCCGACCTGAAGGAGTTTCAGAAGGGCAACTCGCTGGATCAGGTCGTCGTGGTCAACGTCGCCTCGACCGAACCGCCCTTCATCGCGGGCGATGAACACAGCACATTGGCGAAGCTGAAACCCCTGCTGGAACGCACCACGCCGGTCATTCCGTCCAGCAGCATCTACGCCTATGCGGCCATCGATCTTGGGTTGCCGTATGTCAATTTTACGCCATCGGTGGGCAGTTGTTTACCAGCGATCCACGAACTGGCCCGGCTGAAGAAAGTCCCGCTCGCGGGAAAAGACGGCAAGACCGGCGAGACGCTGATGAAAGCGGTGCTGGCCCCGATGTTCGCCGCGCGCAACCTGCGAGTGATGAGCTGGGTCGGCCACAATATCCTCGGCGGCGGCGACGGCCGGACGCTTGCTTCGCCGGACAACAAGTCGTCCAAGGTGCAGACCAAGGACGCCATCGTCCGCGACATTCTCGGCTACAAGCCGCAGACCCATGTGTCGATCGAGTACATCGAATCGCTCGACGACTGGAAAACCGCCTGGGATCACCTGCACTTCGAGGGGTTCCTGGGTACAAAGATGATGCTGCAGTTCACCTGGCAGGGCTGCGATTCGATTCTGGCCGCCCCGCTGATGCTGGATCTGGCCCGGCTGACACTGTTCGCCCAGCGGCGCGGCGAAGCCGGCCCCCTGCCTCACCTGGCCTCGTTCTTCAAGAGCCCCATCGGCGTCAATGAACATGACTTCTTCAAGCAGTACATGATGCTGGGTGAATACGTTTCGAAAGCGAGTCTCACGTCGTGAAGCCTCTCCCCGGCAACCTGAAGCTGGCATTCAGCACCAACGCCTACCTGAAGTTTTCCTTCGCCGAGACGGTCCGCCGTCTCGCCGCGATCGGCTACACGGCCGTCGAAATCATGGCCGACGTGCCGCACGCCTGGCCCGCCTACATGCTGCCCGAGCAGAAACAGGCGATCCGCGATGCGCTTGTACAGAACAAGGTCGCGATCTCGAATGTCAACGCATTCATGATGCACGCGATCAGCGATCAGCGGCAGTATTACTGGCATCCGTCGTGGATCGAGCCGGACGTCAACTACCGCCATGTGCGCATCCTGCACACGAAGCGGGCGCTGACGATGGCGAAGGAACTGGGAGCCCCGTGCATCACCACCGAACCGGGCGGACCCGTGGAAGCGGGGGCATCGTGGTCGGCGGCATTGAAGCTCTTTGTCGAAATGATCAAGCCCGTCGCCGAGCATGCGGAGAAGGAAGGCGTGCTGCTGCTGGTCGAACCCGAGCCGGGGCTGCTGATCGAGACGGCCGACCAGTTTGAAGAGTTCATGAAGCATATCGATTCCCCCGCAATCGGGCTGAACTTCGACATCGGCCATCACTATTGTGTAAAGGACGATCCCGCGCCGACGCTCGAGCGTTTGAGCAAGTACGTGCGGCATATCCACCTGGAAGATATTGCCGCCACGCGGGTGCATCATCACCTGATCCCCGGCGACGGGGTGATCGACTTCGGGGCGGTGCTTCGCTCCATCCGTAAGATCGGTTATGATGGGTGGGTGACCATCGAGTTGTACCCCTACAACGAGAACCCCGATGAGGCAGCGAAGCTGGCCCGGGAACGGATTTTGAAGATCGCGGATGCGGTGTAAACCGCGCGGGGAACGCGTGAACAACCTGCACAAGCAATGCCCGATCGTGCCGTGGGTGTCCCCCGAACAGGCGGACGGCGACGGCTTCGTCGGCTTGGGCGGCAACCTCGGTGTGCCATGCCTGCTGCGCGCGTACAGCGAAGGCGTCTTCCCGTGGTTCAATCAGGGGGACCCGATTCTCTGGTGGTCGCCGCACCCGCGGGCGGTCTTCAATATCGACACGTTTCGCGTTTCGACACGCATGCAGCGCACGCTGCGATCGGGCAAGTTTCGGTTGACGGTCAACAGCGATTTCGCCGGCGTGATGCGCGGCTGCGCGGTGCGCCGCGAAGGCACCTGGATCACCGGCGGCATGATCGAAGCCTACCAGGCGCTGCACGAACTGGGGCACGCCCACTCGGTCGAAGCGTGGCAGGACGGCGAACTGGCAGGCGGCGTCTACGGCGTGACGATCGGCGCGTTCTTCGCCGCGGAATCGATGTTCTACCGGCGCACCGATGCCTCGAAGGCCGCGCTCGCGGGCCTGGTCGAACGCCTGCGCGATCGCGGCTTTGAGTTGATGGATACCCAGTTCGTCACCGACCATACGGCCCGACTGGGAGCCATCGAGATCACCCGTACCGAGTACCTGGCGCGCCTTCGCGCGGCGATCCAGCGGCGGGACGTGTTCTTCGCGTGATGTCTCGACCGCCCTCGCGGCGTCGCCGCAACTCATGCCAGGGCGAGCTGGACCAGTTTCATCGTTTGGACACCAATCTCACCTTTTGGATGCCAGTCTCACCGTTCGGCGCGCGTCTTCCCCCGGGTAGCAGGATCGTGAGACACGCGCCATGGCAGGAGTCCCACGGCTCACCAGTAACGGATGCTCCTTGCGGTTGAACTGGCCGCCAGATTCGCATACTGTATTTTTGAACAGATTGCGAGGGCCAAGTCATGACGAAGCGGTTTCAACTTGTCAGCGAGTACGCGCCCGCGGGCGATCAGCCGAAGGCGATTGAGAAGATTGTCGAGGGGTTCCGCTCGGGCAAACGCTACGAGTGCCTTCTGGGGGCCACCGGCACGGGCAAGACGTTCACGGCCGCGAACGTGATCGCGGAACTGAACAAGCCAACGCTGGTACTCGCCCACAACAAGACGCTGGCGGCCCAGCTGTACAAGGAATTCAAGGGGTTCTTCCCCCACAACGCGGTCAACTACTTCGTCAGCTATTACGACTACTACCAGCCCGAAGCGTACATCCCCCAGCGCGACATCTACATCGAAAAAGACTCTTCGATCAACGAGAACATCGATCGGTTGCGCCTGTCGGCCACGTCAGCGCTGGTGAGCCGTGAAGATGTCATTATCGTCGCCAGCGTGTCGTGCATCTACGGCCTCGGTTCGCCCAGCGACTACCGCAGGATGATGGTCCACGTGACCAAGGGGGAAGTGGTCGACCGCGACAACATCCTGCTGAAGCTGGTTGACATCCAGTACCAGCGCAACGACATCGCCTTCGAGCGCGGCAGGTTCCGCGTCCGCGGCGACACGATCGAAATCTGGCCCGCCTCCGAAGAGTACGCCCTGCGCATGGAACTGTTCGGCGACGAAGTCGACCGCCTGGCCACCATCAACCCGATCTCGGGTGACACGATCCAGGAGCTGGATGAATTGTTCGTCTACCCCGCCAAGCACTTCGTGACGCCGGAAGACCGCACGCGCGGGGCCATCGAAGGAATCGAGCAGGAACTGCAGCAACGGCTTGAACAGTTCAAGACCGAGGGCAAACTGCTCGAACTCGAACGCCTGAAAGCGCGCTGCCGGTACGACCTCGACATGCTGCGCGAAGTGGGTTACTGCTCGGGGATCGAGAACTACGCCCGCTGGTTCTCCGGTCGCAATCCCGGGGACCCGCCTTACACGCTGATCGACTTCTTCCCTGAAGACTTCCTGTGCATCGTCGATGAATCCCACGCCACGCTGCCGCAGGTGCGCGGCATGCACGCCGGCGACACGGCCCGGAAGCAGACGCTCGTCGAACATGGCTTCCGCCTGCCCAGCGCGATGGACAACCGCCCCCTGCGCTTCGAGGAATGGGAAGGCCGCCTCAAACAGGTGTTGATGCTCTCGGCCACGCCGGGATCGCTGGAGTTGGAGCGCACCGGCGGCGAGATCGTCGAACAGGTGATCCGCCCGACGGGACTTGTCGATCCGATCATCCATGTGAAGCCGGCACGCGGGCAGGTGGCCGACCTGATCAAGGAGATCGACATCCGCGCCAACCGGCACGAACGCGTACTGGTGACAACGCTGACGAAGCGCATGTCCGAGGACCTGACGAACTACTTCCGTGAGACGGGCGTGAAGTGCAAGTGGCTGCACTCGGAACTCGATGCGATCGAACGGATCCAGGTGCTGCGCGAACTGCGCGAAGGGGCGTTCGACGTGCTGATCGGCGTCAACCTGCTGCGTGAGGGGTTGGACCTGCCGGAAGTTTCACTGGTGGCGATCCTCGACGCGGACAAGGAAGGGTTCCTGCGCAGCACGACATCGCTGATCCAGACGATCGGCCGGGCTGCCCGCAACGTCAACGCGGAGGTAATCCTGTACGCGGACACGATGACGCAGTCGATGCAGCGCGCGATGGACGAAACGTCCCGCCGGCGCGAGATTCAGTTGAAGTACAACGAGGAACACGGCATCACGCCGCGGACCGTGATCTCCGCCATCAAGAACTCGATCGAAGATGAAGTCGCCGCGCACAAGATGGCGCAGGAAGCGGCCGGCCAGGGAGATACGGACTATGTGACCGCGGAATACCTGGAAGAGTTGCAGGCCGAGATGCTGAAAGCCGCGCAGGAACTCGACTTCGAGCGCGCCGCGGAACTGAGAGACAAGATAGCCAAGCTGAAGGGCGAACCAGTGGCGTCGATCCAGGTGAAGAAGAAGCGCGGCGGCCGGAAACCGCGTGGTGCGGCGCGGGGATGAGCGTTTACGGATGATGTTCCAGCGGCGGTGCATCGCGGCCCACGATGTTCAACACGGCCAAAGTCATCGACATCACGCCTGTCCTGAGCGTCGGTTCCACCACCGGGGCAAACTGGTCGGAGTGTAAACCGGGGAGCGGATTGTCGTCGCTGATATCGGCCTTGGCGACGCGTTCGGGCGATTGCGTTCCCAGGAAGTAAAGCAGCGACGGCACACCGGCGCGGCCGAAGCGGGCGAAGTCTTCGCCGCCCATCATCGGCGGGCGCTGCACCACGCGGCTGTCGCCAAGCACATCGCGCAAAATGTCGACCGTCTTCTCGAGCAGCGGCGGGTCGTTGACGACGGCCGGGGTGTGCCAGTTCGATTTGATCTTCACGATCGGTTCCGGGGCGGAGGCGCTCATAGCCGCGGCCCTGGCCATACGGGTGATGCCATCCAGCACTCGTTGACGCGTCAGTTCGCGTGTAGTGCGGACGGTCAACTGCAGCGTCACATCATTGGGGATGATGTTCGGCTTCACGCCGCCGTGGATCGTGCCGATGGTCAGGACCAGCGGGTCGGTCGGGTTGTTCTCCCTGCTGACGAGGGTCTGGAAGTCGAGGATGAGCCGGGCCGACAGCACGACCGGGTCGACAGTCATATGCGGCCAGGCACCGTGGCCGCCCTTCCCGCGAACGACAACTTCGACCATGTCGATGTTCGCCATTGCCAGGCCGGGGGTGTAGGTCACCGTGCCGGCGGGGCTTTGCGGGTCACAATGCAGGGCGAGGCAGTAGTCGGGTCGGGGAAACTTGCTGAACAGCCCGGCCTGCAGCATCTGGTGCGCCCCGGCCCCGGTTTCCTCCGCGGGTTGGGCGACGAAGATCAGTGTACCGTGCCAGTCGTCGCGCATGGCATCGAGTACCCGGGCGGCACCCAGCCAGGAAGTCATGTGCACGTCGTGCCCGCAGGCGTGCATGACACCGACAAGCGTACCGTCCCTATCCCGGGCCTGGGCTTTACTGGCGTACGGCAGGCCGGTCTTTTCTTCGATCGGCAGCGCGTCCATCTCCGTGCGGACAAGCACGGTCGGGCCATCGCCGTTGTGCAGTACCGCCACGACGCCACCGCCGAAGTTGCGAGTGACCTCGAAGCCGGTGCCGGCCAGTTGATTCGCCAGGTACGCGGCCGTCTTGGTTTCGTAGTAGGACAGTTCGGGGTGGCTGTGCAGATGCTTGTAGGTCTTCTCAAGATCGGCGTAGTGGTCGCGCAGGTAGTCGTCGATTTCGGCCGACCAGTGCAACGCGACATCCGGCTTGGGCGGGGGTGGATTGTCTTCATCATCGTTGGGCGATTCGGCATGCCCGCCCGGCAGCCGGGGCGCGGCATTGCCGGTCGGCCCCGAGAAGGGCGTTGTCAGGAAGAACACCAGTGACACGGCCATCAGCGCGAGAAGCGCCACCAGGCCACGCGGCGAAAATAGAACGGATGTCATCAGTCAGGTACCCGGACAACCAGTTCGGAGAGTGAATCGGGCAAACGTGCCATGGCAGGGATACACACGAAACCGGGCGAAAGGTTGCTGATTCGTTCAGTCATTGAATAGTATCGCCCCGCCGGGGGCGATACGAGACAAAATCGGGGGGATTTTAGACAGGCATTGGCGTTTGGGGGTAGCCGCATTCGCCAGAATGCGGGCGTCTTCCCGAAAACCCGCGTTCCGGCGAACGCGGCTACGTCATGGCTATTCCTTCGTGAACGTGTTGATCACGTCTTCGACTTCCTTGATGTACTTCTCGCGGTTCGTGGCCGGGTAGACCGCCCGGATCTTCACGCGCCAGCGGTTCTCGCCCGTGCCGGCTTCGAAGAGATACAACGCCCCCGCGAACCTGCCGTCGCGGTCCGGGCCATCCTCGATCAGGATCTTGAAGACCTGATACGGGCCGACGTTGATCGTTGTCGGCCGGCCGACCTTTGCCTTACCGTAGACGGTCTGCAGCAGTGCATATTCTTCGCCCAGTTGCTCGTCCGCGGCGGCGCGGATGAAGTCGCTGAACGGCCGATTGCCGATCGGGCTCCAGACGATCGTGATCGCCTGCATCGGGTTATCTTTCTCGACGCCCATCACCGTCGACATCGCCTTTTTGCGCAGCCGGTACGGGGTGATGATGTTCCAGCCGAGAGGCACCTTCAGGCCGGTCTTCGATTCGTAGTGAACGAACGAACGATCCGGCAGAACATCGACGCCCGATTCGTCGATCGCGCGTCCCTGGAGCGCGACCCCGAACAGTGCGGCCGCCAGGCCCAGAGCCATGGCGATTCTCTTCTTCAGCATCTGCAATCTCCCGGTGGGTATGATGGATCAATACATCCGCGTCCCGGTGGGACGCACGCTCAACTGGAACAATCCTTGAAAAGCCGCCGTCGGCGCTTGAAACTACTCTTCATGAACCGGACCGCACTTGTCGCTCGCAATCTTCGTTATCACTTCCGCGGCAATCTGGCCGTGCTGCTCGGTGTTGCCATCGGCTCCGCCGTGCTTACGGGGGCATTGCTCGTCGGCGACTCGCTGCGCGGCAGCCTGCGCGAACGTGCCGAACGCCAACTCGCCGGGATCGACAACCTCCTCGTCGGCTCGCGGCTGCTTCGTCAGGATCTCCCCGGTGAACTACCCGGCACCGTTCGCGGTGCCTTACTGCTGCAGGGCACCGTTCAGGACCTGACTTCCGACGCCCGTGTCGGCAAGGTCACCGTCTGGGGCGTTGACGGCCGCTTCGGCATTGCCGAGCCGTTGCTCGACAGCGATCAGCCAATCGCCATTCTCTCCGCCGATCTCGCCCGACAACTGCGGGCGAAGGTCGGCGACCCGATCACGGTCGGCGTGCAGAAGGCCAGCGCCATGCCCAAGTCGTCCTTTCTCGGCCGGCGCGGCGTCAGCGATTCGACGAAGACGATCAAGCTGACCGTTCACGCCATTCTGCCCGACGATGCCCCGGCGAATGGGTTGAGTTTGTCGATTTCGCCGTCTCTACCACTTAATATGTTTGTTCCGGTATCCCGGTTGCAACGGGAAATCGAGCAATCCGGTCGAATCAACGCACTTCTGGCCGCCGGCGCGCCCTCCCAATCGTTACAAGCCGCACTCAAGGAACATCTGACTCTCGACGACTGGAACCTGACCGTCCGCACGCCGCCGTCCGGCAAGGGCTACATCAGCGTCGAAAGTACGCGACTCCTGCTCGAACCGGCCATCGTCACGGCAATTGATCAGACCGCCCGCGAGATGAACCTGCGTACCGCACACACGTACACCTATCTGGCGAACACGATCTCGGACGGCACGAACGAAGTGCCGTACTCGATCGTCGCCGCCGTCGAGCCGATGGCGAAGGCCCCGCTGGGGCCGTTCCTTCCCGAAGGCATCGACGAACTGCAACCGAACGAGATCATTCTCGTCAACTGGCCCGACACGCCGTTGCGCTTCCCCGCCATTGGTATGCCGGTCGATGTCACCTACTTCAAACCCGAGATCGAATCGAAGATCGAAGAGGCGACGCACAAGTTCGTCTTCCGTGGTACGCTGCCGCTGGCCGGTGCGGCCGACGATCGCTACTTGACCCCCGATTTTCCCGGGATCACGGATCGCGCCAATCTCCGCTCGTGGAACCCGCCGTTTGAGATCCAGCAAGGCCGGATCAAGCCGCGCGACGAGAAATTCTGGGACAAGTACCGCACCACTCCGAAAGCCTATATCCGCCTCGACGACGGCCAAAGACTCTGGGGCACCCGCTTCGGCGATGTCACATCGATTCGCATCGACCCGGGAACCGGTGCCGACATCGACAAGGTCCGCACGGAGTTCGCAGAACGGTTGCGCAAGAACCTCGATCCGCTGACGTGCGATCTCGCGTTTCAGCCGATCCGCGAGCGCATGCTCGAAGCGGGACGCGGCAGCACCGACTTCGGAGTACTGTTCCTGTCGTTCAGCTTCTTTCTGATCGTCGCGGCACTGATGCTGGTCGGGCTGTTGTTTCGCCTGAATCTGGAACGGCGGGCACGCGAAGTCGGTTTGTTGCGAGCCACCGGCTTCCCGCTGACGACTGTCCGGCGGATGCTGCTGCTGGAAGGGTTGATGATCGCCGTGGTCGGCTCGCTCGTGGGCATCGCCGGGGCAATCGGCTACGCCGCCGCGATGATCCGCCTGCTGGTGAAGCTGTGGCCGACACCGGGCGTCGAGACGTTTTTGCGACTGCATATTTCGCCCGAGAGCCTTGCGATCGGCTTCGGGGCGTCCGTGCTGATGAGCGTGGCGACCATCTACTGGGCGCTGCGGGCACTGAGCCGAATCGCTCCGGCGCAACTGCTGAAAGGCGACACGACCCCGGCGCTGGCGAAGTTCGCCCGGCCGTCACCGTGGCCGAAGCGGATCATCATTGTTTCGATGCTCTGCGCGATCGCGCTGGCGGTGATGGGCCCGTTCATGCCACCGGGCGAACCGCGCGCGGGCACGTTCTTCGGCTCAGGCGGGTTGCTGCTCGTCGCGGGGCTGACGTTACTCTGGGCGTGGCTGAAACGCCCGCGGCACGCACTGGTGCATGGCCATGGAAACGCGGCCCTGGCGCGTCTGGGCTCACGCAACGTCGTGCGTAACCCGGTCCGCAGCGTGCTGACGGCAGGGCTGCTGGCGTCCGCGGCGTTCCTGCTGGTGGCTGTGGAATCGTTCCGCCGCGAGCCCGAGAAGAATTTCCTTGATGCGAAAGGCGGCAGCGGCGGCTTCAACCTGATCGCGGAACTGTCGACGCCCATCGACTTCGACCCGGCCGACAAGGAGGGGCGCGACGAAATTGAAA
>Ga0105044_10004864_pt1 | contig 18485 bp, 18 predicted proteins | sample MAT01_FD_78092 | JGI IMG/M metagenome (GOLD analysis project Ga0105044, IMG submission 78092) | Freshwater microbial communities from Lake Fryxell liftoff mats and glacier meltwater in Antarctica - MAT-01 | ecosystem: Environmental > Aquatic > Freshwater > Ice > Liftoff microbial mat | place...
CGGAAGAACCGCAGGATGCGCAGGTAATCCTCGGTAATCCGCGCCTCGGGGTCGCCGATGAAACGCACGATCCGGGCGGTCAGATCAGCAAACCCGTTGACAGGGTCTGATAGCCGGCCATCAAGATCGGCATAGAGCGCATTCATGGTGAAATCGCGCCGCCCGGCATCCTGGGCAATATCGGTGGCAAAGGCGACCGTTGCATGCCGCCCATCGGTCGCCACATCGCGGCGCAGCGTCGTCACTTCGAACGGGCGCCCTTTCACGATCACCGACACGGTCCCATGCGCCAAGCCTGTCGGCACCGTCTTCATCCCGGCCCGTTGCGCCAAGTCAGAGACTGTTTGCGGCAGTGCATCTGTGGTCAGGTCCACATCCGCGATCGCCCGTCCCATCAGCGCATTGCGCACACAGCCGCCAACGAACCAGACCCGTTGCCCCCCATCCCGCAGCATTTGCGCCACCGTGACAGCGCCGGGACCGAACTGCGCCGCAACGTCGATCATCCCGATACCCTGTCGGCCAGCCCACGCAATATGCGGGCCGTTGCCCCCCAGATATAGTAGCACCCCCACGGACAGGCATAGTAATAGCGCCGCCGCCCCTGCCAACGCCGTCCCTCCACCCGGAAACTGGCCGGATCGGTCAGATAGGCCAGCGGCACCCGAAACACTTCGTCCACTTCGCCCGCCTCGGGGCGTTCCGTGAACCTCTCGGCGATCAGCCCCACCACCGGCGTCACGCTGAACCCGGTTACGGTTTCATGCACCGGCAGCGCGCCGATCAACCGCACCATGGCGCGGGGCAGGCCGATCTCCTCCTCGGCCTCGCGCAGGGCCGCAGCGGCCGGATCGGCATCGCCGGGATCCTGTTTGCCGCCCGGGAAAGCGATCTGGCCGGGATGGTGTTTCAACCGGGTCGAGCGTTTGGTCAGGATCACCTGAGCGACATCGCCGGTCAGATCGACTGCGATCAGCACCCCTGCGGCACGCAGTTCCCGCCTTTCCGGCAGCGGCATATCGGGGTTCAGGTCAAAATCGGTCGAAGCTGCACCAGGTCGGGCCAGCGCGGAAATCAGTCTCTGCGCAACCGTTTGCGGTGTCACACGGGTGCCCCTTTCGCCTCGAATCCCAGGGTCAGTGGATCAAACTCGTAATGCGCGCCGCAAAACTGGCAATCGGCAGTCACGATACCTTCGGGCGTGGTCATGTGGCGGATGTCCTTGGCCGAATAGATCGACAGCGATTGGCGCACCTTGTCGGGCGAACAGGAGCAACCGAATTGTACCGGCTGCGCATCGAACACGCGCGGCCCTTCGGCGTGAAACAACCGCACCAGCAGATCGGTCGGCTGCACCTGCGGCCCGATCAGCTCCAGTTCATCGACCGTGTCCAGCAGGATGTTCACCCGCGCCCAGTTTTCGCCTGCGTCTGCATCCAGCAGATCAGCCGCGGCCAGCAATCCGCCTTCGCCACTTGCGTCCGATTTCGCATAGGGACTGGCTTTGGGCATGTGTTGCAGCATCACCCCCCCGCCACGCCAGCTTTCCGCCTGGCCGGGAAATTGCGAGCGGCCAAAGGTCAGCGCGAACCGGGTCGGCAACTGTTCCGACTGGGCAAAATACGTCTCTGCACAGGTGGAAAGCGAATTGCCGGCGATGGGCGTGATGCCTTGATAGGGGGTGGTCCCTTCGCCCTGGTCGATCAGGATCGCAAAGTACCCCTTGCCGATCAGATCAAATGCGGTGGCCTTGGGATCCAGCCGTTCGGGATCGAAACTGGCCCAACCGCGAATGCGGGCCGGTTCGCCCTCGGCGGTCGGGCCATAGTAATCTGTCGCGATGATCCGCGCCGGGCCGTCGCCGCGCACCTGCAGCGACAGTTTCCAGCGCTGTTTCACCGTCTGGCCGATCAGCGCGGTCAGCAGCACCATCTCGGCCACCAGCGCCTCGATCTGCGGGGGATAGTGGTGCTGGGCCAGCACCTTGTTCAACACCCCATCCAGTCGCGCGACACGGCCGCGGATGTCGGATGCGTCCAGTTGAAACGGCAGGACGGTATCGTCCGAGGCAATGCGCGCACCAAAGGTCATGTGGTTTTCCTTCACTGGACGAGGGCTGCTTATCGCGGGCATATAGGCCAAGCGGGCCACAGGCAGAAGGGGCAAGGCATGATCCGGCGGTATGGCGAGGCTGTCGATCCTGCAAGGCGCTATACCCTGCGCCCCGGCGTCTATGCGATCCTGCCGCGCGGCGGCGATCTGCTGCTGACGTTTCAGGCGGACCCGCGCCCCGAGATTCAGTTGCCCGGCGGCGGCATCGACAAGGGCGAACACCCGGTCCGCGCGCTGCACCGCGAGGTGTTCGAGGAGACCGGCTGGCACATCGCCGCCCCCCGTCGTCTGGGGGCTTATCGGCGGTTCACCTACATGCCGGAATACGATCTGTGGGCGGAAAAGCTGTGCCATGTCTATATCGCCCGTCCCGTCCGCGCGATCGGCCCACCGACCGAGGCCGGGCATATCGCGCTATGGACCACCGCGACCGAGGCACTGCGCCTGATCGAGAACGCGGGCGAGCGCGGGTTTCTGGCCGGGCTGCTTTAGGCCCGAAACACGGCGCGCGGCAGTTTGGACAGCACCTCTGGCCCGTCCGGCTGCAGGATCACGATCTCTTCCAGCCGCACGCCGAAACGACCGGTCAGATAGATGCCCGGCTCGATCGAGAACACCATGCCGGGTTCCAGCATGGTCTGGCCGGAGGCGGAGATATAGGGCGGTTCGTGCCCTTCCAACCCCATGCCGTGGCCGGTGCGGTGGACGAAATACGCGCCATAGCCGGCATCTTCGATCACCTGCCGCGCGGCCCGGTCCACATCGCAGGCGCGCGCACCGGGCCGGGCGGCGGCCAGCGCGGCCTGCACCGCAGCCTCGACCGTGTCATGCACGTGGGCATAGTCGGCGGGTGGGGTGCCGACCACGGCCATGCGGGTGATGTCGCTGGAAAATGCGCCTTTCCTGGCGCCGATGTCGATGACGATGGCATCGCCATCGGCGATGACCGTGGTGCCTGTGGCATGATGCGGATAGGCCCCGTTCGCCCCGGCACCGACGATGGTGAACAGCGCCGCGGCCCCGTGATCCTTGAACACCTGATGCGCGACGGCGGCCAGATCGGTTTCGGTCATCCCCGGCTTCAGCGCGGCAAAAATCGCCGTGATGGCCGCATCGTCGATGGCGGCATTCATCCGCAATGCGTCCTGTTCGGCGGCGTCCTTGCGCATCCGCAGCGGCCCGAGCGATTCGGCGGCAAAGCTGTGGCTGGCCTGCGGCAGCGCGCCCAGCAGCAGCAGGGCAAAATCCGCCCGCATCGATTCGTCCACCGCGACCTTGCGCGCCGTGGTGGCCTGCAACCCGGCCAGCGCCAGTTGCAGCGCCGCATCCGGGCCGTCTGCATCGTCCCAGGTGAACATCGGCAGATCCGATCGCGCCCGCGCATCGGCGGCATTCAGCACCGGCATCAGGAACCCGGCCTTGTCCGCCGTCACCATCAACAGGCAGGGCCGTTCATCGGCATGGGTGTGAAACCCCAATGCCCAATGCATGTTGGGGCCGGGACCAAGGGCGATCAGATCGGTGCCGCTGGCGGCCATGCTGGCGCGCAAACTGGCAAGGCGGTCATTGACGGTCATGAAGTCACTCCTGCAAAGGCCAAGGTCAGGCGGCAATGACGATGCGATTGCCGAAAGGTCGGTTGACGTCGAACCCGCCGATGGCAGCCATCTCGGCCTCGGGCGGTGCTTCGCTGGACCACTTGCGCGAAGGGATCCAGCCGCAATCGCGTTTCAGCGTCGCCGCATATTCGGCCCGCTTGAAGGCCGCAATCGAAGGGTCGATGACCGGGACGCCAAGTTGATCCTCAAGCCGCTTGTGATAGCCGATTTCCAGCGTGCAGCCCAGAATCAACGCTTCGGCGTAATCCGCTTCGACCGCGCGGCGCCCGGCGGCCAGCAGGCGGCGCTCGGTCTCGGCGTGGTCTTGCTGGAACTCGGTCACGCCCAACTCGACATGATAAAAGCCCGACAGGCGTGGGCCGTGTCCGTATTCGTGCACCGTTGCCTGCATCTGCGCCACCCATTTGCGGCGGCCCACGATGATGCCGAACCGGTTCGACAGCGAGGCTGCGATCTCGCAAGCAGCCACGCAAGGGGCGGTGACGATCATCTGCCCCGAAACCTCGCGCGCGTCATGCAGGCCGGTGTCATAGAAACAGCCGATCACAAAGGCGTCGAACCCTTCCCGCGCTGCGGCACGGGCGGCGCGGATGATGCCGCCGGTGACGCGCCCTTCATAGGCGCGATACTCGATATGGCTGAACGCGCCGTCTTCGGGCGGCAGCGAGGTGACGTGAATCTCGGTGCCGGGCTGTCTGTAGCGGGACAAGACATCGCCGAACATCTGATCATAACCACTATTGCCAACCGGATTGTGAAACATGATGCGCAAGGGTTGGGTCATATTTTCTGCCTTTCGGAATTGGGTGCGGGGGGGTGCGGGGGGCTTTGCCCCTCCCGCCTCTGAACCCGTCAGGTGCCATGGCCATAGATGCTGCGCGCCTGTGCGGGGGTGATCAGGCCGTTCTTGATATCCATCGCCACCAGCGCCGGGTCGCGGTCGCGTGGTTCGCCAAAGCCTCCGCCATTGCCGGTGATGACGCGGATCACATCGCCCTGTCTGGTGGCAAGGCCGCTGACAAAGGCATAGCGGGTCGGGGGGCCATCGGTCGGGCGGAACTCGACGATATTGCCGCTGCCTTCGCGCCCGCCCTCCATCGCCCAGGCCGGGAACTTCGACCGGGTGTAGCCGGCGGTCAGATAACCGTTCTCGGCCCGCACCCGGTAATCCATGATGATCCCGCGCCCGCCGGTCCATTGCCCTTCGCCGCCGGGGCCGGTGTTCAGCGCCATCTGATCCACCATCACCCCATTGCGCGCCTCGTTGATCTCGGCCGGGCAGTTATAGGTCTCGCCGTGAAAGCCGCAGAACATCGCGCTGTTGCCATCGGCCCCTTTGCGTGCGCCCCAGCCGCCGATCTGCGGCTCTATGATGGTGTATTGCCGCCCGGTATCGGGATGGATGCCGCCAATGAACGTGCCGCAGACCGAGGCGAAATGCCCCGAGGCAAGGCGTTGCGGGATATGCGCGGCCAGACAGCGCCACATCAGGTCATAGACCCGCAACTCGATCTCGTAGTAAAAGCCGATCGGCCCCGGTTCCTTGACATGGAACACCGAACCTTCGCGCGTCAGCAGACGGATCGGGCGGAATGAGCCTTCGTTGGCGGGGGAATAGGGGTCGGTCAGGGATTTGAACAGCATCTGGCACGACACCATGACCCCGTCGCGGGTGGTGTTCACCGGGCCTTTCGACTGGTCGGGGTTATTGCGCAGGTCAACCTCGAACACATCGTCGCTGATCGTGATGCGGACATGATAGATGGTGCCGTCGTCCTGCTCTTCGCTCAGCTCGAAGATGCCCTTCGGCAGGCCCGACATTGCCTTTCTAGAGACTGTTTCGCCGTAATCCATAAAAGCCGTCATTGCGCGCTGGAACGTGGCCAGACCATATTTGCGGGCCATGTCCTGCAACCGTTTCGCCCCGATCCGGACCGATGCGATGGCGGCCCAGACATCGCCCTCCAACACGTCGGGCATCCGGCTGTTCACCTTGATGATGTCGAATACCGGCGCGATCGGGGTTCCCGCATCGATGATCTTGATCGCGGGCAGGCGCAGGCCTTCTTGCCAGATCTCGGTCGCCGCACCGGTCAGCGATCCCGGGGCCATGCCGCCCACGTCCGAGTTATGGGCAATGTTGGCTGTCCAGGCGATCAGCGTGCCGTCAACGAACACCGGCATCGCCACGATGATGTCGTTCAGATGGGTGACGCCGCCGTAATAGGGGTCGTTGGTCGCATAGACATCGCCGGGCCGGATCGTGGCGGGGTCGGCGCGGCTGATGATCACCTTTACCGCCTTGTCCAGCACGCCAACAAAGGCCGGAATGCCTGCGCCGGAACAGGCCAGTTCGCCGCGATGATCCAGAATGCCGGTGCCCATATCCAGCACTTCGTAGATGATGGATGACATCGCAGTTTTCTTCATCGCCGCGAACATTTCGTCAGCGGCGGCTTGCAGGCTGTTCTGGATGATCTCTTGCGTAATCGGGTCGTTGTCCATTCAGGCCCCCTGCAGCGTGATGTGGATATTGCGATAACCGTCAAGTTCGACCCTGTTTCCAGGATGGACAACAACGGTGCTGCCCGCATCCTCGATGACGGCGGGGCCGGCAAATGCCATGCCGGGGCGCAGCAGATCGCCGTTGTAGATGGTCGCCCGATGCCGACCCTCCAGTGCGAAATCCACCTCGCGGTGCCCCTTGATCGCGGCATCGGCATCTGGCGGCCCCAGCGGTTCGGCGGTCATCACCAGCTTGCCGACCTCGGCCGTCGCGATGACATGCAGGCCCACCATCTCGACCGGGGCGGGCAGGCGATAGGTGTATTCGCGCTCATAAGCGGCGTGGAAATCGGCGGCGATCTGTCCCAGCGCGGCGTCGGTGACCGGGCCGGTCACGGGCACCTCGACCCAGTGTTCCTGGTTCTGATAGCGGAACTTCGCCAACCGTTGCAGGCGCACCGTGTCGGCACCGATGCCTTCGGCGGCAAACTGGATCAATGCGCGGGATTCAGTGTCTGCAAAAGCCATTTCGATGCCATCTGCTGCGCCGCTGACCAATCCGGCCAACCGGGTGACAAAGAAATCGCGCCGCAAATCGGACATCATCATGCCCCAGGCCGAAAAGACCGCCGCCCCGAACGGCACCACCACACGGGCACAGCCCAGGTCCTGGGCCAGCGCCACGCCGTGCATGCCGCCGCCGCCGCCGAACACGACCAGAGTAAAGTCGCGCGGATCGTGACCCCGGTTCAGGCTGACCAGTTTCAGCGCGTTGACCATGTTGTTGTTGGCGATGCGGATGATGCCGCGCGCAGCCTCGTCCGGGGTCACGCCCAGCCTGACGGCCAATGCGCCGATGGCCGCACCTGCCGCTGCCATGTCGGCCTGCACCGCGCCACCGCAGAAATAGTCGTGGTTGATCCGGCCCAGCCACAGGTTGGCGTCGGTGGTCGTGGCCTGCGTGCCACCGCGCCCATATGCGGCGGGGCCGGGCTGCGCTCCGGCGGATTGCGGACCGACGCGCAGTTTGGCAAAATCATCGACCCAGGCGATGGACCCGCCGCCATTGCCGATTTCCACCAGATCGACCACCGGCACCATGATGGGATAGCCGGCATGGGTGCGGTCGCGTTCGATCCAGTAGTCGGTCATCACCCGGACCTGCCCGCCTTCGATCAGGCTGCATTTGGCGGTGGTGCCGCCGATATCCAGCGCCAGGATATTGGGCCGTCCGATCAGACGCCCCAGTTCGGCCGCGCCCCAGATGCCCGAGGCCGGTCCGCTTTCCACCATCGTGATCGGCACCTTGGCGGTGGCGTCCAGACTGTCGACGCCGCAGTTGGACTGCATGATATAGGGCGATTGGCGTAGCCCGCGCCCCTTCAAAGCAGTGTCCAGCCGCCGCAAATAGCGTTCGGCAGCGGGTTGGACATAGGCGGACAGGACGGCGGTGTTGGTGCGTTCATATTCGCGCCATTCCCGGGCGATCTGGTGCGCGGCGACGGCGGCGACGCCCGGCCACAGGGTGCGCAATGCGGCAAGACAGGCAATCTCATGCGCGGGATTGGCATAGGCGTGCAGAAAACTGATCGCGACGGCCTGCACCCCTTCGGCCTGAAACCCGGCAACGATGGCGGCCAGGGCGCTCAGGTCCAGCGGGGCAAGTTCCTGCCCCTGATAGGACATGCGCCCGGGCAGTTCCTGCCGCAGATAGCGCGGCACAAAGGGTTTGGGCTTTTCATAGAACAGGTTGAAAAAGTCAGGTCGGTTGCCGCGCGCGATTTCCAGGCTGTCGCGAAACCCCAACGTGGTGATCAGGCCGACCTTGACGCCCTTGCGCTCGGTCAAAGCATTGATGACGACGGTGGTGCCGTGGGCCAGAAAATCGATCTCGGCCACCGCGATGCCTGCCTTGTCGATCACATGCAGCACGCCGGTTTCATAGTCGCCGGGGGTCGTTTCGGTCTTTGCAGTGACGATTTTGGGTCGACCGTCGGCGTCGGTCGAAAAAGCGACCAGATCGGTAAAGGTACCGCCGACATCGGTGGCGATGCGCAGGGTCATGGTTTAGCGTCCTTTGCTCAGCAGGCGGTGAAGCAGAAAGGCGGCGGCCCCCGGCAGGCGCAGAACCTGGGCCCCGGCCAGGCGTTCGGGGGTCCAATAGCCAGCCCCATCCAGGCAGTTGATCGTGCCCAGCACCTGCCCCGCGACGATCACCGGCAGGTTGATGACGCTTTCGCAGCCCAGCGACAGGATCAGCGGATGGTCGGGAAACACGACCGCGATGCTGGCGATGTCATTGGCGACAAAGGTTTCCTGCCGGTCGATGACCTGATCGGTCCAGGGGCCGATCCCGATCGGTTTGCGGCCCGACACCGGATAAGGCCCCGGCATGTTGGACCAGATCCGCTCGCCCTCGCCGGTATCGGGATCGACGGTCATCAGCGTGACCAGGCGCGCGCCCGTCACCTGTTCCGCCAGGACGCCCAGCCCCTGCAAGCCGGCACCGGGTTGGTCGGGCAGGGCAAGGGCGGCGGCGATGGGGTCGATCATGGGGCAGCCCCCAGACGGTCGCGCATGGTTTTCTCCGCGCTGGTGATGACGGGAACCGCGCGGATCAGGTCGCGGGTATAGGGATGGGCGGGGGCGGTAAAAACAGTCTCTGTGTTGGCCAATTCGACCATGCGGCCCTGGCGGAACACCGCGACGCGGCTGGCGATGTTGCGCACCACGGCCAGATCATGGCTGATGAACAGATAGGTCAGCCCGCGCGCCGCACGCAGATCGTTCAGCAGCCGCAGCACCTGCGCCTGCACCAGCACATCCAGCGCGGATGTCGGTTCATCCAGCACGATCAGGCGGCTGTCACAGGCCAGTGCGCGGGCGATGGCGACGCGTTGCCGCTGACCACCCGACAGGGCGGCAGGCGCGCGGTCCGCATAACCGGAGTCCAGCCCGACATCGGCCAGCAAGGCGCGCACCTTGGCCGGGCGGCTGGCCGGATCGCCGATGCTGTGCACGTCCAGCGCCAGCCGCAAGGACGCCGCGACCGACCGGCGCGGGTTCAGCGCCGAAAGGGGGTTTTGTTGCACCAACTGGATCGCGCGGCGATGCAGCAACGTTCGGCGCGTCGGCAGGGCCACCCCGTCCAGCAGGATATCGCCGGTTGTCGGCGGGAACAGCCCCAGCACCAGATTGGCCAAAGTCGTCTTGCCAGAGCCGCTTTCCCCCACCACCGCGAGGCATTCGCCGGGGGTCAATTCCAGCGTCACGTCGGCCAGCGCCTGCACCTGATGCGCGCCGGTCCGGAATACCTTGCCAAGCCCGCGCAGCGCAATCATGGCACGGCCCCGTCAACGGTTGCCGCATGCAGCACGGCGGGGTCCATGAAGGCCGGATCCCGCTCGGCAATCCGGGGCAGGCCGCCGCCGGTCAACCGGGGCTGTGCTGCCAGCAACGCACGGGTATAGGCGTGGCCGGGCGCGTTGAAGACCGCCGCCGTCGGCCCGGATTCGACGATCCGCCCGCGATAGATCACATAGACCCGGTCGGCAAATTCGCGCACCACGCCCAGATTGTGGCTGATGAACAGGACCGAGGTGCCGTGACCCCTGACCAGCGCGCGCATCAGCTCCAGCGTTTGGGCCTGAACGGTCACATCCAGCGCCGTGCCGGGCTCGTCCGCCAACAGCAGCGCGGGCCGGTTGGCCAGCGCCATCGCGATCATCACCCGCTGGTTCATTCCGCCCGAAAGCTGAAACGGATAGCTGTCCAGCACCCGGGCCGGAGCCTCGATCGCCACCTCGGTCAACAACTCGGTCGCGACGCTGCGCGCCTCGGCTGCGCTGATGCCGGGCCGGGCGCGGGCCAGAACTTCGCGGAACTGGGATGCGATGGGATAGACCGGGTTCAATGACGATGTCGGGTCCTGAAAGATCATCGAGATGTCACGCCCGCGCAGTGCCGCCCGGTCCCGGGCCGTCATTGCGGCAAGATCGCGCCCGTTGAACCGCACCGCACCACCGATCCGCGCGCCGGGCATGTCCTGCAGCAGGCCCAGCACGATCCGCGCCGTCACCGATTTGCCGGAACCGCTTTCGCCGACCAGCGCCACCCGCTCGCCCTTGGCGATGTGCAGGGATATGCCGTGCAGCACCTGCACCAACCCCGACCACAGGCGAAACGACAGGGTCAGGGCGTTGATGTCCAGCACGCTCATCTGTCCGCCCCCAGAATGTCGCGCAGGCCGTCGCCGATCAGGTTGAAACCGAACACGGCGATCAGGATGGCCAGGCCGGGGAACACGGCCAGCCACCAGCTATCGGGCAGATACCGCGCGCCTTCGGCCACCATGCTGCCAAGGTCCGGCGTTGGCGGCTGCACGCCCAGCCCAAGGAACGACAGCGACGACACGATCAGGATGACGAAACCGAAATCCAGCGTCATCTTGGTCACGATGGCGGGCAGGCAGTTCGGCAATATCTCGCGGAACATGATGTGGGCGCTGCCGGCGCCGATCACTTCGGCCGCCAGGACATAGCCTTCGACCTTTTCACCGCGCACGATGTTATAGACCAGCCGCGTGTACCAGGGCCACCACATCGCGGTAACAGCCAGCATGCCGTTGGTCAAAGTCGGTTCCAGCACGCCCATGATCGACATAGCCAGCACCAGCGGCGGCACCGACAGGAATACGTCGGTGAGGCGCATCAACGCAAACTCCCACCAGCCGCCCAGATAGCCGGCCATCAGGCCCAGCACGACGCCAACCGGTACCGCGATCGCCAGCACCACCACCCCCAGCATCAGCGAAATGCGATAGGCAAACAGGATCCGGCTGAACAGGTCGCGGCCGACCAGATCGGTGCCCATCCAGAAGGTGGCATCGGGCGGTTTGTTGAAGTTCACGAAATCGACCACCGCACCGCGATGGGTGGGGAACGGGGCCAGCAGATCGGCCAACAGGGCGACCAGCACCACCAGCGCCACCAGAACGACGCCGGCAAGGGTCAACGGGTTGGCAGACAGGATGCGCCAGGCGCGTGTCATCGCCCGGCCTCGGCCAGACGGATGCGGGGGTTCAGCACGGCGGTCAGCAGATCGACGATGATGTTCACGATGATGAACAGCGCCGCGATGATCAGGACGGTACCGACGATGGCGTTCAGATCCTTGCGCAGGATCACCTGCACGCCATAGCGGCTGATCCCGGGCCAGCCGAACACCGATTCGACCAGAAACGCGCTGCCCAGCATGGCGGCAAAATCCAGCCCGATGATGGTCAGCGACGGGATCAGCGACGGCTTGAACGCCCAGACCCGCGCGATGCGGCCGGGGGAAAAGCCATAGGCCTGTGCCATTTCGATATAGGGCCTGTCATAGGTCTCGATCATGTTGGCCCGGGTCAGTCGGGCGGCCTGGCCGATGCCCGACAGGGCGATGGCAAAGGCGGGCAGGATCAAATGGCGCAAGGCATCGACAAAGGCGGCCCAGTTGCCGGCCAGAACCGTGTCTATCAACAGAAATCCTGTCACGCGGGCGATATCGAAATCGTCATCCAGCCGCGATGCGATCGGAAACCACTGCAGCCAGAACGCAAAGATCAGCATCAGCACCACCGCCCAGACGAAACTGGGGGCCGATACGCCCAACAGCGACACCACCCGCACCAGATGATCCGGCCAGCGCCCGCGATGCCGCGCGGCGATGATGCCCAGCGGCAGGCCGATGGCCACCATCATCACCCCGGCCAGCACGATCAGCTCCAGCGTGGCGGGCAAAAATTCGGCGATATCGGTGGTGACGGGGCGGTTGGTATACAGCGACACGCCCAGATCGCCACGCGCAAGGTCGACCATGTAGTGCCAGTATTGCACCACAATCGGCTCATCCAGGCGCAGCGCCGCACGCAGGCTGGCCACAGCCTCGGCCGTGGCATTGGGGCCCAGCGCCACGCGGGCCGGATCGCCGGGGATCACGCGCGCCACGGCAAAGATCAGCATCGACACGCCGACCAGCACCAGCAGCGCTGTCCCGATCCGTTTTGCGATGATGCCGAACCGCTTCACGCTGTGACCCTCGCTTGCTTGCCTGGCGTTTCACTTTTGCGCAGATATCCCGGGGTCGCCATTGTTGCGCCATTGGTCCGAGCGACAATGGCGACGGGCCGGCCCCGGGGCGATCAACAGCCGCGCACCTTGGAAATTGGCGCTGAGAAAACCGGGACGAGGGTCATGGCCCCCGCCCCGGCAGGACGTACGCCTTACTCGGCCATGGTCATCAGTCGGAAACTGAAGCCCAGTGCATCCACACCGAACGCCGCAGCCGGGTCTGTCATCGCCGGGGCGCTGACGCCGGGCGATGCGGCGAACACCGCGTTCATGTCATAGGCATAGATCGTGGGTGCCAGCGCCATCAGCCGCGCGTTCAAGGCGGCATAGGCGGCCTGGCGGCCTTCGTCGGTGGTGGCGGTGCGGCCATCGGTCAGCAACTGGTCCACCTCGGTGTCGTTCAGGTATTCCGGGCTTTGCCAGGTGCCTGCCGCGCTGGAATGGTACATCGGGTACAGCAGCGTATCCGGGTCGCCGGTCACTGCGGTCACGAACACCTGGCTGACATGCGGCGTGGTTTCCGGGCTGGTCACGCGTTCGGTGAACAGCACCCAGGGCACGCGGACGATTTCGCTGTTGAACCCCAGTTCGGCAAAGCTTTGCTGCATCAGCAGGGCAAAGCGTTCCTCGATCGCCACCTCGGCCACCCAGGACAGTTCCAGTGTGTAATCGGCCGGGTTATAGGCGCAGTCGGCCAGATGCGCGCGGGCGGCATCCATGTCGCGGGTCAGCACCTGTTCGGCCGGGTTCGCGCCGAACATCCCCACCGGAATCGCCCCGGTCGAGGGGCGCGATGTTGCCACATCCGGTGTGATCTGGGTGATCCGCCGCGCGGTTTCATAATCGAACGCGGATGCCAGCGCCAAACGACAGTTCACATCGTCCAGCGGCGGCTTGGTGGTGTTCAGCTTGATGAAAAACGCACCGGTGCCGGTTTCGGAATAGAACTGCATCCCCTCGCCGGCCAGCGCGCTCATCACCTCGGGCGGCATCCATTGTGACGAAATCTCATGCTCGCCGGTCGCCATCAGCGCCCGCACCGTGGCCGGCTCCAGACCATAGCGCAGCCGCACCTCGTCGGGTGCTGCGTCGGGCACGCCCAGGAAATAGGCCGGGTTCCTGGCAAACACCGTCTCGGCCTGCGGGTTGTGACTGACCACCACATAGGCGCCGGTCCCGGCCGAATTGCCAGACAGAAAGGCCTGCCCCCAATCGCCCATCTCGCCATCACCGGCAGCCAGATTGGCCATCACCGTGACCTTGTCGATGATCGGCAGCCGGACCAGCGACGCCAGGAACGGGGCGTTCGGCTCTGACAGGGTGATTTTCACCGTATGGGCGTCCACAGCCTCGGCCGATTGGACGATGCCGAACAGATAGGAATTGCCCTGCGCCAGCGCCTGCATCCGCTGGATCGAAAACACCACGTCATCCGCCGTCAGCGGATTGCCCGAGGTGAACAGGACGTCATCGCGCAGGGTAAATGTATAGCTGCTGCCATCCGCCACCCAGCTTGACGCCAGATGCGGCGCCATGCCGGGGCCACCCTGCACCGCCATGACCAGCGTGTCATAGGCGTTGAACATCAGGATGCTGTCGGCATAGTCCGACGCTTTGGCAGGGTCCAATTCGCCCACCGCGACCTCGTCCAGCCGCAGCACGGTTTGCGCGGCCAGCGGTGCCGCCGCCAGCATCAGGGCCAGGGCAATCGCCGAGGCCGTTCCCTTCATCGTTCGTGTCATCGTGATCCCCTGTCAGGTTGCAGCAATTTGGGCAGGCCCGGACTGGCCGTCGCCAAAGACATCCATCGTGCAGGTGTGCAGGATGGTCGTGGTGGTGTGGGTGTGGTTCCAGGTCGAATGCACCCGGCGGCTGTCGAAATGGATCGAATCGCCGGCTTGCAGGATGTGGCGCACGTTGTCCAATTCGACCGTCAGCGCACCGATCAGGACAAAGAACAGCTCTTCGCCCTCGTGACTGATCGGTTCCGAACGGTGCCCGGGTGCTTCGTGGATCAGCACTGCGCGCAGCACGTTGCCGTCGAAATGGGAACTGATCCGCTCGTAACTCATCCGGCGCGGGTCGATGCCATAGACGGGGCGCTGGCCTGCCTTGGTGATCGGGCCGGGCTTTGGCGGCTGAACAAAGAACGCCGCCATATCCACCACCAGCACGCGGCTGATCGCCGTCAGCGACGACAGCGACGGGGCGGCCAGCCCTCGTTCGATCTGGCTGATGAATCCGGCCGTCAGGCCCGCCAGATCGGCGACCACCTGCAGCGTCAGGCCCAGCGCCTTGCGCCGTTCCCGGATCCGCTCGCCCAGCGGGGCGGTGATGTCGTCGGGCGACAGGAACGGGTTCGGCGCAGGATGTGCCGGGGCCATGGGGTGACTCGTGATTTAAGTGTGACTAAAATCAGGCTAGCGTCGCCCCGGCCGAGTCGTCAAACGTTTATTTAGTGAGTTCTAAAAAATGGGCATCAGGTGATTGCCCGCCCTTCGACCAGATGGCCATAAAGCGTGGTCAGGATGCTGATCCCGACCATGATGCTGATCCAGTTGATCACCAGGTTCAGAATGCCGCCGATCAGACCGGCGCCAAAGATCGCATCCACGCCAAAGCCGACGCTGATGCTGATTGCGAACATGATCAACGACGCGACGAAGATCGCGCCCGACAGCGGTTTGGTGGTGGCCCAGCTTTCGCCGATCGTCATCGGCTTGCCCACGGCCGTTGCGGGCAGGCTCAGGCCCCAGCGCATCCACAGCCAGCTCAGCACTGCGGCAAAGGCGATGCCCAGCATCAGCGCCACGATGATGAACGCCCCGGTCGGTTCGCCGGTCGCGGCATTGATGCCCATCATGAACGGGGCCGAGATCAGGCCGACCACCAGGCCCAGCGGGATCGACACCAGCACCATCACGATCACCAGGATGATGACCCGCCCCAGATAGGGCCAGATCGGCCGACCCGACAGTGCGGGCAACGCGCCGGGGTATTCTTCCAGCAGCACAAAGCGGTGCCAACTGACGGCGACCCAACTGGATACGAACATGATGACCACCAGCACGAACAGCGTCACCGGAAAGACGATAACACCGAAATTCTCGCCTTCCATCATCATCTGTTGCGGCGACATGCCACCCGTGAACATCCCCAGCGGCACACCCGCCAGCATCACACTGGCCACCGCGACAAGCACGGCAATCAGGTATGGCCCGACCGACACCTTCAGCGCATTGGCAAGGTTGTTGAACAACAATACGAAGCTATGCCGGACAATCTTCCATCCCATGGTGCAATCCCTTTGACCTGGTCAACTGCTAGTGGCGGCACCCAAGCACAGGGTTGCCCCTTGCGTCAATTCAGATCAGGAACTCTGCCAGCGCTTCGTCCTGCGTGATGTCGCGACAGGTAAAACCTGCGGCATCCATGCTGGCGGTGAAATGGTCGAAATTGTCGGCAGGCCGCGTCTCGATCCCGATCAGGACCGAGCCGAAGTTGCGCGCCGACTTTTTCAGGTATTCAAAGCGGGCGATGTCAGCCTCGGGGGCCCGGCGTCGCCAGAAACTCGCGCAGCGCACCGGGGCGCTGCGGCATCCGCAGAATGAAATATTTCTTGGGGCCCGCGAACCGCTTTGCCCGTTCCTTCACCTCGGGCAGGCGCTCACAGCCGACATTGCCGCCGGATTTGGCGCAAACAATGGTCTGGCCCGCGATCTGGGCCGCCAGTTCCGGCAGGACAGCCACCGCCATTGCGCCCGCCGGTGCCAGCACGATGCCCCCGACGTTCAGCATCTCCGGCATGGTGACGCAAATGCGATCCTCGGGCGCCAACAGGACGTGGGCGGGGTTGATGCCGTTGAGGGCGGCAAAGGGGCGCGCGCCCATCTGCGCCACCTCCGCGCCATCGACAAAGCTTTTGACGCGCGGCAGCTGGACCGTCTGGCCCTGCTGCAACGCCGCCGTCAGGCTGGCCCTGCCCGACGGCTCGACAAAGCGGAACGCGGTGGCCGGGGCGGCGCGATGCAGAAATTGCGTCACCCCCGCTGCCAGCCCGCCACCGCCCACCGGCAGCACCAGCAGCAGCAGCAGCACGACGATGTCGGGCGAGCGGCCCAACTGGTCATGGATTTCCACACCAACGCTGGCCTGGCCTTCGATCACAGCATCGCCGTCGAACGGCGACAGGAAATGCGCATCGCGCCGGGCGCAGATCCGCGCGCTGAAGCCAGATGTCCGCGCCGCAGCGCGCTGACAGGTGGTCATTTCGCTGCAACGGCGTGGCCGGGAACAGATCACGCAGGGCGGCAGTGGCGGCGCGGGCACGGGCGGCGAAATCATCCATGGCCCCGACCTGGCGAGGCGGGGCGCAGCGGGGCGCGGCGGGGCAATCCCTGCTTGAGCGCCCTTGTGAATTGGCGTAACCGCGCCCTAGTTTTCGGCGCAAGGAACCCCGCATGACTGCCCCCAAGAAAGTCGTCCTCGCCTATTCCGGCGGCCTTGATACCTCGATCATCCTGAAATGGCTGCAGAACGAATATGGCTGTGAAGTCATCACCTTTACCGCCGATCTGGGTCAGGGCGAGGAGCTGGAGCCTGCCCGCGCCAAGGCGGTGCTGCTGGGGATCGCGCCGGAAAACATCCATATCGAGGATGTGCGCGAAGAGTTCGTGCGCGACTTCGTGTTCCCGATGTTCCGCGCCAATGCGCTGTACGAAGGGCAATATCTGCTGGGCACCTCGATCGCACGGCCGCTGATCGCCAAGCGGCTGGTGCAGATCGCGGCCGAAACCGGGGCCGATGCCGTGGCGCATGGCGCGACCGGCAAGGGCAACGATCAGGTGCGGTTCGAACTGTCGGCGCTGGCGCTGAACCCTGCACTGCGGGTGATCGCGCCCTGGCGGGAGTGGTCGCTGCAAAGCCGCACGCAACTGCTGGCCTATGCCGAGGAGAACCAGATCCCGATTGCGAAAAACAAGCGCGGCGAAGCGCCATTTTCAGTGGATGCCAACCTGCTGCACACCTCATCCGAAGGCCGCGTGCTGGAAAACCCGGCCGACGAGGCCCCCGATTACGTGATTCAGCGCATCGTTGCGGTCGAGGATGCGCCCGACGCGCCCGAGATGGTCGAGATCACCTTTGAACGCGGCGATGCGGCGGCGATCAACGGCCAGGCGCTGTCGCCCGCCACGCTGCTGACAGCGCTGAACGACATGGGCGCGCGGCACGGGATCGGATTGCTGGACATGGTGGAAAACCGCTTTGTGGGCATGAAATCGCGCGGCGTCTACGAAACCCCCGGCGGCACCATCTTGTTGGAGGCGCATCGCGGGATCGAACAGATCACGCTGGATTCAGGTTCGGGGCATCTGAAAGACAGCCTGATGCCGCGCTATGCCGAACTGATCTATAACGGCTTCTGGTTCTCGCCCGAGCGCGAGATGCTGCAGGCGCTGATCGACAAATCGCAGGAACACGTGACCGGCACGGTGCGGATCAAGCTTTACAAAGGCTCGGCCCGCACGGTCGCCCGCTGGTCGGACCACTCGCTGTATTCCGAAAAGCATGTGACCTTTGAAGAAGACGCCGGCGCCTATGACCAGAAAGACGCCGCCGGATTCATCCGCCTGAACGCGCTGCGGCTGAAACTGATCGCGACGCGGAACGCGCGGGTGAAGTGACCTGGGCAAACGGTGCGCGAACCCGGCCTGAAGAAGGCCGGAACCGCACACCCTACGACACCCTTCGCGCCGCCTGCGCATCAAGGGCGGCGTTCAGGCGCTGGTCGTCCCAGCGGTCCGCCAGCGCCTCGGCCACCAGCGCCGCCATCGTCCTGGGCGCCATCCCGCCCAGCGGCGGGTCGCGGTCGAGGTTGGTGGGAAAGCTGTAGCCCTCGGCGCTGCTGGCAATCGCGGCGGCGATCTGGGCGGCGGTCAGGGTGCCATCGGCCTGCCCGGCCAGCAGGGCAGGGTACAGCGCCTTGACCATGCCCGCCCGGTCCATCGTCTCCATCGCGCGCCCGTATGCTGACGAGACCTGAAACAGGTTCACCATCCGCTTTACATCCGTGCTGCGATTGGTGCCCGCCGCGTGGAACAGCGCGGGCGAAAAGAACAGCATGTCGCCTTTGGCCAGC
>Ga0105044_10004865_pt1 | contig 18480 bp, 15 predicted proteins | sample MAT01_FD_78092 | JGI IMG/M metagenome (GOLD analysis project Ga0105044, IMG submission 78092) | Freshwater microbial communities from Lake Fryxell liftoff mats and glacier meltwater in Antarctica - MAT-01 | ecosystem: Environmental > Aquatic > Freshwater > Ice > Liftoff microbial mat | place...
GGTCAGCCCCAGGTGGCGCTGCTGCTCCACGCTGGCCGGCTCGGTGTCGCCCTGCGTGACGATGATGCGGCGCAAGTTGGCACGGTGCTCGCCAGGCACGCTGTCCCAGGCCTTCTCGCCTTTGTGGTCACCAAAGTGGATCTGGCGCTCAGCGTCACCCGGATTCAGGAAGATGCCCCAGCGGTAGTCGGGCATCTTGACGTGGCCGAACTGTGCCCAGCCCTGAGGATCGACGCTGACGGCCGTGCGCAGGTAGACATCCATGTTGTTCGAGCCCTCAGGGCCCATGTCGCTCCACCAACTCAGAAAGTTAGGCTGCCATTGCTCGAGCGCCCGTTGCAAGCTGCGGTCGCCGCCGAGGTCGACGTTGTTGGGGATTTTTTCGCTGTAGTTGATGGTGCTCATGGGGACTTCCTTTGTTGATGGCGTGTCGGTCGATCAAATGCGCGTCCAGCTGAATCCAGCTTTTTCGCCCGTGCCATAGACCTGCAAGGCGCCCTTTTCTCCGACTGCATTGGGCCGCTGGAAGATCCAGTTCTGCCAGGCTGTCAGGCGGCCAAAGACGCGGGTGGACAGGTTCTCAGTGCCGTTGAAGCGCAGGTTGGCTTCCATGCCGGTCAGCGCATCCGGGTTCATCGCCGCGCGCTCTTCGGTCGCGATGCGGATTTCTTCGTCCCAATCAATGTCGTCGGGGTTGGCCGTGCACAAGCCCAAGGCCAAGGCGGCGTCTGCAGCCAGCGGCTGGCCGATGCGGGTTCGCACGGCCTGCAGAGCTGGCTGCTCGTCGTAAAAGCGACGCTGCAAACGCGATTGGCCGGTGGCCATCGGGTAGATGCCAAAGTTGGTTTCAGACAAAGCCACCTGGGGCGCTTTGGCTGCGTCATCAGGCAAAGCCAGGTGGTAGATGCGGTCGCACACCAGTGCCAGCTCAAAGAAGCTGCCTGCAAAGCAAGAGCCCGGCTCGACGAGCGCGAAGAGGCTGCGCGAAGACACATCGAAGCGGCTGAAGGTGCGGCGCAGCAAGCCGGTGGTCTCGCGCACCAGCCAGTGATCCTTGTGCTGCATCAGCGTGGCGTCCAGCGCCAACACGGCCGCGATGCTGCCTTGGGTCTTGATCAGCCAGGTGCCGATTTCGGTCTCGTTGGTGCGCATCTGCAGCACCGCGTCTTCCAGCTCGCGGCCCAGTACCAGCGGGTACCAGTCGGCGCCCGCAGCTTCGATGCCTGGCAAGTCGCTGGGTTGTGACGCTGAGGGGCCTTGGATGGTCCAGGTGGCCACGCGCTGGTCGCGGTCGATCTGCACCTGGACATGGCTGTAGTGCAAAGCGTCGTCATCTATTCTTCGCTGCAGCGGCTTCAATGGCACGCCTTTGCCATCGCTGGGCCGATCGCTCAGCTCGGCCAGTTGCAACGCGCGCTCTTGCACTTTTTGCGCAAACACGGCCGGCTTGGCTATTTCGTCCACCAGCCGCCAGTCTTTGGCGCGCTGACCGCGCGCGCCTTCGACGCTGGTGCAAAAGAGGTCGGCCAGGTCGTGACGCACTTTGCGTTTGTCGGTGACCCGTGTCAGGCCCCCGGTGCCGGGCAAGACACCCAGCAACGGCACCTCGGGCAGGCTGACCGCGCTGCTGCGGTCGTCGACCAGAATGATCTCGTCGCAAGCCAGTGCCATTTCATAGCCGCCTCCGGCGCATGCGCCGTTGACGGCGGCCAGAAACTTCAGGCCCGAATGGCGAGAAGAATCCTCCATTCCATTGCGAGTCTCATTGGTGAACTTGCAGAAATTGACCTTCCAGGCATGACTGCTGAGACCCAGCATGAAGATGTTGGCGCCTGAACAGAAGACCTTGTCCCTGGCGCTGGTCAACACCACGGTGCGCACCTCGGGATGCTCGAAGCGGATGCGGTTGATGGCATCGCTGAGCTCGATGTCCACGCCCAGGTCATAGCTGTTGAGTTTGAGTTTGTAGCCGGGCCGCAGACCACCCTCCTCGTCGATGTCGATCGCCAAGGTCGCCACCGGCCCTTCGAAGTGCAACTGCCAATGCCGGTACTGATCCGGATGGGTTTGGTAATCGACCCGATCAGTGTGTTTGCTGGCGGGGGTCACGGTGGCGCTCATCGACGTCTCCTGATGCGTGGGCTGAATGGCGTTGACGATACTGACTGCGCTGAGTTTGCTGAGTTTGCTGAGTTCGCTGACGTCGTTCAGGCTGTGCAACCAAGCCCAAAGCCAAGTGACACACATCCATCTCACTCAAGAATATGCATCATAGTGCCATTCGTGAAGAGTAAAAGCATTATTTTGCATGTTTTGACTTTAGGCCAGCGCAGACCCGGCGCCGCTTCAGCTCACAAAGCTTCGCCATGCATCTCTCAGCAGCATATTTCAGTCCGGCATGCCCAGGGTCTGACGCACCATCTGGCGCAGCGCCAGAAAGCTGGGTTCCAGCGGCTGGGCGCTGGTGTCGAGGCTGAGCTTGGCCTTGGCATAAAAGGCGGTGCGGCCGGCCAGAATGCTCTTCAGGTCTTCCATCGCTTCGCGGCTGGCCGCCATCGGGCGCATGTCGCCCTGGGCGGCCACACGCTGCATATGGTCTTGCGGGGTAGCGCGCAGCCACACGGTGGTGCAGTGGCTCAGCAGTTGGTTGAAAGTGGCGGGGTCGGAAACCAGCCCGCCGGGAGTGGCGATCACGGCTTCGGGATAGATCTGGATCGCCTCTTCCAGCGCCCGCCGCTCATAACGCCGATAGGCATTGACACCGTACAGGCCGTGAATCTCGGCGATGCTGCAGCCGGCAAATTTTTCGATCTCGCGGCTCAGCTCAACAAACGCAAAACCCAGGTCTTCGGCCAACATGCGGCCCAGCGTGGATTTGCCGGCGCCACGCAAGCCGATCAAAGCCACCCGGGTGTGGTGCTGCTGCGGGTCGCCGCCCGTGCGCAGCAACTGGCCGATGGCCAGGCGCACGCGCTGCAGCGCCGTGTCGTCGCGCTCTTGCAACAACTCGCGAATCAGCAGCCACTCAGGTGACGAGGTGGTGACATCCCCCACCAACTCGGCCACCGGGCATTGCAAGGCTTGCGCAACTTGCAGCAGCACCAGGATCGAGGCGTTGCCCACGCCGTATTCCAGATTGGCCAGGTGCCGCTCTGAGACATCGGCGGCCAATGCCAGCGCCTTGCGTGTCATGCCCTTGCGCGCGCGCAGCGAGCGCACCCGCAGCCCCAGTGCGACCAGAAATGGATGCTTGGCGGGCTCGGCAGCAAGGTCCTGCGAGCCTTCTGCAGCGGGATGCAGTATAGTGCTTGACACGTTCAAAGCTTGCACATCGAGTTCATTCATGCACGATACTGCATTGACCTGCCGCCCGCAACAAGCGCCCGGTAACGCGCGCTGCCACGGGCTCAGGCTTGCGCATCTCGAAGCTTCGCAGTGAGCCGGCCCTTCAAGCCTGCAGCTCCTTCAAGCGCTGCGGGGCTCGAAGCGGAAACATACGAAGCGACGGCGCCGCCGCAGTGGGTACAAATCGACTGGGCCGGTCGGCAGGTGCGTATCGAATACCAATGGCTGAACGCTGCGCGCAGCGATCAGCCGCTGCTGGTCTTTTTGCACGAAGGTCTGGGCTCGCTGTCGATGTGGCGCCACTACCCTGCGCAGTTGTGCGATGTGCTGGGTTGGCGGGGCCTGGTGTATTCACGGCCAGGCTACGGGCGATCTTCGCCGCGCCCATCCGGTGAGCCGTTGCAGCCCGACTTCATGCACCGGCAAGCCCGGCAGGTGTTGCCTGCGTTGCTGTCAGCGCTGGGAGTGGACGCCGCGCGCCAGCCGCCGTGGTTGCTGGGCCACAGCGACGGCGGCTCGATCGCGCTGTTGTATGCAGCCGCCTGGCCGCAGCAAATTGCCGGTGTCGTCGTGCTGGCGCCGCACATCCTGGTCGAGGCACTGTCGCTGCAAAGTATCCTCCACGCGCGCCGGGCCTTCCTCGACACCGACCTGCGCCAGCGCCTGGCGCGCCACCACGCTGACCCCGATGCAGCCTTCTGGGGCTGGAACGACATCTGGCTGCACCCGTCCTTCAGCACCTGGTCGATCGAAGACGAGATCCGGTCGATCCGTTGCCCGCTGCTGGCCGTGCAGGGGCTGGATGACGAATACGGCACACTGGCGCAGATCAGAGGCATCCAGCAGCGGGCGCCACAGACGCGGCTGCTGGAGTTGCCCGACTGTGGCCATTCACCGCACCGTGACCAGCCGCAAACCCTGAGTGCGGCGATCGCCCACTTCCTTCAAACTCCAACGCAGCAATTGCTGCCGCCTTCTCGAACTGCGGCTTGAGCCATTCTTTCCATTGACAGGAGACCCCCGATGAACTTGCCCCGCCTGAACACACTCGCTGCAGCCACCTTGCTGGCCTGCGCCATCGCCACACCTGCACTGGCGCAATCCGGCCAAAAGCTCAAGGTCGGCCTGATGCTGCCAGCCACCGGCACCTTCGCCGCTTTGGGCACCGCGATCGAAAACGGCTTCAAACTTTATGTGGCCGAGAACGGCGGCAAACTGGGTGGCCGCGAGATCGAGTTCGTCAACGTCGATGACGAGTCCGACCCCTCCAAAGCCACCGACAACATCAACAAGTTGATCAAGCGCGACAACGTCGATGTGGTGGTGGGCACGGTGCACTCTGGCGTGGCGATGGCGATGGCCAAGGTGGCCAAGGACACCGGCACGCTGCTGATCGTGCCCAACGCCGGTGCCAACGCCGTCACCGGGCCGATGTGTGCCAAGAACATCTTCCGCAGCTCGTTCACCAACGCGCAACCCGGCTATGCAATGGGCGAAGTGCTGGCCAAGAAGGGCATCAAGCGCGTGGTCACCATCACCTGGAACTACGCGGCGGGCGCTGAGTCGGTGGGCGGCTTCAAGGAGGCTTTCGAAAAAGGCGGCGGCAAGGTGGTTGAAGAGTTGGGCCTGCCCTTTCCCAACGTCGAGTTCCAGGCGCTGCTGACGCAGATCGCGTCCATCAAGCCCGATGCGGTGTACACCTTCTTTGCTGGCGGCGGCGCGGTCAAGTTCGTCAAGGACTATGCGGCTGCGGGCCTGAAGACCAGTATCCCGCTGTATGGCGCGGGCTTCTTGACCGACGGCACGCTGGCCGCGCAAGGTGAAGCGGCACAAGGCATTCAGACCACGCTGCACTACGCCGACAGCCTGGGCACGCCGCGTGACATGGCTTTCCGCACGGCTTATGCCACCACCTACAAGCTGCAGCCGGATGTGTACGCGGTGCAGGGTTATGACGCGGCGCAGATATTGGGTATCGGGCTGGCGGCGACCAAGGGCGATGTCAAAAACAAGGACGCGTTTGCAGCTGCGGTGCAGAAGGCGACGATCAACAGCCCAAGGGGGCCTTTCAAGATGTCGCCGACGCACAACCCGATTCAGGACTTTTATTTGCGTGAGGTGAAGGGCAATGAGAACCGGGTGATCGGCATCGCCAGCAAGAGCCTGATCGATCCAGGCCGCGGCTGTCGGATGTAGTGCATCTTCCTGCTGCGCGCCCGGCTCTCAGGCCTGCGCTGCTCGCCGTACGGGTGTACGGCTGTGCTGCTCGACCTGATATCCGGGCGCTCGCGACGGAATCTGCACTACATCCGGCGCTGGCGGGTTTTGGCTCGCTGCGCTTTGCCGCTTGCTCGCTGCGCCTCGCTTAAGGCTCGCTTCGCTTCGCGGCGCTGAAACTTCTCACTGATGGACCTGGCCACCTTTCTCATTCAATGCCTGAACTCGCTGCAGTACGGGCTGCTGCTGTTTTTGGTGGCATCGGGTCTGACGCTGATCTTCGGGATCATGGGCGTCATCAACCTGGCGCATGGCAGTTTTTACATGATCGGCGCTTACATGGCCTTTGCGCTGGCGCCGCTGGTGGCGGGTACTTTGGGCGGGGGGTTCTTTTCGACGATGGCGGTGGGCGTCGTGCTGGCGGTCATCCTGGGCTACGTGCTGGAGTGGGCTTTTTTCAGCTTCTTGTACGAACGTGAGCACTTGCAGCAGGTGCTGATGACCTACGGATTGATCCTGGTGTTTGAAGAGCTGCGCAGCATGCTGGTGGGCGACGATGTGCATGGCGTGCAGGCGCCTGAGTTCTTGTCGGGCACTTTGCCGCTGGGCGATTTGATGACCTATCCGGTCTACCGGCTGTTCATCTCTTTTGTCTGCCTGCTGCTGGCGCTGGGCATGTACCTGGTGTTCACCCGCACACGGCTGGGCATGATGATCCGTGCCGGCAGCACCGGCCCGGTGCAGCGCGAGATGGTGCAGTCGCTGGGCATCGACATCAAGTTCTTGTACCGCGTGGTGTTCGCTGCCGGCGTGGCGATCGCGGTGCTGGCGGGCATGGTGGCTGCACCGGTGTCTTCGGTCTACCCGGGCATGGGCAACTCGGTGCTGATCATCTGCTTTGTGGTGGTGGTGATCGGTGGTATCGGCTCGATCAAGGGTGCGCTGGTGGCTGCGTTGCTGATCGGCGCGGTGGATACCTTTGGCAAGGTGCTGCTGCCCGAGATGGCAGGCGTGCTGGTCTACGTGATGATGGCGCTGATCCTGCTGTGGAAGCCCGATGGTTTGTTCAGGGCAGCTTGAGCGGCATGATTGGCATGAGCGGCATGAGCAGCAAAGAAGTCGGACCGATCAAACCCAGCGCAACCGGCACCGTTGTTGCAAGCGCTGCGGCCAGCACAGCCGGCGCGGGGCTGGCCGGGGGCATCCCGCGCGCCAAACTGCTGGCGGTGATCTTTGCGTTTGCTGCGCTGGCGCTGTACCCCCAGGTGGCGGGCGACTACGGCCTGGGGCTGGTCAACAAGATCATGATCTACGCCATCCTGGCGCTCAGCCTGGAGTTGCTGGTCGGCACCACCGGCTTGGTGTGTTTCGGGCAAGCGGCGTTTTTTGGCATTGGCGCTTATGCCGCCGTGCTGCTGTCGCCGCAAGACCAGTCGCCCTCTTTGCTGTGGCTGCTGCCGGCTTGCATCGCGGCGGCTGCGCTGTACGCGCTGTTTGTGGGTGCCTTGTCGCTGCGCACCAAGGGCGTGTACTTCATCATGGTCACGCTGGCCTTTGCGCAGATGGCCTATTTTGTGGTGCACGACACGCCGCTGGGCGGCGGCACCGACGGCATCTATCTGTACATGACACCGGTGCTGGGCACCTGGCTGGATCTGGGTGAGCCGAAGGTGCAATACGGCTTCACGCTGTTTTGCCTGGTCGCCGTGTTCGCGGTGCTGGCGCAGTTGCTGCGCTCGCGCTTCGGCCACGCGCTGGCCGGCATCCGCGTCAACGAGCAGCGCATGCGGGCCACCGGGTTTTCGACCTATGGCTACAAGCTGGCAGCCTTCGTGATCTCAGGCGCCATCGCCGGTTTGGCGGGGTTCTTGTTTGCCATCAAGGACGGTTACGTCAACCCCGAGATGCTGAGCTGGCACATGTCGGGCGCGGTGCTGATCATGATCATCCTGGGTGGCCTGGGGCATTTGCGCGGCGCGCTGATCGGCGCCTTTGCTTTTGTGCTGCTGCAGGAGTTTTTCAAGTCCGACGCCATCTTTGGCGCTTACGCCAAACACTGGCACCTGGGCCTGGGCTTGACCATCATCGCCAGCGTGGTGCTGTTGCCGCGTGGACTGGTGGGCCTGCCGGCGCAGATCAGCCAGCGCCTGCAGGGTGCCAGCCCCGGCACCCAGGCCGCGCATGAACAGCCCTGAGGTGTTGCTGCGCGGCCAGGCCATCACCCGCCGCTGGGGTGGGCTGGTGGCGGTGGACCAGGTCGACATCGCACTGGCGCGTGGGCAGGTGCATGCAGTGATCGGCACCAACGGCGCTGGCAAGTCCACGCTGATCAACATCCTGTCTGGCGAGATCGAGCCGAGCGCCGGCCAGGTCGAGTTGCTGGGGCAGGACGTGACGGGTTGGTCGCAACCGCGCAGAGCCCGCGCCGGGTTGGGCCGCAGCTATCAGCGCACCACCCTCTACCCCAGCTTCAGCGTGTTCGAGAACTGCAGGCTCGCTGCGCAGGCGAATCAACAAGCGCCTTGGGCCTGGTGGCAAAGCGCAGCCCGCTGCTCCGGCAGTGGTGCCGCTGCCCACGCCGCTGCAGCACGCGCTGGCCTGACACCGCTTTTGCAGCGGCAAGCCGGGCTCTTGTCGCATGGCCAGAAGCGCCAGTTGGAAATCGCGATGTGCCTGGCCACCGACCCCCAGGTGCTGCTGCTGGACGAGCCGCTGGCCGGCATGGGCGCAGAAGAAACCGACCGCATGCTGGAATTGCTGCAAGAGCTGAAGGACGGGCATGCGATTCTGCTGGTCGAGCACGACATGGACGCCGTGTTTCGCATCGCCGACCAGATCACCGTGATGGTCAATGGCGCGGTGGTGGCTTCGGACCTGCCTGATGCAGTGCGCAACAACCCGCAGGTGCGGGCCGCCTATCTGGGCGAGGACGACTGATGAGCCGGCTGTGATGGGCCAGGACGACCTGATCGTCGACGCCCAGGACCTGCACGCCTGGTACGGCTCCAGCCATGTGCTGCACGGCGTCAGCCTGCAGATCCAGCGTGGCCAGACCGTCGGGCTGCTGGGCCGCAACGGGATGGGCAAGAGCACGCTGATCCGCACGCTGCTGGGGCATGTCACGCAGCGCCAGGGCCGCATCCATCTGTTTGGGCAGGACATGTCTGCTGCCCGGCCACACGAGGTGGCACGCCTGGGTGTGGGGTATGTGCCCGAGGGGCGCGGCATCTTCCCTAACCTGTCGGTGCGCGAGAACCTGGTGATGGCGGCGCGCCCTGGGCGTGATGGCCAAGTGGTCTGGAGCCTGGAGCGGGTGCTGGCGACTTTTCCGCGCCTGCAAGAACGCTTGCGGAATCAGGGCAGCCAGCTGTCTGGCGGCGAGCAGCAGATGCTGTCGATCAGCCGCGCCTTGATGACGCATCCCGAGTTGCTCATCTTGGATGAAGCCACCGAAGGCTTGGCGCCGATGATCGTGCAAGAGATCTGGCGCGTGGTGGCCGAGATCCGCGCCAGCGGCATTGCCACGTTGATCGTCGACCGTGACTACCGCAAGGTGCTGGCGCAAGCAGATCAGGCGCTGGTGCTGCAAAAAGGTGAGGTGGTGCTGGCAGGCAGCGGTGCTGAGGTGCGGCAGCATGCGGCTCTGGCCGGCTTTCTGGGTGTGTGATGTGCACAAAGAAAAACGGGCTGCACCAATGTGATGCAACCCGTTGATTTTATTGGCGGAGTGGACGGGGCTCGAACCCGCGACCCCCGGCGTGACAGGCCGGTATTCTAACCAACTGAACTACCACTCCATAGGCTGCTTGCATCCGCATCTGAGCCGGATGCGCCAGCAAAACGCCGTCAAACTTGGCGTCCCCTAGGGGATTCGAACCCCTGTAGCCACCGTGAAAGGGTGGTGTCCTAGGCCTCTAGACGAAGGGGACTGGAATTTGGTCTTCTTCTTCTATCTTCTTGTTTATCTATGTTGTCTCTGACGGAACCTTCGGTACTGTTCGGTGCGAAGCAATTTTGGTGGAGGTAAGCGGGATCGAACCGCTGACCTCTTGCATGCCATGCAAGCGCTCTCCCAGCTGAGCTATACCCCCAAAATTTATGCTTCGAACTTTTGCCGAGACTTTTGCCGAGACTTCTGCAAATACTCTTTCAAAGATTTTTCACTCTGAATTTTTTCTTGAATCAGCCCCGCCAAGCAAGCCCTCGACTATAAACCATTCCTCAAATGTGCTGCAAGCGGGCCAGCACTTCGTGTCGTGTAAAAAGCGCCAACACAGCATCCACCGAAGGAGTTTGAGCCCGGCCGCAGACCAGCACACGCAACGCAGGTGCCAGTTGCGGCATCTTCATTTGCGCTGCTGTCAGGCTTTGCTTCAGCGCCGTGCCGATGCCGGCTTTGTCCCAGCTGGCGCTCGCCAGCCGGTCGCGCAGATCACGCAGTGCAGGTTTGACGGCTTCATTGACATGGGTGTCGAGATCGGCTTGCGCAGGCCGCACCGGTACAAAGATCATCTGCAACCAGTCGGCGAGCTCGACCACGGTAGCGCAGCGGTCTTTGAACAATGCGCTGCCCGCCTGCAGCAGGCCCAGGTCGTCACAGACCACGCCCCGCGTCGCCAGTTGTGTTTGCACCAGCCTGGCCAGCCGCTCGTCGCTCGATTGCTTCATGTAGTGGGCATTGACCCAGGCCAGCTTGGCGGGGTCCCAATGGGCAGGGCTCTTGTTCAAGTGGCTGCCGTCAAACCAGGCCACCATCTGCTCACGGCTGAAGATCTCATCGTCGCCATGGCTCCAGCCCAGGCGGGCAAGATAGTTCAGCATCGCTTCGGGCAGGTAGCCGGCGTCCTGATAGGCCGTGACGCTGACCGCGCCGCGGCGTTTGCTGAGCTTTTGCCCGTCGTCGCCCAGGATGATCGGGCAGTGGCCAAACAGCGGCAGCGGCGCGCCCAGTGCCTCGAAAATGTTGATCTGCCAGGGCGTGTTGTTGATGTGCTCGTCGCCCCTGAAGACATGCGTGATCGCCATGTCCCAATCGTCCACCACCACGGCAAAGTTGTAGGTCGGGATAGCTGGGCTGCCGGCAGGCTCATCGGCCGCCACGGGGCGCAGGATGATCAGGTCGTCGATCTCTTCGTTGCGGATGCTGATCTGGCCTTTGACCAGATCGTTCCAGCTCACGACGCCGTCGGGCGGGTTGGCAAAACGCACCACCGGGCGCACACCGGGCGGCGGCTCAGGCAACTGCTTGCCCAGCGCGGGGCGCCAGCGGCCGTCGTAACGGGTCTTTTCGCCGCGTGCGCGCTGGGCCTCGCGCATGCTCTCCAGCTCCTCGGGCGTGCAATAACAGCGGTAGGCGGTGCCGGCGGCCAGCATCTGCTGCACCACTTCGTGGTAACGCGCCAGCCGCTGCATCTGAAAGATCGGACCCTCGTCATGGTCCAGGCCCAGCCACTGCATCGAGGCCAAGATCTGATCCACCGAAGCCAGCGTCGAGCGCTCGACATCGGTGTCTTCGATACGCAGCACAAACTCACCGCCGTGGTGGCGCGCAAAAGCCCACGAATACAGCGCCGTACGCGCCGTGCCCAGGTGCAAGAAGCCGGTGGGCGAAGGCGCGATGCGGGTGCGGACTTTGGACATCAGCGCAGCTTCAAGCCAGCCAGGCCCTTGCCTAGACCTTTACCCAGACCGTTCGCCAGGTCTTGCTGCAAGTCCAGCACATCCTCCAGCCCAACCGACACCCGCACCATGCCCTGGCTGATGCCGGCGGCCAGCCGCTGCGACTCGCTCAGCCGGCCGTGCGAAGTGCTGGCCGGGTGCGTGATGGTGGTTTTGGTATCGCCCAGATTGGCCGTGATGCTGCAGATGCGGGTGGCATCGATGACGGCAAACGCCCCCGCGCGGCCGCCATTGACGACAAATGACAGCACCGCCCCGCCCTTGCCCGACTGCTGCGCCATCGCCAGCGCATGCTGGGGATGCGAGGGCAAGCCCGGGTAGAACACCTGCTCGACGCCATCCTGGGCCTGCAGCCATTGCGCCATCTGCAAAGCCCGCTCGCTTTGCGCTGCCATGCGCACGCCCAGCGTCTCCAGGCCTTTGAGCACCACCCAGGCGTTGAAGGGCGACAGGCTCAGGCCGGCGCTGCGCATCACGGGCATCAGCTTCTCGTCGATCAACTCTGCGCTGGCGCAAACGGCGCCGGCAATCACACGGCCCTGTCCATCCAGGTACTTGGTGCCGCTGTGGACCACCAGATCGGCGCCCAGCGCTGCGGGCTTTTGCAAGGCCGGGCTGCAAAAACAGTTGTCCACGGCCAGCAGCGCGCCGCCGGCATGAGCGATCTCGGCCAGGGCGGCGATGTCGCAGACCTCGGTCAGCGGGTTGGTGGGCGACTCTGCAAACAACAGTCGCGTGCCGGGCTGCATCGCGTCGCGCCAGGCCTGTACATCGGTCTGCGGCACAAAGCTGGTCTGCACGCCAAACTTGGCGAAGTCCTGAAACAGTTTGATGGTGGCGCCAAACACGCTCTGCGAACACACCACGTGGTCGCCGGCCTTCAGCAGGCCCAGCAGCAGCAAAGTGATGGCGGCCATGCCGCTGGCGGTGCCGATACAGCCGCTGGTGCCTTCCATGGCAGCCAGCCGGCGCTCCATCATCATCACCGTGGGGTTGCTGAAGCGGCTGTAAACAAAAGCCTCTTCTTCGTTGGCAAAACGCCGCGCTGCTGTCTCTGCGTCGGGGTGCACAAAAGAGCTGGTCAGGAACAAGGCTTCGGAGTTTTCACCCCAGGCCGAGGGTGGCAGGCCTTCGCGTACCGCCAGCGTATCGGGCCGGGCATCGGCCGGCAGTCGGGTCAACGGGATCACGCGCCCTCCTCGGCGTTTTGCAAAGCCAGGCGCGAGCGGGGCCCGGCTTCTTCGTCGTCAAACTGCAAGCGGCGTTGGGCTTGCAGGGTGGCCAGGCCCTCGGCGGTGATGTCGCCAGTGACGTAGTAGCCATCGAAACAGCTCGCTTCAAAACCATCCAGCTTGGGGTTCAGGCTCAGGATGGTGCGCTTCATGGCGTCCACATCCTGGTAGATCAGGCAATCGGCGCCAATGAAGACGCGGATCTCCTCGATCGTGCGGCCGTGGGCAATCAGCTCTTCTTCGGTCGGCATGTCGATCCCGTACACATTGGGGTAGCGCACAGGGGGTGCGGCCGATGCCATGTAGACCTTGTTGGCGCCGGCCTCGCGCGCCATCTGCACGATCTCTTTGCTGGTGGTGCCACGCACGATGCTGTCGTCCACCAACAGCACGTTGCGGCCCTTGAATTCCATGCCGATGGCGTTGAGCTTCTGGCGCACGCTTTTTCTGCGCACACCCTGCCCCGGCATGATGAAGGTGCGCCCGACATAGCGGTTCTTGACGAAGCCTTCGCGATAAGGCCTGCCCAGGCGGTGCGCCAATTGCATCGCGCTGGGCCGGCTGGACTCGGGGATCGGGATCACGACGTCGATCTCGGTCGGCGGCAGGGTCGAGATCACCCGCTTGGCCAGCGTCTCACCCATGTTCAGACGCGCGTGGTACACCGAGATGCCGTCCAGCACCGAATCGGGCCGCGCCAGATAGACATACTCGAAGATGCAGGGGTACAGCTGCGGTGATTGCGCGCATTGCAAGCTGTGAAAGCGGCCCTGGGTGTCGACAAAGATGGCTTCACCCGGTGCGACGTCGCGCACCAGCCGATGGCCGGTGCCTTCGAGTGCGACCGATTCGCTGGCGATCATGAACTCGCCCATCACGCTGCCGTCAGCGCGGTCTGCTGATTTGCCAAACGCCATGCCGGCCAGGTCCGCCAGGTCAGCCGTGTTGGCGCCCGTATCGTCCCCAGCCGTACGACGGCCGAAGCACAGCGGCCGGATGCCGTAAGGGTCTCTGAAGGCCAGCAAGCCATGGCCCGCAATCAGCGCGATCACGGCGTACGAACCCTTGACGCGGCGGTGCAGCGCAGCCACTGCCTTGAACACATGCTCAGGCAGCAGCGGCAAGTCGCGCGCCACGCTCTCCAGCTCGTGCGCCAGCACGTTGATCAGCACCTCGGTGTCGCTTTCAGTGTTGATGTGGCGGCGGTCGATGTCGAACAGTTCGGCCTTCAGCGCCGCTGCGTTGGTCAGGTTGCCGTTGTGCACCAGCACGATGCCATAAGGCGCATTGACGTAGAAAGGCTGTGCTTCTTCTTCACTGTAGGCGTTGCCAGCCGTCGGGTATCGCACCTGGCCCAACCCCACCTGGCCCGGCAGTGCGCGCATGTTGCGCGTTCTGAAAACATCGCGCACCATGCCGCGGGCTTTGTGCATGAAGCACTTGGTGCCCTGCATCGTGACGATGCCGGCGGCGTCCTGACCGCGGTGCTGCAGCAGCAGCAAGGCGTCATAGAGCAGCTGATTGGCTGGGGAAGTCGAGATCACGCCAACGATGCCGCACATGGGTGGAGGTCCTGGTCAATGTCGCTGGCTGGGGCCGTGAAGGCGAATCGCAGCCAGGCTGTCAGCGCGCTGCAGGAGCCGCAGGAGCCGCAGGATCCGGGATGGGCAGCCCGGATGCAGGTGCAGCAGGTTTGGCCGGCTCGGTCCAGGTGATCGTTCCCTGCGGTGCGACAGGGCCGGGTGAAGCGGAAGGAGAAGCGGAAGGAGAAGCAGAAGGAGACGAAGACGTGGACGAAGCCGCTGGCGTCGCGCCGATCGGCGCCGCAGTGGGCAGCGGCCCGGGCAGCATCTGAGCAGCAGGCGCAGGCAGCATCGGCTTGATCCACTGGATGGTGTCGGACAAAAGGCCCGCGCCGCGCGAGTCTTGCCAGACCTGCGAGCGCGCAGCAGGCGTGAAGCTCAGCAGGGTGGCCACCGCCAGCAACAGCACTGTTCCGCGCAGCAATCCGAATCCCCCGCCCAGCACACGGTCCACGGCCGACAGAGGCGTGGCATGCACCAGCATGCGCACCAGTTTGGCCACGATCGCCCAGACGATCAAGGCGACGACAAAGACGACGATGAATGCGACCCCGGCATTGAGCGCCGAGCCTGCTGGCCCGAGCGGAATCGAGGGCGCCAGATAAGGCCCGACCCACTGCGCAGCGATCCACGCCACCACCCAGCCCGCCAGCGACAGGCACTCGAACACAAAGCCGCGCATCAGGCCGATCACCATCGACGCCAGCAACAACAAGAGCAGGCTCCAGTCGATCCAGTTCAAGGGCAAGGCGGCCAGGGTGTCCATGATTCAGCGTGCTGGGCAGCGATGCGTTGCAACCGGCATCACAGCTGGTAGATGTTGGCCGGCAAGCCCACGGTCTTGACCTTGGCGGCTGCAGCTTCTGCCTCTTCGCGGCTGGCAAAGGGCCCCAGGCGAACCCGCGTGCGCTTGCCTGTGGCGGAATCAACTTCGGTAATGTAGGTCTTGTAGCCGAGCTTTTCGACCTTGGCGCGCGCATCACGCATGCGCTGCACCTCATTGAAAGCGCCCACCTGCACCACAAAACGCGGCGCGCTGGCCTGCGCCGCGCTGGCTTCCAGATTGTTGCCGCGGGCAACGGCCTCGACGAAAGGCCCGCCAGTGGCTGCCGCAGGCGCAGTGGCAGTCGCTGCGACAGGCGCTTTGGTCGTGGCAACTGCAGGCGTTTTGGCTGCCGCTGCTGGAGGGGCTGCGGGGGCTGCAGCGGCTGAAACCGAGGGTGCGGGTGTTGGTGTTGGTGTTGGTGTCGGCGTTGGTACAAGTGCAGCCGATCCGCCCGCCGCCGCCTCTGCGCCTGCCTGCGTCCCGCCTGAAGAGGTCGAGCCGGCGGCAGGGTTCGCCGCCGCCGGCATTTCGTTGCCGGCGTCAGGTGGCGGCACTTCGGGCGGCCGTTGCGCCTGCACCGTGCCGCTGGCCACCCGTGTTGCCTGGCCATCGACGCGCGAAGCATCGATCGGCGTGTCGATCGGCAAAGGCCGGGGAGTGGTTTCAAAAAGCATCGGAAACACCACGATGCCCACCACCAGCAACACACCGGCCCCGATCAGACGCCTGCGGGCGCGCACCCGCGCTGCCTGAACATCCTGTGGGCTGCTCTCGACCGCACCCGCCAGGCGCTTGGAGCGCCCGTCCCTGGAACCCTGGGCTTCACCGCCCTTGGCTTTCAGAAAGAGAAATGGCAAACGCATGCGGCTGTGATGTGGATGGACTTGGAAAGCAAAAGAAGCAACTCAAGAGGCAGGAGGTTCAGTGGCAGCGGCCTGTAAAGGCTCGGCCTTGCTTGCGGTGTGCCCTGGGTGATCGGCGAGGTGGTCGGCGAGATGATCGACTGGCTGTGCGCCGGGTTGTACGCCTGGTTGTGCGCCGGGTCGTGCGCCGGGTTGTGCGCCTTGGCCGGCCGCTGGCGCCCCCAGGTGCGGTGCGGACAATTTGGGCAAGCCACCCTTCAAAACCCCGCCTACGGTCAAGAATGATCCGAAAACCACGATTCTATCGGTGGCACTGGCTGCAGCCGCCGCCGCGCGCAAAGCCTGGGCTGGATCGGCATGCGCAGTCACCACAGGCGCCACCGTGGGCCCTGCGCTGCTGCCCAGGGTGACGAGCATCTGGCTCAGCGCCTGGGCGCTGGCAGCCCTGGGGCTGGGCAGATCGCAGCAATACCAGGCATCGACCAACGGGCTCATCCTGGCCAGCATGCCAGCGATGTCCTTGTCTGCCATGGCGCCAAACACTGCATGCGTGCGCGGGAAGAAGCCCATCACATCCAGATTCAGCGCCAGAGCAGCCACAGCCTGGGGGTTGTGGGCGACGTCCAGCACCAGAGCAGGTTGGCCAGGCACGATCTGAAATCGCCCGGGCAACTGCACCATCGCCAGCCCCGTGCGGATGGCCTGCGCGTTGATGGGCAAGCGAGCGCGCAACGCCATCAGCGCGGCAATCGCGCCGGAGGCATTGAGCAATTGGTTGGCGCCCCGCAAAGCCGGGTAGGACATGCCGCTGTAGCGCCTGCCGCGGCCAGACCAGCTCCACTGCTGGCGATCCCCCGCGTGGTTGAAATCACGCCCCACGCGCCACAAGTCTGCACCGATGGCTTGCGCATGCCGGATCACCGTTTCTGGTGGTACCGGGTCGCTGACGACCACGGGTTTGCCTGCGCGCATGATCTGCGCTTTTTCAAGGCCGATCGATTCGCGGTCGGGCCCCAGCCACTGCATGTGGTCGAGGTCGATGCTGGTGATGACGGCGCAATCGGCGTCAAAGGCATTCACCGAGTCGTAGCGCCCGCCCATGCCCACTTCCAGGATCACCAGGTCCAAAGGCGTCATCGACAGCAGCCGCGCAATGGCCAGGGTGCTGAACTCGAACTGCGTCAGTTGCAAATCGCCGCGCACAGCTTCCACCGCCGCAAAGTGCGGCACCAAGGCGTCGGCACTGACAGATTCCGCCCCGACCCTGCAGCGCTCTTCGAAGTGCACCAGCTCCGGCTTCTGGTACAGCCCCACCCGATAACCGGCGTGGTGCGCGATGCTTTCCAGCATCGCGCAGGTGCTGCCTTTGCCGTTGGTGCCGGCAACCACGATCACGGGTGCCTCGAAGTGGATGCCCAACCGGCGCCTGAGCTCCACCGTGCGCTCCAGCGACAGGTCCATGGTCTTGGGGTGCAGGCGCGCGCAATGATCCAGCCAGCCTTTCAGCGTGGTCGGCAACGGGGCGCCAGCCGCGGTGGATTCAACAGGGGGTACAACGTCGGACATGGATTTGATGCCGGGCCTGCAGGCTCGCTAGGTCGAAAATGGCACCGGGCCACTGGGGCCCGGCGGGACTGCCGAAGAAGGCAGCGGGATCAGGCCAGCACTTCAGCCTGCCGCTTCAGGCCACGGCCTCGGCACTCTGTCGTTGCAGCGTGGCGAGCAGGCTGGCAATGCGGGGCCTCAGTTGGCGGCGGTCACAGATCATGTCCAGGGCGCCGGTGGCAAGCAAGAACTCGCTGCGCTGAAAGCCTTCGGGCAGCTTCTCGCGCACGGTGTTCTCGATCACCCGCGGGCCGGCAAAGCCAATCAGCGCCTTGGGCTCGGCGATGACCACATCACCGATAAAGGCAAAGCTGGCCGACACACCCCCCATGGTGGGGTCGGTCAACACGCTGATGTAGGGCAGTTTGGCTTTGGACAGGCGTGTCAGCGCAGCGTTGGTCTTGGCCATCTGCAGCAAGCTCAGCAGTCCCTCTTGCATGCGAGCGCCGCCCGTGGCGGTGAAGCTCACGAAGGGCACCTTTTGCTCCACGGCAGCCTCGACGCCGCGGGCAAAGCGTTCGCCCACCACCGAGCCCATCGAGCCGCCCATGAATTCAAACTCAAAACACGCCGCCACCAGCGGCACGCTCATCACCGCGCCGCCCACCACCACCAGCGCGTCGGTCTCGCCGGTGCTTTCAAGGGCGGCTTTCAGGCGCGCCGGGTACTTCTTGCTGTCCTTGAATTTCAAGGCATCCACCGGCACCACCTCCTGACCGATTTCCCAGCGCCCTTCAGCATCCAGAAACGAGCTCAGGCGCGCGCGCGCGCCGATGCGCAAATGGTGGTCGCACTTGGGGCAGACGTTGAGGTTGTGCTCCAGGTCGGTCTTGTACAACACCGTTTCACAGGAGGGGCACTTGCTCCACAAGCCCTCGGGCACGGCGCGTCGCTCGGCCTTGTCCGAGGGCTGGATCTTGGGCGGCAGCAGTTTTTCAAGCCAACTCATCGCTTCTCCTCAATGTCCAACCAAAAAAAGAACCGGCGGGCCATCAGCCATCAGCCATCGGCCATCGGCCATCGGCCATCACCCAACACCCATCACCCATCGATGGCGGCCCGAATCTCGGCCATGAAATCACGAGCGGCCTGCGGCGCAGTCTCCCGGCTTTGCGTCTGCAGGATCTCGA